>Ga0065721_10003622_pt1 | contig 148704 bp, 134 predicted proteins | sample Mesricmetagenome_FD_59108 | JGI IMG/M metagenome (GOLD analysis project Ga0065721, IMG submission 59108) | Mesophilic microbial community from rice straw/compost enrichment Sample: eDNA_1 v2 (version 2) | ecosystem: Engineered > Solid waste > Grass > Composting > Bioreactor | place: USA...
CGATTAAACAGTTCGATGTAATCTTGTTTCAGCGGCGCACCAGTGTTGCCGCCTCCTCCGTAGACTTGGCTAATCACAAGATCTGCGGAGAGAGCGTAACTTGGTTTGCTGTAGGCTATCATTGAAACGAAAATGAGGAGTGCGATGCCAAATAAGCCCCAGCGTTGCAAAGAAGGTTTGATAGTCACGACATGGTGTCTCATACCAAGCTTCTCCTCTGTTTGAAGGCACCTCGCAATGAGAATTCCTCCTTATAATGTTGCTATCGGCTATCTGATATTTGGATTAGATTAGAATATTTGCAATAACAAATCAATTAAAAATAAATCATATCCAGAGCCTAAAAACGGCTTGTTAAAGCAATAACCAGCCTCTGTAGGCTGGCTTGTTTGTTCTGATAGTCGTGTAAAGTATAAGAACTTGTCAAGTAGAGCGCTTTTAGCTTTGGAATGAAAAACAAAGAGTATAGCAGCATGAACTATTTGTTCACACCAGGTTCACTCCTGTGGGCATTTAGGTGATGTCTGCCTACTCGTTTGAGCCTTGGAGCGAGCTGAGAAGGATCGTTCTGAGTTAGGCTTAGGCCGTAGCGATATAACGAAAAAGTTACGCTGTATATCTGTTTTTGTGTGCAGGAATACGCTATCTAGCGCTTCGAATTAAGAAAAAAACGAATATATCAATCTAAACTGCTCTCGTAATGCTATGCTTGTTCAAAGCTGGCAGAATAACGCGATTGTTAAGTTGAGTCTGCCTCCAAACCGCGCCTTTGTTTCTCTCTGATGACAAATCAGCTTGAAAGATGCGCATGCTCACAACGCGGGAAAACACAAAACAGGAAAGCAAACATAGCTACGTCTCACCAGCGGCTTGACGCTCGCCATGCCAAACGTTACCATGCGGCTAGCGTTGTTTCGGCTATCGATCGCTTTGCTGTGCGATAATAGAAGCTAGCGTATAGCCAATCCGTTTAAAGCCTAGTACTTTCGCAATAGGAAAAACAAAACGAGGGAAAGTTTCACTCTGTTGGAGGCCAAAAAGAACTAAGCTAATCGGATTTACTAGTATCGCTTTGGTAGCAAAGAGAGATACGCAATCTGTCAGTATCATTGGGAGCGGCCTCGCAGCACAAAGAGACGCCCCTTTGGTGGGCGGGATGTTGGTAGCCGTAGGCGGACGCGCTAGGGATTGCTTGGGAGCTAAAGACCTCGCCGCCAGAGCGCTGAAACGGGGGTCGTAAGCAGCTCGCTCGCCTGAAGCATTCGCATCCGTTGAAGCCCAAAAGTAGTAAACGAATCACCGGATTCGCTATCAGTTTGATCGTTTGACACAAGCAAGAGTATTTGGCGCAATGATTGAGATCATTTTCAAAGAAAATCTAGGCCGATACATCCTTTCAGAGCGCATAATCGCTGTTTTGTGGGGTGTTCGCTAGCATGCATACATCAAACCAGCCCATTCAGCTTCAGGTGCATCGACGAACCCGTAACGACCCTCGTCGGCGGGTTCAAATGTTGTTGCAACAGCGCAAACCTCGTTTGCCGACCAGTTTGGCCGAGGCCCAAGCCGCCGCCCATGTCGATGCCGAGTTGCGTCGCGCAGGCATGAGCGTAAGTGTCGATACCTTTCGCACAGCCAGCGGCTATGGTGCGCTGATTCCAATGCTCTGGATCGTCGGCCTGCTTGCTTTGTTGAGTTGGTTTGTCGCTCCATGGTTTGGAATCGCGCTAGCTGCTTGGTGCCTCCTTACATCGATCTGCACCTTAGCGATGCCCAAGCGCCCGCTCTTTGCCCGCCAAGGAGATAGCCAGAATGTGGTGGCGACCCGCCCCGCCGAAAAAGAGCCTCATTGGCGCGTTGTCTTGCTGACGCGCGTCGATGTCGCTAAAGGTCGCGGAACTTGGCAGCGTCTGATCGCACCTCGTGGCCTAGGCGCATGGGTGCGTTTGCTAGCGTCTGCCCTGTTGACTGGCTTGCTTGTGTGGGCTCACTTGAGCGGCCAAGCTATCTACACGCTGTTGGCGAGTTTGCCGCTGCTCTATTTCACAGCGCTTACGGCCATTTTGTATCTGCCCTTTCGCCCGTCGGCCAGTAGCGTTGGCACTGGTGCCCTAGCCGCTCAGATCGCCGCTGCTGAACAGGCTGCCAATCTGCACGCTATTGAGCTATGGGCGGTAGCCTTGGGTGCGACTGCGCAGGGGCAGCGCGATGGTCTGCGCAACTTCCTTGAGCGCTATCCCTTTCCGCGCGGCGATACCCTCTTTATCGGGATCGATCAGCTCGATGTGGGCAAGCTCAGCATCATCACTCGCGAGCAGATCGTACGTGTCCAGTATGCCGATCCCTATCTGCTCAAACTCTTGGCAGAGGTCGATGCCAGCGATCCCTCGATCGATGCAGAGCCGCGCGTTATGCGCGATGGCCCGAGTCTGATCGCGCCCTTGCTGCGCCAAGGCTATCGGGCAGTCTTGCTCAGAAGCTACGGTCAAGGCAGTATTGCGCCAGCCCAAAGCGGCGACCCGCTCGATGCGCTCGACGAGCGCCTCATTGCGCAAGCTGCCCGTTTGATCGTTGGCTTGGTGCACAAGCTCGATAGCTGAAGCCAACAACGCATGCATATGCCCTATTTTTGTGCTGTAACGAGCTATTCTGCTTGGTTGCGTCTCTGCTGTTCTGTGATAAAATATACAAGGTTGCACAAGGTCAACATCCATATCCGATGACCTAAACTCGCTTGCTGGTATAAACTCTGCTAGCTTCAACAGGGGGGAGACAGCAAGAATCAGAAAGGTAATCGGTCATGGATCTTCCTTTACAAGCTGACGTCTACTGTATCGACGGGCACGCGGGTAAGACGGTTGGAGTTATTCTCACACCGAAAAACGACCAAATCACTGCTATTGTTGTCTTACAAGATGGTCTATTTGGTGGTAAGGTCATTGTAAGTCTCGACTATGTGGGCGAGACCACGCCTAACCAAGTTCGTTTGCGCTTAACACGCAAAGAGCTTTCGGAACAAGCTGTCTTCGCAGAGACCAATGTGCTTGAGGTTCCGGCGACCTATCCCTTTTTCTCTACGAGTGCCTCGTACCCGGTTGGCAGCGTCTACTGGGATCAGAAGCATACCGAAGACGAGCCGTTAGAGATAGCGAAAACCGTTCCTGATGGCGATATTACCTTAGAGCACGGAGACGCGGTAGAAGCAACCGATGGGCAGGCCGGACGGATCGACGACTTCTTGATGGATCCGAAAACCAGCCGCATTTCCCATCTCGTTATGCGAGAAGGCCATTTATGGGGTGCACGAGACGTCACGATTCCTGTTGCATATATTGAACGTCTCGAAAATCATACAGTGTATCTCAATCTGAGCAAAGATCAGATTGCCGCGCTGCCGGAAGATCGGCGTTGACATAAGGAGTGATATCAGTGGTATCGGTGAATTTGGAGCCGTTAGAGAAGCGCCCTGTGAGTGCAGTCGGTTCCGCAGGCTTGCTATTGCTCGGCGTAGCAATTACCGGATTTGGTTTCTTCCTCTACTTCATCGGTTGGCTTACCGCTCGTACAGCCGAGAATTCGGTTATGCCCGAACCTGCCGTCTTGCAGGCTCAAGCTCAAGAGCAGATGCTTGCCTACGCCGGTTCATGGCTTGCCTTCGCGGGTACCCCGATCATTATGTTGGGTATTCTCGCTGTTGTAGTTGTTTGGCTGATCATGGATTAATCTCCAGTCAGTTTGAAAAGGCCAAGCGTTCGCGCGCTTGGCCTTTTTCTTATCTCCACAACTTGTTACGTTTGACCTGTTCAAAAGTCGCGTCATAAACTGGGGCCATCTGTGACCAATCGTAGCCTTCAGCCACAGCCTTCCAATCGATCTTAGCCAGCTCAGCGCGCCGCTGCATAGTGCTGCAGAGCCGCTCTACCAACTCTTGGGGCGAACGGTAGAGGCAGTCGTTGTGATAGATCTCGGGCAAAAGCCAAGGATAGGTCAAACGCTTGGGCAAGACCGGGATACAAGCGCAATAGAGCGCCTCGATAATGCTAATTCCAAAAAACTCCTGAATCGCCGTGCTCACCACAATATCAGCTTGGTGCAGCAGATCGCGATAGAGCTCGCTGCTGGCCGCATAGCCCCAATGCAGAATATGCTGCGACCAACGCTCGCGCGCCGCCACAAATGCCGGAGCGTTCGGGTCGATATGCTCACCAGCCACAATCAACTTGAAGGGGATCCCCCGCGCATCGACCTCTTCCAAAGCCGCGAAGAAAGCTTCCGGCTGCTTGTCGTATTCCCAACGACTATTCCACAACAGAATCGGCTCCTCGCAGGGGCGGGCTAGCGGTTGGCTGCGATCGAGACGCTTCAGAGCAACGCCCGGCGCAAGCACGTGCGCTTTAGAAGCGATCAGATCGATCGTTTCGCGCTCCTGATAGTCGTGGTAGCGCAGCAACAGCGAGGGCAGGGCTTCCAAAAAAACCTCTTGGTGAAAGCGCGAATTAAAACAGACCAGATCGGCGCTCAGCGCACTGGTGTAGTTCGTCCAAGCGAAGCTCAAATCGCGCGAACGCCCCTCTGGCAGCGGATAGGTTAGTTGGTTTTCGTGGAAGTAAACCACGATCGGCATATCGTCGAGCCCTGCCAAAGCCCGAAAGCTCGCCACATCGAGCATGTCGGTTGTGACGATCAGATCGGGCTGCAGACCCGACTCGCGATACATACGCGCCAGCGTGACGGCCGCTCCGCGCATGCGCCAGCGCCAACCGCCATAGATCGGCAGCGTCAGCAGCGAAACCTGATGCTGGCTATGGGCCGCATAGCCCTGCGAGACAGCGGCGTGCGAGCCGCCGTGAAACGGATCGATCCAAAGAATATGCATCGTTTCTACTCGTAGCGTTTCAAACCTGATTCCAAATCAAAGTGGTGATGTCAACGTCTGCATGACGCTGGCGTCAAGGGCATTGCCTCAACAGAGGTCCTAAGCGCGTCCGCCTACGGCTATCAACAGCCTGCCCTCCCACCGCATCGAAGCGCTCGCTGTTTATGCCTAGCGCCTGCCTAAGACCTAAGCAAACAAAAAGCTCTCATTTGACTTGACATATGCATTACGATAGTGCAGACAAAATTAGTTTTGAAATGGTTAAAGGAGACTGTATGCTGAAACGGTTGACCATTCTCACTCTAGTCTTGTTCGGGTTTATTCAAGCCTCGTTAAGTCTGGCAGCTCAGCCCGATTCTTCCCAACCTGCTGCGGAGTATACAACCTTTTTGCCCTTTGTGGTCAGCCCTCCTGATACCGATAGTGGCAATGATGGTGGCAACGGCGGCGGCGATGGCGGCAACGGCGGCGAGAACGATGGTGGCAACGGCGGCGGTGACGGAGGCAATGGCGGCGATGGTGGCAACGACGGCGGTGATGGCGGCAACGACGGCGATGGTGGAGATGATGGAAATGGTGGAGACGGCGGCGATGGTGGAGATGATGGAAATGGTGGAGACGGCGGCGATGGTGGAAATGGCGGCGATGACGATGTTTACTACGAAGGCGAAGGCACCTACTACTTCGGTGATGGGACGGGCAACTGTGGTTTTGATCCCCTGCCCGATAAGATGTATGCAGCCATGAATAAAGCCGACTATGCCGAATCGGCCATCTGTGGGGCCTATGTAGAGATCACTGGGCCTCGCGGCAGCGTCGTGGTCAAGATCACCGATCAATGCCCCGAATGCGCCAAAGGCGACATCGACATGAGTCCCGAAGCCTTCGAAAAGATCGCCGAACTGCACCAAGGGCGCGTCAAGATACGCTGGCGTATCATCAGTCCTGAGCTGAGCGGCCCGATTGTCTATCACTTTAAGGATGGTAGCAACCCTTGGTGGATGGCTGTTCAGATCCGCAATCACCGCAACCCGATCGCCAAAGTTGAATATAAACAAGCCAATGGCACCTATGTGGAGCTGCCGCGCCAAGACTATAACTACTTTATCCTCGAAAGCAACAATGTAAGCGTCTATGACTTCCGCGTGACCGATATCTACGGCCATCAGATCAGCGACAATGGCATTCCTTTGGTCGAGAATGGCGATGTAGCGGGCAGCGCTCAATTCCCCGCTAAGCCTTAAGACCTATTTTGCCCTGGCCTAGTTTCAACATACGAGCGCCGCTCTTTAAACCTAGCTCACATTCAGGACAAAAGGATTCCGCATATGGGTGCGGAATCCTTTTCTTATGTGCCAGTGAGAGCTAAGCGAAGCCGCTTAGCGCCTGCGTTTGAAGCTAGGCTCTGCGAAAGCCAAAAAAAGCTCTGGTGGTATGCAATCTGCTAGAGGATGCTGTAGGGATATGCCTTTTTTTCAAAAGAGCATATCAGATCACGCTTTTTTGCGGTATAGACATGACAGATTTATGTGCTTCTAGCGCTGATAACTATCTTAATGCCTTTGACCGTTGTAAGAGCGACCGAGTGTGAGCACTCATCATCGCCTCAAATGATTACAACATCGTACACGCCTAGAGTTTGATCGGCGTTTCTCCTGTGCCCATTGTACTTGCTTGCGCTTTTGAGAAGGTTCTGTCGATAACCAAGCGAGCTCATGTAACTGGCCAAGTATTGCCCAATTGGTGCTCTTCTCCCTTTGATCCTTTCCGATCTTGGTGTAGCTCGGGAAGATCTGGCGCTTTGTAGCGCGATAGATTCGAAATAAATTAAGGAGGCCCTATGAAGGATACGCTCTTTCCTTTAGCCGGAGGCGAGCTTGTACAGGTCGCTAAGCGCCAGGCTCGGCCGCGCCGCTGGCCGTGGCAGCCCAAGACCTTGCGCGATCATATCCAAGATTGGAGCGCCGATATGAGCGAGCTGGCCGCTGCCCAGGGTGAAGTGCTGTTGCGCTATGTGCGCGAACAGTCGCGACCGCGCCGCTGGCCGTGGCAGCCCAAGACCTTGCGCGATCATATCAATGGGCGTAGCGCCGAATTGGCTGCTCTAGCCGCCGAGCGCAGCGCCGAGTTGGCCGACTTGGTGGCGCGTCGCAGTGCAGAACTCGCTTCGCCTTTGAACGAACGGGCCCAAAAGTTGTTGAAAGAGGCCCAACGTCAAGCGCGCCCACGTCGCTGGCTCTGGCAAAAGAAGACCTTACGCGACAAATTGAACAAACAGAGTGCAAAACTGGCTGCACAAGCCACTAAGCGCAGCGCAGAACTTGCTGCTATGGCGCTGGCCCGACGCGATCAACTGCTCAAAGAGGCTCAGCGCCAAGCTCAGCCGCGCCGTTGGCCCTGGCAGCAGAAGACGGCTCGCGACAAGCTCAACGATCGCGTCACTCAGTTGAAGACGAGCGCGAGCGACCAGGCCTCGCTTGTGGCAGGCCTGACCAACGAGAAACTCGATACCGCCAAACAGCGCGGCCTAGAAGTCTATCAAGAGCTACAACATCAGGCCCAGCCGCGCCGTTGGCCCTGGCAGCAGAAGACAGCTCGCGACAAGCTCAACGAGCAAGTCGCCCATCTGCAGGAGAACGCTTCTGACTGGCAAGAGAGCGCCAAGCAGCAGTTTGAGGCGGCCAAGCAAGCGGGCTCCCATGTTTTGAGCGAAGCTCAGCATCAAGCTCAAGAGCAACTCTCTGCCGTACAAAGCAAGGCCTCTGATCTGCAGAGCAAAGCGACGAACGTTAGCTCGAAGACGCTTTCGGAGATTCAGCATCAGGCCCAGCCGCGCCGTTGGCCCTGGCAGCAGAAGACGGCTCGCGACAAGCTTAACGATCGTTTGGCTGGTCTGCAAGCTAGTGCTTCAGACTTGCAGAGCGTGGCCCAAGAGAAGCTAGCATCGGCCCAACAGACTGGCTCGCAAGTTTTGTCGGAGCTGCAACATCAAGCCCAGCCGCGCCGTTGGCCGTGGCAAAAGAAAACAGCTCGCGATAAGCTCGGCGATCAGTTGACTAATCTGCAATCGAGCGCGGGTGATGTCGGCAACAAGCTGCAGCATGTGGCGGCTTTGGGTGCAGGTGCAGCGGCGGCGGGCGTGGCCTATGCAGCCACCCGTGGCCAGCAGGTGGCCGAGCAAGTTCAACACGTGGCGACCAGCGTGCCCGACGCGATCGGCTCCACGGCCTCTTCGGTGGGCGAAAGTGTGAAGGGCACAGCCAAACAGGTAGCCAAGCGAGCTGGCAAGACCAAGCAAGCCGCCAAGGCGGTGGTGCGTACACCTGTTGATGCCTTGAATACCCGCGTTCAGTATGGCAAACTGAACGTTAATCACGGAGTAAGCTTAGTGAAAACCGCGATCCGTTGGGCCATCATTGGTTTTGTCATTGGTATTTTGACCTCGCCGTCTTCGGGCCGCGAGCTACGCCGCCAGATCCGCGATACGGCTGTGCGTTTGATCGACAGTATCTTAAAGCCGAACTAAACGGTTTCTTAGATAAGCTGTGCTCCTGATTGTTGATAGAAGCCCTCGATCTCGCCATAAGGGGTCGAGGGCTCACCCTGTGTGCTCGATTGTCAATAATGAGCGAAATATTCCCTCTGGAAGGTGCAATCTCAACTAAGAAAGCCTTGTTGCCTAAAAGAGTGGTGCTACAATAGCTCTAAGGATCGTGATTGTGCGGAAATCTTTGCATAATCGATAGCTAAGTTGCGTTTAATCCGCTGGTGGAAATCAGCCTAGCAGAGCCTACTGCTCCAATGGCGAAGCAACAACAAGAACAAAGGAAGTACCATGTCCCAAAAGCTTGACCTTGCAACCCTATTCGCATCCATCGCTCAAGAGCTGGATGTTGACCGTACGCAATTAAATGAGTTAGACGGGCGGAATGGGAACGCGGGTGATAATCTTGCTAATAACTTTCGCTTGGTGAGCGAAATCTTAGCGCAACAAAAAGGCAAGACTGATGATCGTACTGCCTTGAAGCAAGCGGCTCAGGTTTTGCAAACCCAAGGAAGGGGCAAGACGGCTGATCTGTATGCGAGTGGTTTGAGCGAAGCCGCTGCGAAACTGCCAGCCGGTTCGCTCAGCATCAATGATTTGCTGCCCTTGTTGGAAGGTTTGATGCGAGGTGTTCAGCAGTCGAGCAACGCGAAACAGGGCGATGGAACCTTGCTTGATGCCTTGATTCCGGGCGTTTTGGGGTATATGCAAGCGAAGCAACGCGGTGCTTCTGATATGGAAGCTATTCTCGATGCGCTTGCTTCATCGCGGCGCGGTGCCTACGGCAATAGCGCTTCGTCGGGTGCCACCAGCCAAGCGCCAGCTCAAGCTGACCCGGGCGCAGTTGGTGTCGGCTCGCTTTTGGAAGGCTTATTCCGTGGCTTGCTGAAGTCGGGCGTGATCGGCGGCGGCAATATCTATTCAGAATCACCTTCTAACAAACAGGTCTAGCTTAGGCAGAACAGACGGTGGAAAGACGACATTTCGTGCGACAGCGCGAAATGTCATACAACTCTTTCCCTAGCTTTGCGTTTTCTCGCGTCGAGAAAATGCACGTCTTTCAAACGATTTGCTATCACGTTTCGCAGTCTGCAGTGTGTTTGAGGTCTTGCGTTTTGGGGGCCTCTTCGCGTAGGCTGCGAGGCTTCGTAGCACAAGAAGGGCCGGTTGTAGCCGTAGGCGGACGCGGTCGACGCCTCTTTTGAGGGCGAGACTTAGCCGCCAAAAACCTAGAGCTCAACCTTCTGAAGGTGGATAAACTAGCGAAGGGCGCGATCGCAACGATCGCGCCTTTTGTATAGTCTGATGCTTACTGGAATAGGTGAAGCTTGTGTGAAAGAGGGAACTTTAGTTATCTTCTTCGAGATCTGCAAGCGGCACGGGGCCATCGGGGTCCGAGACGAGCGCTTGGTTAACCCAACCAGTGCCATCTTCGGAGGCAATCTGTGATCCGGGGGCGTGGCGCTCGCCGAGGCGAATCTTATACCATTCACCATCGCTGGTGACGGCTAAGAAGATGATCTCGTCGCCCGGGCTGAGGCGGCCGATCGGCTCGTTTTGCACGCTGCTCGGTATAGCGCGTACGTTTGCAGCCTGTTGAAGCACCGAACCGGTGACGAGGATCTGCGCTGCGCTGGTCGCCGTAGGAGGAATAACTTCTGTTGGAAGCTGCTCTGGTGTGGATTGAGAGGCCGCTGCATTGCTACCTGTTGCGGTTGGGCGTGGCAGAGGACTCAGGGTGACGCCCGCATCGACCGTTTCTTGGCCGAAACGATCGAGCTCTTGGCGTAGGCTTGTGATCACACCAAAGGCTGTTACAAGCGCGATAATCATCAAGACACAGGTGATAGCCGTTTTGATCAGCTCCATGCCTTGCATAATCGGGCTCTGTTCGCGAATCTGGTTGAGCGCACTTTGGGCCGCGCCTGCAACCGATTCTCCCCAACTGGTTTTGCTGCGATCTTCTTGGGCTATCCGCCGAAGCTGGAAGATCGTGCGGGCGTCTCCAACCAAGGCCAAGGCGCGTACTGCGCTCCAGCGCACATTGCTGTTGCTATGGTTGAGCGCCTGCAGCAGGGCATCGGTCGCGCGCCCATCGCCGATATGGCCGAGGGCTTCAGCGGCGCGGTAGGCGGTCAGCCAGGTTGATTGATCGCTTTCAAGCGCTTCGACTAAGCTGGGCACTGCCGCATCGCCGATGGCGATGAGTTCATCGACAGCGAGCGCATGTTGGGGGTGTGTTGTGTCACCAAGTGCTGCGATCAGGCTCGCCAAGCGCTCTCGCGAGGGTGCAGCTTGGCGACGGGTGGTGCGACTTGTTGCGCTACGATTACGACTTGTATTCGATGAAGGCGAGAGTCGACGGGTGAGGCGTTCTAGCTCTTGGAACACCTGACCCACTTGGGTATTTGCTGTATTCGCATTTTGCGGCTTGGGTGTGGTTCGTGCTTGAGCACTTTCAGGCCGTAGAGAGTCTACTTGTGTTTCGCCAGTGCGCGCTTCACGCTGGTCGCGCTGCTCGTCGGTCGTCATGGGCGTGCTTAATCCTTATACGGTTTACCAGTACGGGGCGCATTGTATCAGTATCGCTCATACGCGTCAATGAGATTTATGATAAAACGAATTTTACCTTATAGGCGCAGGTGGTAAACCACTAACTCTTACCTGAATACGTATAGAGTAAAAACAATAAACACTGATGAACCTTGTTGGGAACATACCGTTCCCAACAAGGTTCGCTTTTTTTACTGTTCAAATGCCTCTTTTTGCATCAGTTGAATATCGACTGGGTAGCGACCCGAGAAACAACCAACACAATATCCTTGAGTACCCTGGGTCTGGCTCACAGCACGAATGAGGCCATCAAGGCTGAGATAGGCGAGGCTATCGGTACCAAGGTGTTTGTTGATTTCGGGAATGCTCATACGGTGAGCGATCAGTTCGGGATAGGTTGCCATATCGACACCCATGAAACAGGGGTGTCGAATAGGGGGCGAACTGACGCGCATATGGACTTCTTTGGCGCCAGCTTCGCGTAGCAGGCGCACCATGGGGCCACTGGTGTTGCCGCGTACGATGCTATCATCGACCAATACAACACGCTTGCCTTTGAGGTTGTCGGCGAGGGTATTGAACTTGAGCGAGATACCAACTTTGCGCAGGCTGTCATCTGGTTGAATGAAGGTGCGACCGATATAGCGGTTTTTGATCAAGCCTTCGCTATAGGGCAAGCCGCTCTCTTGAGCGTAACCGATCGCAGCCGGGACGGCGCTATCGGGCACGGGAATGACCACATCAGCATCGGCGGGTGCCTCGCGGGCCAGCTCGCGTCCTTGGGCTACGCGCATGCTGTGGAGTGAGCTTCCGTCAAGAATGCTGTCGGGGCGTGCGAAGTAAATATATTCGAACAGACAAGCTGCCTGTTGAGGTGCTGCCATATGAGCAACCGTTTGCGGTCCGTTTTCGCTGATTGCGATGATTTCGCCGGGCTTGACTTCGCGCTCGAAGGTAGCGCCGATTGTCGTGAGGGCGCAGCTTTCGGAAGCGACGACCCAACCGCGCCCTTCCAAACGCCCGATACAGAGCGGGTGCAGGCCCCAGGGGTCGCGCACGGCATAGAGCGTATCGCGGGTGAGTACGGTCAAGCAGTAGGCTCCTTGGGCGCGCACCATAAAGACGCGCAGCTTCTCTTCCCAGGTACGGCCTTCACCACCGGCCAACATCTGGGTGATCACTTCGCTGTCGCTGGTGCCCGTCAGGCCGACGCCGCGTGTCAGCAGTTCGTTGCGTAGATCGGGCGCGTTGGTCAAGTTGCCGTTGTGACCAACAGCCAAGGGGCCGAGCGCACTTTCAACCAAAAATGGTTGGGCATTTTCGATTTTAGAGGAACCTGTGGTGGAATAGCGGGTATGGCCGATGGCGATTTGGCCTTGGAGCGGTCGCAGCTTGTCTTCGTTAAAGACTTGCGAGACAAGGCCCATCTCTTTATGTACTTTGATACGCCGTCCATCTGAAACAGCGATGCCAGCGCTCTCTTGGCCACGATGCTGGAGGGCATAGAGGCCGAAGAAGGTTAGGCGAGCGACGTCGTCATCGGGAGCAACGATACCAAAAACGCCACATTCATGCTGTGGTTTATCTTGTTCAAAGGGATCGTGATACGATTGGTCTACCATTTCCTTTGCTCTCTATCCGATCTCTAAAGATCGGATATGTGTCCGGAAACGCAGGGGAAAGCCTGGCCGGATCCGCTTTGTCACCATGCAAGAGAAGCAAAAATGACGGCAAGGCTAGCCCGCCGTCATCATTGTCGGTGTGAGACATTTCTATGATTGAAAGACGGGAGGGGACAGAAGATTCGATCTATAACTGTCGATTTCATGTGGATCTCTTCACAGTTATTGCCTTTGTGTACTTAACTTCTATCGACACCCGGTTACATTCAGTATAGCACAGGCGCAGTGCTGCTTTAAGCTGATTATAGGCAGTGTTTTATCACCGCTGCCTCACCTCTGCGCTCATGCGGTATACTTGCTTGTCTGAAACGTGAGCCTTGCAGGGCAGTGCCGCGCCCAAGCGCTGCGGCTGCCCGCTCACGGGCCCTATGGTATCATAGATTTAGCATACGGTTTGGCAAACAGACCATCGTTTTTATAGGCGGACACAACGATTATGTCAGATCCAACTACTGATTCTGGTATTCCTCTCAAGGCGGTCTATCGCGCCGAAGATGTGCGCGAGGCCCAGCCCGATCCCGGCCAATTTCCCTATACGCGCGGTGTGTACCCGACCATGTACCGTGGGCGACTCTGGACCATGCGTCAATACGCAGGTTTCGCGAGCGCGCGCGAGAGCAATGCCCGTTACCACTATCTGCTCGAACAGGGCCAGACTGGTCTGTCGGTCGCGTTTGACCTACCGACTCAGCTCGGACTCGATAGCGACGACCCGCGCGCCGAGGGCGAGGTAGGCAAAGTTGGCGTCGCGATCAGCAGCCTGCGCGATATGGAGATTTTGCTCGCAGGTCTACCGCTCGACAAAGTCACCACCTCGATGACGATCAACGCCCCGGCCAGCTTGTTGCTCCTGCTCTACGAATTGGTGGCAGAGCGCCAAGGCATCTCGTCCGACAAGATCGGCGGCACGATTCAGAACGACATTTTGAAGGAATACGCAGCGCGCGGCACCTATATCTTCCCGCCCCGGCCCAGCATGCGCTTGGTGACCGACACCTTCGCTTACTGCAACAAGCATATTCCCAACTGGAATACGATTTCGATCAGCGGCTACCACATGCGCGAAGCGGGCTGCACGGCTGTGCAAGAGATCGCCTTTACGCTCGCTAACGGAATCGCCTATGTCGAAGCGGCCATCAAAGCTGGCCTCGATGTCGACGCCTTTGCGCCCCGCCTCTCCTTCTTCTTTGTGAGCAACCCGAACTTCCTCGAAGAGATCGCTAAGTTCCGGGCAGCGCGGCGCTTGTGGGCCAAGCTTATGCGCGACCGTTTCGGAGCCAAAAAGCCCCAAAGCCAGATGCTGCGCTTCCATACCCAGACTTCGGGTGCGAGCCTGACCGCCCAGCAGCCCTACAACAACTTGATCCGCACTACCATCGAAGCGCTGGCAGCCGTTTTGGGCGGCACCCAAAGCCTACATACCAACAGCTACGATGAAGCGCTCGGCTTGCCGACCGAACAGGCCGCTACCTTGGCCTTGCGCACCCAGCAGATCATCGCCTACGAGAGCGGCGTGGCCGCCACCGCCGACCCCTTGGCTGGCTCCTACGTGATCGAGGCCTTGACCGACGAGCTCGAAGATCGCGCCGTAGCCCTGATCAAGCAGATCGACGAGCTGGGCGGAGCGGTCGCAGCGGTCGAACAGGGCTGGATCCAGAGCCAGATCGCCGATGCCGCCTACGAATACCAGAAGCGGGTTGAGTCGCAAGAGCAGATCGTCGTGGGCATCAACCGCTTCCAAGAGGCCGAGAAGCCCGAAGTGCCGCTCTTTGTGCCCAACGAGCGCGTAGCCGAAGAGCAGCGCGCCGCTTTGGCCGAACTGCGCGCTCAGCGCGATAACCAAGCTGTTCAAGCGGCTTTGGCCGAGGTGCGCACCTGCGCTCAGGGCGATGGCAACCTGCTCTACCCGATGAAGAAAGCGCTCGGCGTTTATGCCACTATCGGCGAGGTCTGCGGCGTATTGCGCGAGGTCTGGGGCGAATATCAGCCCGAAGTTCGCCTTTAGTACGCGATATAGGAAGGAATTCCCTAATTGTACTAGGGAATGCATGAGGAAAGCCTTCCCTTAAATCAAGAACAATTCCCCTAACTTTGTTGTAACCTTTTTGCTAAGATGCTTACAGATTGGGGAGTAGCCGACCACCCGCTCGTTTGCGGTTGGTTCTGTCGATCGTCAAGCCGGAATAGCAGTTCCCGGTCGGCAGAGATGTAAGTCACATTGGCGAGACCAGCACGACACGAAACGTTGCCGTGGGGTCTCGCTTTTTTGTGACCTTACGCAGTTGCAAAGCTAATGGAGGCGCAAACGAATGAGTTCGATTTGGCTATGGGTAGGCTTCAACCTCTTTGTGATCGCGATGCTGGCGCTCGACTTGGGTGTGTTTCATAAAGAGGATCATGCTGTATCGGTTAAAGAGGCTTCGATCTGGAGTGTGGTCTGGATCTCGTTAGCCATGGTCTTTAACATCGGCATCTACTTCTTCTGGGACAAGATGATGCCGGGCAGCAGTTACAGTAATGGCGAGGCAGGCCTAGCCTTCTTTACAGGTTACCTCATAGAGAAATCGCTGAGTGTAGACAATATTTTCGTCTTTGTATTGCTGTTTAGCACCTTCGCAGTGCCCGCCAAATTCCAGCACCGCGTGCTCTTTTGGGGTATTTTCGGCGCCCTCGTTATGCGCGGCATCATGATCGCCATCGGCGCTTCCTTGATCCACCAATTCCACTGGGTCATCTACATCTTCGGCGCCTTCCTGATCTTCACCGGCCTGCGCATGGCCTTTAGCTCGGGCGAAGAAGAGATCCACCCCGAACACAACCCCTTGGTCAAGATCTTGCGCCGCGTCATGCCTGTGAGCAAAGACTACGAAGGCCATAGCTTCTTTGTGAAGCGCGCTGGCACTTGGATGGCGACACCGCTCTTTGTGGTGCTGTTGGTGGTCGAGAGTACCGACCTGATCTTTGCTGTCGACTCGATCCCGGCCATCTTCGCGGTCACCGATGATCCCTTCTTGGTCTATACCTCGAACGTCTTCGCGATTTTGGGCCTGCGCTCGCTCTACTTTGTGCTGGCTGGCGTAATGCACAAATTCCACTATCTCAAGATGGGCTTGGCCGGTGTGCTCAGCTTTGTGGGTGTCAAAATGTTGCTGAGCAGCACACCCTTTAAGATCGATACAATGGTCTCGTTGTTTGTGATCGCGGGCATTATCAGCGCGGCCGTGATCGCTTCGATGGTGCGCGCCCGCCGCATCGAGCGCGAAGAGGCTATTCAGAGTCGCAGTGAATCGCAAGTCTTGAGCTAAGCTCAGCGATCGAACGCAACAGCGCCACCCCAGATCTGGGTGGCGCTTTTTGTGTCTGGCAAAGGCTGCGACATATGGTCGATCGTTCCGGCCTGCAGAGCGATCATCATGTGGCGGAGAGGTCCCTACCTGCCATTCGGTCTCAACCGCGTCCGCCTTCGGCTATCAAAAGGGCTTGGCGGCCCTCACCCCCCGGCCCCCTCTCCCGCACTGCGGGCGAGGGGGTGAATACAAGCTCTCTGAGTTCTGTGCTCTCAAGGATACTCCCGCGATGGTATGCGAACGGTCGCCTGTTGCTGCCGACACGACTTTTGGCTAATGCATAGCTCCTGCCAAGCAGGAGAGGGGGAGCTCGGCCCACAAAAGACCGTACCCTTCGACAGGCGGCTCTAGTAGTTCGACGAGCGGTTCCTGTGGTTCGGCAAGCGGTTCCTGAGCCTGCCGAAGGGCACCAACCAAGCTTGCCGAAGGGTAGGGTACGGTTAATGACTCTGTGACTCTGTGCCTCGTGTGGTGAAAAACGTTCGCTACCGCGCTGCCGAAGGCCGATTGCCTGAATGGGAGGGCGACGCTCTGGTAGCCGAAGGCGGACGCGCTAGAAGCCGTATGGGGGCTAGAAGCTAAGCCGCCACATCATGAAAGCTGCCAAGCTGCTAACGCTTGCGGGCGCGGCGTTTGGCCGCCAAAAGACGGGCCATCGGGTCGTCTTCGCTGCTCGGCGCTTCCGGCTCGGGGTTGGCGGGCCGGGGCGCTGCTGCCACAGGCGGCTGCGGGCTTGGGCGACGCGGCTCGACGGGCGCGACCTCTGGAGCGGCGGCTGGCTGTTCATCGGGCTTGCTGGCCGAGCTGTAACGCTGGGTCGCGCTGGCCTTGGCGGCTCGCAGACGGGCCAAGGTTGGGTCTGGCTCGACGACCGGTTGGCTGGCTGGCCTGCTGAAGCTGGGCTTAAGGGCTTGCAGCTCGCGCTTGCCCAGACGCAGGCGGCGCAGGGCGATGTCGAGCGGCCAGAGCAGCAGCGCCAACCAGAGCAGATTCAAACCGATATCGCGTACCACGCCCACCGGTTGAGCGATCGGCTCAAATAGCGCAGAGCGGTCGGGGTTGTTGCGCCCACGGCTGATAGCGGCCAGATCGGCCAAGAGGGTCGGGTTATCGCGCTGTGAGCTGTATTCGGGCGAATAGCTGATCACCAAGCCGTTGCTGGCGCTACCGATCGCCTCACCATCGCTGTTTTGCACCAAGACTTGGGCCAGATAGACGCCCGGGTTTGCCGCCGAGATCTCGGCTCGATAGCGTCCGGGTCCGATCTGACTGAAGTTCAGGTCGATACCCTGTTGGGCCGGGTCGAGCACGCGCCCTATCAGTTGCAGTTGATCGAGCGGCTGGCCGAGGTCGTCTTGGGCGTTCAGTTCGAGCACCGCTTTGGTCGAACCGGGCAGGTTGTAGGCTTCCAAGGCCAAGCCTTGGGTTTGAGGCGGCGGCAAGAGCAGATCGAGCAGGCCGTTGACAAAACGCGGGTACTGACCCCAAGTGATCCAATCGCGGCCCCACTGGCCTTTGAAGTCGCTGGTCCAGGCTACGCTGCGCCCTAGACCATACTGCCACTGGGCCAGCACCGGTTTGTTATCGGGCGTCACCAAGATGGTGCGTGCCGCTGGGCGCGGTTCGGTCGCATTATATCCGTGCAAGGGCGGCAGGTTATCGAGGTTGCGCACGATGATGGCGGGTAGAGCCACGATCGGCTGGAAGCTCTGGTCGACGATATCGCGCCCGGCCACAATGATGGTCTCGTTCAGGAAGATATTGGGCACTTCGTTCAGATTTTGCACCCGATAGTAGCGCCCGCCACCGATCTCGGCGATCTGTTGGAGGGCTGGGTTGGCCTCTTCGCCGATCGCTACAATCGAGATCGTGGTTTGGTTAGCGCGCATCTCTTGGATCAGATCGGAATAGTTGCTATCGGCGTAGCCATCGGTCAGCACGATCACGTGGCGCACGCTGCTATTCAAGCTGGCTAGCGCCTCGGCGGCTGGCTCGATACCGCTGCGAATGTTGGTGCCTCCGCCTAGGCTGATCGTGCTGAGCGCGTTTTCGATATCGACAGCGCTCGGCAAGGGCTGCACTGGCAAGGCCCACATCGCGCCATCGTCGAAGGCAACCACTCCGATCTCGTCGTTTTGGCGCAGACCGAGACTAGCTTGATAGACCGCCTCTTTGGCGAGATCGAGCTTGGTAACGCCGCCCGCCAGATCCGACATACTGCCGCTGCGGTCGATCACCATCACCAAGCCGACATTGGGCTGCATTGAGGTATCGAGCGGGTCGAGCTCGACGGGCAATGCTTCTGCCAGCGGTGTGCGCCGCCAGCCGCCCGCCCCGAAAGAGTGGTTGCCGCCCACCATAGCCAAGCCGCGCCCAAGGTCGCGCACATAGCGCGGTAGAGCCTCTTGCACGGCGCGCGGCACATCGCGCGAGAGCACATTCAGCAAAATCACTGCGTCGTACTGGCTCAACAGCGCTTGGTTGGCTGGAATCTGAGAGGGCAAAACCACTTCGGCGATCGCGCCCGCGTTGTTGATCGCATCTTGCAGCGGTTTGGCCTCGCTGGAGTCGCTGCTGGCGATCAAGATCTTGGGTGGCCCTTGGATATTGGTGAAGGTGGCGGCGCGATTGTTGATCGGCTGAGTATCGCCCTCGGCTTCGAGCCGAATCTCGTAGCGATGGAAGCCGCTCTCGCCGCCCGGAACCGTCAGCGCCAGCGAGCTATTGCCTTCGGGGATGGAGATCTCGAGCGTGTCGACCAGCTCGTTATCGGCGAAGACCTGCAGTTGGCCTTGAGTTGCGATCGTGCTGCGGAAGGTCGCTTGCAGCTGCACCTCTTGGTTGACGCGCGCGCTATCGGGCGCGCTCAAACCGCTGATCAGTACATCGTTGCCTAGCTCCGAGAGCAGCGGAATCACATCGATTGGAATATTGCGCGCCGCTGCGATTCGTGCCGCTTCCCCGGCGTTGCCGCTGTTTTCGCCGCCATCGCTCAGCAAGACGATGCGTTTTTGGCGGTCGTTGGGCAGCAGGGCCAGACCGAGCTGAATCGCCTCGGCGATATTGGTGCGCACCCCAATCGGTGTCGAGGTCAGGCGTGCTAACTCGTTGAGGGCCGAGGGCGCACGCTCGACCAGCGCATTTTCGCCAAACACCACAATCGCCGCTTGGTCTTCGTTGCGCTTGGTTTTTAGGGCTTCGTTAATGATCGCGATGGCTTGATCGCGCTGGGCGGGCGCCACCGAATCGCTCTGGTCGATCAAAAAGACTACGGTTTGATCGCTTACAGGGCGCACGAATTGAGCACCAGCTAACGCCAGAATCAAGCCGATCATCATGACGCTGCGCAGGATCAGCAGAGACCAGAAGCGTAGCGGGCTACGAATACTTTGGGCCTTGCGACTTGCGAGCGTCAGCCCGATCATCAACGGTACAAGCACAAGAAGCAAGAGGGCTGCTGGGTAAATAAACGATAAGCGCATACTGCTCTCGTATTTCAAAATCGAATGGGGTTGGAGACGGATTCTGATCTGTTTAACAGTAGTCGGGTGTAGCAGCAAATGCTATGCTACACCCACTATCCTAACAGGTCACATCAAGTGGCGCTCCATTCAATCGATCCTTGGGTCGATTTGGAGTAAGATACGCTCTATTGGCGGCTCACGTTTCGCGCGTGGCAGAGTTTATTCGCTGAACGGTAGATCGACCACTGTCGCGATGACATCGCTGTTGGCGATAGCCACTTGGGTGCCGGTCGCTACATGGGCGGTACGCACATAGGCCAGCGCGATCGGCCCGAAGCGCGGCGAGATCACCATACTAGTCAGGTCGCCTGCCTCTTTGCCATCGACGCTCAGTTTGCCAAGTGGCTGCGGCCCAGCTTGGCTGTTTTCGTCGGTGGGGATGGGCGGCTCCAAAGCAGGAATGGCCGAGAGCTTTAGGCCGCGCAGCTGTTTAGCCATGCGCTTGCGGCTATCCATACGAGCGATGATCTCTTGGCCGACGTAACAGCCCTTGGTAAAGCTGATGGCGTCGTGCAGGCCCGTTTCGAGCGGAATGTATTCCAAGGAAAGCTCGCGTCCATATGCGCCATAGCCCGATTCAACCCGCAGAATCGTGAAAGCGGCGCTGCCGAGTGGCTGCGCGCCCGCCTCGCTAAGGCTCTGCCAGAGCGTTGCAAGCTGTTCGCGCGGCGCATACAATGCGTAACCCGCTTCGCCGATCGGCTTGATGCGAGCGATCCACAGATCAAGGCCTGCGATCTGGGCGCTGACGATTCCAAAGAGCGGCAGCTCGGCGAGCTTTTGGCCGCTCAGCTCTTCGAGAATGCTGGTGCTGTGTGGTCCGAAGAGCTGGAGTTGGCCTAGCGCCTCGCTGGCATCTTCGAGCTTTACTTTGTCGTTGAAGAAGATATTCTTGCGCAATAGTTTATAGACTGCAATGCGCTGCTGTGGGCTGGTTACCACCAAAAGACGATCTTCTAGCTTGTGGACGGTGAGCAGATCGATGATGCGTCCGTTGTGGTTGGTGAGCACGGTCTGCACACCTTGGCCGGGCTTGGGTTTGACCACATCGTTGGTCGAAAGGCGCTGCAACAACGCGGCTTGGTCACGGTCGCTCATCCAGATGCGCCCCGCGCCGCTGGCGTCGATCAGGGCAGCCCCATTCAGAGCGGCTTGATACTCTTTGTAGGTATCGCCATAGTGAGCGGCCTGTTCCCATCCATCAACTGTATCGAAGACTGCCCCTGCCGCTAGTTGCAGATCGCGTAGAGAAGGTGTTTCACTCATTCTTGACTCTTTCACTCGTTACATTCGGACTCGTTAGGCGAATCATACCATAGATGACGGCAATATTGGCTTGCTAGCAGAGACGAACATGCCTAGCTGCCCGGGGTGCTTTCGTATATAACTGAAGCTGTGCTCTATCAGTTCAAGAAGGAAGAGGAAATGCTGAAAGTGAGCTACGCTTTGTTGGCTGGTCTGTGTGTGCTTGTTGTGGTTTGGTTTGCGCTCTACGCTCGTACCAGCACACCACAGCAGGCGGTCTACTGGTACGATTCCCCGATTATTGCTAGACACAATTTCTCGTTAGGACTTCTACCTTGCAGCGCAAGCGAATATGGCCAGCTCGTAATCATACTTGATAGCTTCCGTAGTAGCGTTCCTGGGCCATATCTGAGTCTACCTGTGGCTCCACCTTGTCCCTAAGCTATCCTGAGCTATTTGCAGGCTAGCGAAGCGGCGATCTCGTTAGCGCAGCGCGGGTTTGCGAGTAAGGCCGAGCCGATACTGACCGCGCTCGCTCCTGCGGCCAAAAACTGCTTGGCATCGTCGAGCGTGGCGATACCACAGCCCGCGATCAAGGGCACGCTGAGCGTTTCGGCGAGTTGAGCGGTGCGGTAGAGTGCCAGTGGACGCAATGCTGGCCCACAGAGCCATCCTTCGACGCGCGCTCCTCCCCGTTTGACATCGATATGCATGCCCATTGGCGGCCCACTGAGCGAGATGGTATCGGCGCCCGAGAGAATGGCGGTTTGGGCCATGTCTTCAAGCTCCGGCTCGTCGATCGGCAGCTTCACAATTAAAGGCAGCATAGTGGCGGCTCGCACGGTAGCGACCGCTTGCAGTGCCTGATTGCGGAAGCGGCTAAGATTGAATTCGATTCCGGCCACCCCTTCAATCGAGTCGAGCTGAGTCGCCACATCGGCACATTGCTCGGCGCTGGCCCCGCCGATACTGACGATCGCACGAGTCTTCCAGTTTGTCCAGACCGAGGCGCAACGCTGCTCGATATGTCGTAGCCCAGGGTTGACATCGCTATTGGTGATCAAGACGCCCGAAGGCATCGAGATGATCTGCGGTGCGGTATGGATGCGCCGTGGATGGAGCGATGTCGTGCGCGTTATCAACGCTCCGATATGCTCCCAGTCGAGTATCTTTTGATATTCGACGCCGTACCCAAGCGCTCCTGAGGCGATAACGACTGGTGAGGGCAGGCTTAAACCGTATGGATTGCTAGGTGCAAGTTCTATCATAGAGGTTTATAGTATAGTGTAAGAAGCGCGTCCGAACACTATTGTAGCACGTACCACCTAGTGGCGTGCTAGCTCCATATCGATCATACACCATTCTGAAGCCTTCTATCGTTTGTAGTAGATAGCGAATCGATCGATCTCTTTGTCGGCTGTTGCTGAAGGAGTGCCATGAAAGCGTTGCGTTTTGGAATTAAGACCGCCCCACAACACACCACCTATCAGGCCATGTTGGAGGTTTGGAAAGAGGCTGATGCGACGCCGGTGTTTGAACACGCCTGGTTGTTCGACCATTTTGCGCCCATTCATAGCGATGTAAACGGCCCTTGTTTTGAAGGCTGGACCCTACTTGCTGCCTATGCTGCCCAGACGTCGCGCATTCGTGTCGGTTTGATGGTGACCGGCAACACCTATCGGCATCCGGCGGTATTGGCGAACACCGCTGCCACCGTCGATGTGATCTCGGGCGGACGGCTCGATTTTGGGATCGGAGCGGGCTGGAACGAGTACGAACACAACAGTATGGGCATCCCGCTCTATACGCCTGGAGAACGCTTGCGCCGTCTGCGCGAGGCCTGCGAGATCTGCAAACGGCTTTTTACTCAGCATACCACCGATTTCGACGGACGCTACTATCAACTAAAAGAGGCGCGCTGCGAGCCGAAGCCGATTCAAAAGCCCTATCCGCCCTTTGTGATCGGCGGCAGTGGCGAGCAACTGACCCTCAAGATCGTAGCCGAATACGCCGATATCTGGAACTTCGCTGGCGGCCCGGTCGATACCTTCAAGCATAAGGTCGATGTGTTGCGCCAGCACTGCGAAACGGTTGGTCGCAACTTCGACGAGATCGAGCTTTCGACTCAACTGGTGGTCAATTACAACAACCTCGACGAGACGATCGAACTGACCCAACAGTTCGTCGATGCGGGCGTCACCCATCTTGTGCTCAATCTGCGCCCGCCCTTCCCCGAGCGGATCGTGACGCGCTTAGCCGAGGAAGTTGTGCCGCGTATTCGTCCGCTTGCCTAAACGCGAGATGTTTAAAAAGAGGATGCAGGGCATAACATATGGCCCTGCATCCTCTTTTTAGGTTTTAGAGCTGTGCTCAAAACCACTCTCTATCGCACAACAGTCAACTTGAAGAGGTATAGCACTTCTACAAGCCGCTATACCTCTTTAGAAATCAGTGTTTAACCGTGACGTACCATACTTTTTGCCAGAGATGGCGTAATGACGGTATATGCTGCAATCTCATATGTGCTTGGACGGCTATGATGCGCATCAATTTGCTCGAAAAACGCAGACGCCAACGTAGTGGTTTTGGTCGTTCAAAGCGTTCACTGAGGATCATAAAGGCTACAATGAGCATCGCGACGAAGTGCCCTTGTAGTAACAGCATTGGGAAGAGCATCAAAGCCCAACACGAGCCAATACACCACAATGCGTGTGTTGTGCCAAAGCGTAGTACATCGAGATCTGCGGCGATCCCAAAAGCCGCTAGTTCGCGATGATTATGACAGCGATTCAAGCAATGTTGCTTTAGAGGCGAACATTGCCATACAAAGGCAATCATCGCGCCTACAATTGCTCGTAAATAGGAGAGAGGTACGAGCGATTGTATTATAAGACTGATGCTATTTAGGATAATACCTGCAACCATCCAAATCGCGACATACCCTAATACGAAAAGTGTAATCGAGCGAGCGCGTCCGCCTTCGGCTATCAACAGTCCGCCCATCAATACGACCTCGTATTTCGCTGAGCGCACAGACCACCCAAGACGAGTCGATGCCCACCGCGCGCAACAACGTGCGCGAGGCCAGCGTTGAGCGAGTTTTCGCGCGAAAACTCGCTCAACAGCAATAGTCAAGTGCCACTCTGTCGAAGCCTAAAACATAAACCGATCAACCGAATTTGCTAGTAGATCCGCATCCCGATAACACTTAGACGGCAGGCTGCGTTGAGCTGGGTTGCAAGTCGCCGGTAGAGCCGAGCGGGTTGATCTCGTTTACAAGCAAGAGCAGATCGACCATCGTGAAGTTGCCCGGTCGCAATGATGGCAGATGCGGGCGCCAATAGGGATGCTCGTCGCTCAAGATCGAGTATTTGCTCGCCTTGATCAGGCCGACAAATGTCTCTGCTACGATCGTGCTGCCCACCGGACCCAATCGCTGGCCTTTGCCCAAGACCTCAGCCTCCTTCAAGATGTAATACCAAAGCGGAGTTCGCGTGTCGAACTTATGCTTTTTCACAATCGCTGCGTGCGGTCCTTGGCTGATCTGTTCTGGGCCGAGCACAGGGATCTTCAGATCTCGGGCTACCTTCTGGCCCGAAGGCAGCTTGAGCAAGCGCCCGCGTAGCAGGTTGCGCACTGCAAGCTTGGGCGATTTGAAGCCTGTGTCAGGAGATACACTCAGCTTGCCAAGCCCTAATGCCAAGGCTGTGTCGATGCTGCGCGTTCTATTGAGTTTTGGATTTGGCTTGAAGCCAGGCACATCTTTGAAATCGAAGAGGCGCGTCCAATCAACAACCCAGTTTGTCGGAAGAGTGGGCGCGCCGAACATATCCCCGCTTAATCCCGAGAACCTAAACAGTAAATCTAAGGTTCCGGGGCTATTGCCGGGCCCTGCTGTCTCAAAAATGCTGTTCCATTCATACTGGTTTCTGATCATACTATGGCCGAAGCGATAGGCGGCCACAGAAAACTCGATCGGCATGGTTGGTGTTTCGCCCGGAGGAACCTTGAACAGTGTTGGCCCGCGGGTGATCACCTTGTGCAAAATGGTTTGGTCTAAGATGCGCGGCAGAAAATCATACAAGACGATCCATTGGTAGTGAAGCGTTACAGTGCGACGCGCCGCCACAAAAAGCTCCTTGCCAGAGAGGCCAAGCGGTTCGAGCTGAGCTACCACCACATTGTGAAACTTCAGAAAGGCGAGGTGTAGTTGGGCGATCGCAAGATTCTCATCGTTGCGCGGGTCGCCGATGCTCGCTTCGCGAGGATTTGCGGGGTTATCGCCACGGGGAAGGTCGTTGGGGAGCGAAAAAGTGGTATCGACTCCGAAGTTATCTACGCCAGTTGTGTGACCGATCCGAAGGTGTACCTCATCCGCTTCGTAGAGGTTTTTTTGCTCGTGATCCGGCCCCAATCCATACAGGCTGTCGAGATCGAGTGAAGGTGAGCGCCCCGACACGATCTGATCGACCGATAATCGGCCGCGTGGTAGACCGTCGGTCGCATCGAAGGTAATATCGTGATCGATAAACTGGCCCACATAGGTGAAACCAGCTGGCAGCTCAGGATGGTCGCTTAGATTGGGTGTGTCATCCATGGCTTCGCCCAGTTCGCTCAGCCCTTTGACGGTCGGTTTAAAGCTCTCTTCTTCGCTAAAAAGGCGCGAAAACTGGAATGCGCGCTCTGGATCGTTCTCTTGATCTGGATTCGAATCGAGAACGAGCTCCTCTCCAGTTTGGGGGGTCCGCAACTACTAGGCTGTGAGCAAAAGCGGCCGTCCTTAGAGTGCCAACTTCGCGGGCTACCTCTTCTCCTAGAAACCCTTCCCCTTTGATGTAATAGGTGGTTTGACCGTGTCTTCGAGACATGATGCTTCTCCTCAACTATTGGGGTTGCGAGCATCAAGGCGTAAAATGATGAGAAAATGAATAGCTCACCTATTGAACGGCCTACCATTGAATAATTAGGGCGATAGAATAATAAAAATTCGGTTCAGAATGTTTATTTCTCTAGAAACCTCTTTGAAGCATTGCTCGATTCTGGCGACGACTACACTTCTGTTTGGCGCCTATGTGATGATAGGAGAGCATGATATTCGATGCTTGTTACCTTCGAATGCTCTATGCTTTGGCGGTTTGTTCTCTCGCTTCCATTCGGTTCTTGGCGCGTCCGCCTACGGCTACCAACAGCCCGCCCATCAAAATAAGGCTGTAGCGCTCTGCGTGCGGCGGCAACACAAGGCGAGACAAGGCGAAACAATGCAAACAGCGTGCAACAACGAATGCGATGAAAGCATTGAGCGAGATGACGCACGACCGCGCGAAATCTCGCTCAACACAAATAGTCAAGTTCCACTTTGCCGAAAGCTTTTAGCTTAGACGTTTGAGGCGCCAGCCATAAGTCGCATTGATATGGCGCATATACTCGTCGGGGTTGATGGCCTGCTCGATCATATAGGTCGAGCCGGTCACAAAGATCAGCTGCTCGCCTCGGCGCATCGCTTTGGCTTGCTCCAGCGCCGCGCGTGGATCGGCGATCACCTCGATCGGAATGTCGGGGCGAAGTTGGCTCAAGCTGGTGGCGATCGAGTCGGCGGGCTGGCCGTGGTAGCTCGCTTGGCTAACGATCAGCGCATCGGCCAGCGGCAGCAAAGGCGCGAGCACGCTGGCGGCGTCGCGCTCGCCCGAAACGCTGACCACAAAGATCTTGCCGCGCTCGGGGAAGCGCTGTGCGACCTCGTTGGCGAAGGCGGCGATTTTGTCGGGGTTGTGGGCTACATCGATAAAGATGCCCGGCTCGATCTCGCTCATACGCCCGAGCAGCTTCAGCTCTTTTAGGCGCTCGGCTGTGCGTTGATAGTCGAAATCGGGCAGCAATTGGGCTAAGGTCTCTAAGACCAAGGCGGCATTGCGTTGTTGGTAGCTCGGGTGCAGTATCGAATCGACGCCTATTTCGCCCAGTGTTTGGCGCAGCTTCGCTTCGTGCTGCTCTTCGACCCACGAGAGCGGCGCGCCCACATCGTTGCAGACCGATGCGATGATCTCACGGATCTCGGGGGCGCGCTCGCTGCTGAGAAACGGAACCTTAGGGCGCGCGACACCAGCTTTATCGAGGGCGCGCTGCCAAGCCTCGCTGCCCAACACCGCCTCGTGGTCGCGCCCCACATTGGTCAGCACGCAGGCCACCACATCGAGGGCGCTGGTCATGTCGTAGCGCCCGCCGACGCCTGATTCAAGGGCAGCCCACTCTATCTCATAACGCTCGAACAAATAGAGCACGAGCAGCAGCGTATTTTCATAAAAGTTGAGCGGCTGGCCAGTTTGATCGACCCGATCGAGGTTGATGGGCAAGACCTGCTGCTCCCAAACCTCGGCGATCGCATTGGGGTCGGCGGGCTGGCCGAGAATACTGATACGCTCGCGGTAATCTAAGAGGTGCGGCTTGCTGAATGCGCCCGCTCGTCCATAGAGGCTGAAGCCTGCTTCGAGCATGCGTGAAACCGACCCCTTGCCGCTGGTGCCTACCACATGCACGAGTCGGGTTGGGTGCCCGTTCGGCCAGATGCGTGCGATCGTTTGGCGAAAACGTCGGATCTGTGCCAGTTTAGGCATCGTCCAAGCTGCATGGTAAATCTGATCGACCGCATTCAGATAGCGAGTGTTTGGCATACTCTCTCCCGCACGAAAGCTAACATCCATCGGTCTAAGCGACCGAACAGCAACGAAAATGGCAAAGCGCTATTGTACCGCACAGTCTTAAAAGTACCCTATTTGTGTGTCTATATGAACTAAAATATTGAAAAAGTCAGAATAAAGAAAAGTAGAGCAGCAAAACGCTGAAGCGGGGTGGGGCGCAGCCGAATGCCTCGCCGAATGGATGGAAGGGAGGTTGATAGCCGTAGGCGGACGCGGTGAAGGCCGAATGGAAGGGAGTGATTTCGCCGCTAGAGCGAGGCTTTGGAGATGCTCGAAAGCAATCAAAACGCAGCTTGGGATCCTTGGGATCGACACAAGCTGCGCCTTTGGAAAAGCTAGGGGAGCATATAGACGGTGTGTTCGGTGCTGCAGACCGTGCGCCATTTGCTATGTTGTTCGAGCGCGTTGATTAAGCCGAGCTGGCGGGTGGTATCGAGCAGCATGCCGTCGAACTGATACTTTTCGATTAGGGCATCGACGTTGTTGCCCGCGCTCAGATTGATGTAATCGACCCATTGGCTGTAGGGATAGAGCTCGATGCGCGGATCGATAAAGACCTTTTGCTCGGGCGTCTGCCAGATCAAATAGCTGCCGTAGCCCATCTCGTGGAAGAGGCGTTGCGGGCGTTCGGGCTGCTCTTGCATACAGGCGACCGCCTCGATTGGGGTCGATTCTTCGAAGAGCGCGCCGACCGCAGGCGGCAGATCGAGGCTGGTTTTGATCCAAGGCAGGCCCAAGAAGTAGAGCAGGCTGAGCACGCCCACTAAGGCCCAGTTGAGGGCGGGCACACCCGGAGCGCTTCTGCGCGCGCCGCTTGAAGCTGGCAGGAGTGTGGCGAGCTGGCTGGCGATCAGCGGGGTCGCGATCATGCCGAACCAGACAATGTTGCGCACTGCGCCGAGGGCGAGCCACAAGAACATGGCGGCCAGCACCATATCGGTGAAGTCGGGTTTGCGCGTTGAGTAGGCTAAAACGGCGATACACAGAAACAAGAAGAGGAAGAAGATCAGGCCGTTGGTCTCGCGGATGGTGGGCGGTGCCCATTCGGTCACCAAGGTTGTGACCGACGACGAGCTGAGCAGATTGCGCACATAGCCCAAAACCGCAAAGCCGCGCGGGTTGATCAAGAGCGCCAGTGCGGTGACCACGCCGCTGATAAAGAGCGGTTTGAGAGGCGGCTGATAGGCTTCGCTAGGCGGCTCGTTTGGGCGCATGCTTTTGTGTAGGCCCGCTGCAAACTGCTTGAGCCATTCGCACACAAAGGTCGCACCGATTAAAACGCCTCCTAACACAAACGAGCCGTGTAGGTTGACCCACAATACCATTAAGATCGGCAAGAGCCATAGGCGGTTGAAGCGCCCTAGTTGATAGGCACTTAAAATCGCTAAAAAGGCTGCGAAGAGTAAAAAGGTATAGGATTGCGGGCGTACCAGCCAGTTATCGAACGAGAGTGGCAGAGTCGTCAGCAACAGCAGACTAACGCTCAGTTTGACGTTGTTGGTGCGCCAGAGACAGATCTTGAGAATAAGCCAGTAGGTGGCCGCCAAGACGATCGATTGAACGATCAGCAAGAGCGCTGCGCCGCCGATGGAATAGAGCCCATAGAGCAGCACTTGCGAGAGCCAACTTTGGTTAAAGAAGCTTTCGCCAGCTTGGGTATAGGAGAAACTATCGACTTGAGGAATAGAACCTGTTTCGACGATGATGCGCCCGGTCGCCATGTGCCACCAAAAGTCGTTGGCGGGAATGGGTGTGAGCAAGGGGCGCAAGCCGATCAAGATGAGCGCTGCGAACAACCACACGTGGTCAAGGGTCGGGAAAGTTCTCTGTTGTTTCATAGATGTGCTGCTCGCTCTGCAAAACAGCGAAGGGCAACCGCGCGCGGCGATCGCCCTTCGCTGCAAACGGTTTAGCGTGCTTCGACTGTGTTGCGCAGAACACCGATGCCGTCGATCTCTGCTTCAACAACATCGCCCGGCTTCAACCATACCTGCGGGGTCATACCCATACCGACGCCGCTGGGGGTGCCGGTAATGAAGATATCGCCCGGCTCGATGGTGGTACCAGCCGAGTAGGTGCTGATGATCTCGGGGATCTTGAAGATCAGGTCGTTGGTGTTGGAATCCTGCATGGTCTTGCCGTTGACGCGCAGGCGCAGGCCAAGGGCATGCGGGTCCGGAATCTCGTCGGCGGTCACGATCACGGGGCCCATGGGGGCGTAGCCATCGAGGCCCTTGCCGCGGAAGAACTGCTGGTGCTGGTTCTGCAGGTCGCGGGCCGAGACGTCGTTGACGATCGTGTAGCCGAAGATATGATTCAGCGCATCTTCTTGCGAAATGAAGATGCCACCCTTGCCGATGATGAAGCCCAACTCGACTTCCCAGTCGATCTGGGTGCTGACGTGCTCCCAGTAGGGGATGGGCGCTTCGGGGTGGTTAACGGAAGTCACCGCCTTGCTGAAGAAGACCGGGTAAGGCGGCAAGGTCTCGGGCAGGCCCTTAGCGCGCATCGATTCGTAAGCGTGCTCGGCATAGTTCATGCCCAGACAGACAATATTTTTGCGTGGGCGCGGAATCGGTGCCAACAACGTTACTTCTGCCAGGGGTCGGCGCTCGCCACCCGAAGCTACTACCTCACGAGCCTTCTCCAAGCCCTCGGGACCTAAATCGATCAAGCTTAACATATCGGGGGCGACCGTGCCCAAGTCAACGACACTATCGCCGTCGATTGCACCGATGCTCGTCACCGAGCCGGCGCGGTATGTAACAAGACGCATATCTCTACTCCCTTTCCGGATCCAGATACCCCAGTGGATTGGGGCTTGGGCGCTATTATACGCTAACTAGCTTGTTCTTTGGAAATAGCAATAGCGCTTTTGCGCTGTTGCACCTAACAGCTCCTTGTAACCTGCTCTGCGGTCTTTACTATGAAATCAGTTTAAAGCCTGGCACTCTAATGTCACAACAAACATAGTCACGTTCGACTCTGTCGAAGACCAAAAGAACTACGCTCATCGGATGCGCTATGACACAAGCAGCGTTAGGCAGTATTGAAAACGATCACTTTATAAAACAAAAAGATATTCGCTTATTTTCTGCTCTCTAAGCGAGAGATAATCCAAACAGCCTTTGGGTTATTTGTTTCAGCTTGCCTAAAATCTGGTACGATAGATCGTATATATTCCATACCGCCCATACGGACTTATCAAGGACGATACGTCGATGCAACAACATCCGATTTTAGCTTCAGAATTGGTTGGGTACTCCACGGTTAATTCCGACCATTGGTATTGTCCTCCCCATGCGCATCAATGTTTCGAGTTGTTGTATGTGCTTGAGGGCCAATGTCGGATCGAAACAAGCAGCGGTTCTACAACTGCTCTACCCAACAGCCTCGTGCTCTTTCGCCCATTTCAATGGCATGAAGAGACAGCCCTCACCCAAATCTATTCCGTGGTCTGTTTGCGCTTCCCTGCCGAACTGGTGAATCGTTATCAGATACCGCTTTTTAATACAGATACTATCCCAACGGTGACCCAGTTACCCCCCGATACACCGCTCTATGGTATTCTCCAACAGATCGTGCAGGAATTTCAAACAGGCGATCGTTTCAGTTCGGCCATGATCGGTAGTTACCTTGTGCAGATCGCCGTCCATTTGCAACGCATCTTGGCAAGCGAACAGCGCCCAATCTCGCAGAACGAATCGCAGGCGGCCGTCTTTCAGCGTTTGCTCGACGCGCATGTGACCCAAGATGTGCCCTTGCGCGACCTTGCGTACCAGTTGCATATGAGCGAATCGCACTTCTGTCACTCGGTCAAAGAGCTATTGGGTGTTGCCCCCAAGACCTATCTGCGCGAACAGCGCATCGCTCGGGCTCAAGTTTTGCTTCAGAGCACCAATTTGAGCATCGAGGAGATCGCGCTCTGTTTAGGCTACGACGAGCCGACTTCGTTCTTTCGGGCCTTCAAGCGCGCAACAGGTATGACGCCCGGGGCCTATCGCCAGCAGATCCAATTGCAATATCGCGATTTCGCCGAAAATCAGGTAGGTTTTTCGCATTGCAATACGTGCTAGCCAGATCGCAAACTCTGCTATAGACAGAGATGCATTGCCTTTTTAAGATGGTAGCTACACAATCAGCAATTCTCTGTATCTAGAGGAGTTTGACATGTCCCGCGTGCGTTTGGGTATTATTGGTTGTGGTGGCATGTCTCGCCATCATGGTCACGTCTTCACCAAGAGCGTACCAGAAGCCGAAATCGTTGCACTTGTCGATCCCAACGAGGCCAATCTCGCTCGCTATATGCACGAAGTGTTTGGCGAGAGCGACAACAAACCAAAGACCTTTTCCGACCATCGTGCCATGCTTGAATCGACCGAGCTCGATGGCGTTGTGATCGTGAGCCCTCACTCGGAACACTTCCAGCAGGCGATGGATGCCATGGATGCTGGCGCTCACGTATTGGTAGAGAAGCCCATGGTGATCGCGACCGAAGATGCCAAAGAGCTGATCGCCCACAGCGAGAAGCTGGGCAAAGTTGTCTCGGTTGCCTTCCCTGGCCCCTTTACCCGTGAATTCCAGTACATTCGCAATGTGATCGAGCGTGGCGATCTGGGCGATATCTACCTCGTCACTGGCGTTTGTGCTCAGAACTGGCTGAAGGTGGTCGGTGGCACGTGGCGAACTGTCCCTGAGCTTTCGGGTGGCGGCAACCTCTACGACAGCGGCGCGCACATGTTCAACGCTATGCTGTACCTGACCGGTTTGGCTGCGACCGAAGTATTCGCCTTCATCGACAACAAGGGCCAAGATGTCGATATCACCGGCACCGTGACCATGCGCATGACCAAGGGCGCGCTCGGTTCGGCAGCCGTGAGCGGCGACTCGAACTACTTCGAGCAGGGCATCTACATTCAAGGCACCAAGGGCTCGATCAAAACCAGCATTTATGGTGGCAGCTTGCAGCACTGGGACGGCATGGAATTGGTGAAATACCCGGTTGTGCCCGAGACCACCTCGCTGCAGCAGAACTTCATCGACTGCATCTTGGGCCGCGCAAGCACGCCAAGCCCTGCGATCTTAGGTCTGCGCCAGGCTCGCCTGATGGATGCCATCTACGCTTCGGCTCGTATCAACAAGCCGGTAGAAGTGATCGCCGACTAACGATTGTGTTGTTATGCATCGAGCGCTTTTTAGCAGATGTCGCTGCTAGAAGGCGCTCGATCTTCTTACGATTCTACTCTTTGTTGACATAAGGAAATAAACCCATGTATGTTGGTATTTTGACCGCGCCGCTTCGCACCAAGCCTCTGGCAGAGATCATTCCCTGGGCCGCTCAAAGTGGCATCGCCGCGCTTGAGATCGATGTTACCCCCGGATCAAACCTTGATGCGGGCAGTGTCGACGACGCGACTGTCGAGCAGGTGCTGAGCCTGACCAAGCAGTACAATGTGCGCATTTCGAGCTTGGCCGCCTATGCTCCTGTCACGGGCGTCCCCCAAGAGCGCGTCGAGAAGTCGCAAGAGATCATTCGCAACGCGATCAACTTGGCCGCACGCCTCAATGTCGATGTGGTCTGTACGTTAGCGGGCATGCCTGCTCCGGGCAAGAGCCGCGCCAAGACCATCGCCGAAGATCTGCCCGGCGCCATGCGCCCGATTTTGGATGCCGCTGGCGAAAAGGGCATTAAGATCGCGCTCGAAAACTGGTTTGCTACCAATATTCAGCATCTCGATCACTGGCGTCAGGTCTTTGAAGTGCTGCCCGATTCTCACTTCGGCCTGAACTACGACCCCTCTCACCTCGATTGGCAGGGCATCGATGTGCTTTCGTCGGTCTACGAATTCCGCGATCGCATCTTCCACGTGCACGCCAAAGACGTAGCCGTCAACGAGTCGAAGCTCAAGCGGGTCGGCTACAACGGCGAGGGCTGGTGGCGCTATGTGCTGCCCGGCTACGGTCGCATTCGCTGGGGCGAGTTCATCACCACCCTGCGCCATATCGGCTACAACGGCGTGCTCTCGATCGAGCACGAAGATGCCGCCATTCCGGCCGAAGAGGGCTTCGAGAAGGCCAGCCGCTATCTGAACTCGTTGGTCTAAGCATCCAGCTTCTTCAAAAGCGAAAGGATCGGGCTGTTGCAGCTCGATCCTTTTTATGTTTGGGTTTGTTAGACTACCTCTGCTTGATAATCTGCTTTGGCGGCTAGGGCCGTACCCCAAACAAGGCTTTTGGCGCGTCCGCCTTCGGCTACCAACATCCCGCCCTGAGCAACGGGCTGCTAGCTGCGTGTGCGCCGAGACCGCCCCTCAAAAGCCAACTCGCCTTGCTCTCCATTGCTTGAACTTTGTATCAGCGAAGGCTAGACAGCGAACAGCAGCGAGGAGCGAAGAACAAGAGCGACCTTTTGCTTGCGGTAAGTGATTTGGTAGCCGTAGGCGGACGCGGTTTTGCTCTTTTTTGCGGAGAGCGACCTATCCGCCTGCGCTAGCTTACAACTTTTCTTCAGCTAGTTTCAGAACGAGGTTTGCAGCCAGTCGGCTACGGGGCGCAGCTCGAAACGCTGGTTGTTCGAGCCGCTACAGCTCTTGGTCAGGTATTGCGAGCCGTTCGAGGTCGAGCCATTGGCTGCGTCTAGACAGTAACTTTGGTTGTGGTGGCTCTTGAAGCTGCCATCGGTCGTGATCAGCCACTTTTCGCTGCTGCCGCCGTCGCAGTCCCAGAGGTGGATCTTTTTGTTATCTCCGGCCGAGCCGCCGTTGATGTCGGTGCAGTAGATGTTGGCGTGTTTGGGCCGCAACTGGCCTTCGGCTGTGTAGACGAACTGCTGGTTGTTGCCGCCGTTGCAGTCCCAGACTTGGATCTTGGTGCCGTTGCTGGCGCCCGATCCGCTCACATCCATACACTTGTTGCTGCTGTTGAGCGGGCGCAGCTCGAAGTAGCCCGGCAGCGAGCGTCGCACGCCCACATAGGGAATAGCATTGCCGAAGGTGTCGGTGGGGTTGTTGTTGCGCCCGATCGCGCTGACGCCATGGGCCACCGAGAGGTAGTTATAGACGAAGGAATCGGTGTTGTAGACGTGGTTGCCCCAGATGTGGAGGATCTGCTTGTGCTGGGCCGAGCGGTTGGCCGTGATTTGGTAGTGATCTTGGGCCGCGATATTGGCGCACACGATCGTTTGCGAGGTGCTGTTCGAGATGCCATCGACGGTGCCGCCCGGGTTCAGCTCGTCGGGCTCGGACTCGACATCGGGACAGAAGAAGCCGTAGGGCAGCCGTTTGGGCGTTTGGCTCAAGATGTAGTCGATGCCGTTGCCTTGGGTTTGATTCACAAGGCCGATCTTGCCGCCCGTATAGGCCACAATAATCTTGCCCTTGAGGTCGTTCAAAAGCGGCCAACCGTTGTTACTCACCGCTTGACGCAGACTCATGCCGCTGCCGGTATAGGCCGTGCCAGCCGCATACTGGTACAGGTCGTTGCCAGTATACATTGTGCTGCCGAGAATGCTCTTGACCTTCTCGTCGAGCATGTAAACTTCGTCAGCCTTCCAAGCATTGAGCGGGTCCCACGAGGCTTTCATATCGATAAAGACCAGAATCGGCCCTTCGTTGCTGTGGCTGCTCAGCCAGTTTTTGATGTCGTTTAAGCAGTGTCCCAAACGGTCGGGATTGCCCGAACAGTTCTTGTTGCCAGCTGAGGTATCGTGACTTACATAAGGTCCATTGGGGTCTAACTCCCAATTCTCCTTATCGATGATATCTAGCTCGACCGAGCGAAAGCCCTGATCGAGCCAATCGGTCAGATTCGTGCCATAGTCGAAGGTGTTGTGTTGGAGGGTGTAATAGACTTCGTGAAAGCGATGAACCGCGGGGTTGACCGTTCCGGCTTTAAGCGGAGGCGTAGCGGCTTGGGCGGGCGTGGGTAGCAGCGTTGCGACCCAGATCAGCGCTGTTGCAAGCAGAAACCATTTCCGGACGCTCATAGTACGTAATCCCTTTCTTGCGTGCAAGGCTACACTGCCTTACACCATCATGACAATTCCAAGGATGTACGATAGATGACTTAGGTTAGAACGGCTTAAGGGGCGAGTAAAACTTGGTTTAGATATCTTTACGATTTTTTAACTTATGTATCAATAATAGTACGACAATATTACGTTATTATTAAAAATTTGGCGAGAGAGGCGAATGTTTTTTGTTAGACTCGAATTTTGGAGGCCTAATTATCCTTGTTTCTATCTTGATATAAAACAGAGCGCAGTAGATTTGAAAAGCGCTTCTCCGCTCCTGGCCAGCAGATCGCTGACTATTAAGGTTGTACAACAGTTATTGTTTGCCACAATAATTGTTTGCTTTCCAGCAACTTGGATCTGCTGGGCTTAGCGATTTGGCAATAGTGTTAAAAAAGTAAGCAAAAAAGGCATATAATACAATATATGCTTTATTCATTTCCCCTCAACCTTCTTCATCAATATCCATCGTGCTTGGCGAGAGCCGTTACTCAGATTACGAGTTAGCTGATCCTTACTTCTTTTTATCTTTTGTTGCTCACGCTCTTCACTTCTTATCAGAAACAGAAAAATCCTGCTTGTTGTTAGAGTGCTATTTATTCTCGTTCTTATCACTGAGGAAGCCATATATGGGAGACAACAATGACTATTAACACTAAAACAATTATCTTGGTTGAAGATGAGCCTGATATCCTTCGCCTTTTACAACGTCTTTTACGACCGCTTATTGGCGATTATACGGTTGTTTCTGCTTCAGATGGCAAAACTGCGCTCCAACATATGCACAATTACGATGTTCCTCTCTTAATTACCGATTATAATATGCCTGAAATGAATGGGCTGCAGCTTACGACTCAGGTTAAACAACACTCACCATCTACAAAAGTTGCCCTGATTACAGCCTATCACACTCCAGAATTGCAACGACTTGCTCGTTTGCATGGAGTAGATTATTATTTACCCAAGCCTTTTTCTATTGATGAACTTGAAACTCTGTTACTACGCGTTTTACAATCCTAGCTCACAAACGCAACGCGTAGCGCTTTTAAGGAGTCTGGTGTATGCCACAGCAGGCCGAGCAGCAAGCGCCCGCTTTGTTAGACCAAGATGCGCTTCGTTTTCAGGTTATCGCTACCGTTCTGACCGCCTTGATGTTTGCGAGCCTTGTATATGTAATCGGCGGAGCGATTCAGCGCTTTAACCCGGTTTGGCAGCCGATCTATATGACCGTGCTGAGCCTTCTGATTGTGGCCGAGAGTTCTTTCATTAGTTACGTTGTTAAACGCGATCGCCTCATTTTGGGCGAAAATACTCGTTATCTAGTGGCAGAAATCGCGGTTTTGTTTGTGTTTACACGCGTTGTGGCTACGCTTAGTACAGGTGCGCTTACGCTCCAGAGCGATTTGCAGCAATGGTTGATATCGCCTCTCTCGATCTTGGCTGACCCAGCTTTTATTCTCTGTTTTCTTATTGGCCTGCTGATCGGCTTTTTAGCCCAACAATCTGTTCGCGATCTGCACTACTTATTGCCCCAATCCTTCGAGCATCAGGCTATTCCGCGCGACGAGCATCGCTACGTCTACAATATGGCCAATCAAGATCGCAGCCAAGCCCTGCAGCGCATCAATCGCCGTTTCGTCTATGGCGGCTTGCTACTTTTGATCGCTTTGATGATTCAGGTTGTTCCGAACGGCCTCGATCTGAGCCAACAATCGCTTTCGGTCTCTGCGACGATCGGTCTGGCCGCCCTAATCTATATTATCTCGGGTTTTCTGCTCTATAGTCAGTCGTGGCTGAGCATGCTCCAAGCGCGTTGGGCCTTAGAAAGTTCGAAAGTCGATAAGCGCGTGTTGCGGCGTTGGACGCAGATCAGCATTCTTTTAGTGGCGGGATTGTGTATCGTGGCTCTGTTTGTGCCGCGTAACTACGGCATGGGCCTGCTCGAAACGATCCATTCTAGTTTCGGCTTACTTGGAATGATTATCGCCCAGATTGGCTATACGTTGCTTTGGTTAGGCAGTATGTTGGTGATGTTGCCGATGATCTTGCTCTCTTGGCTGCTGCCCGATGCCGATGCGCCCACGCCGCCGCCACCGCCCCCTATGCCAACCCCTGAGATCGTTACGCTTACCGAAGAGCTTCCCCCTCCGCTTCTGCCCTCGTTGATCTTTTGGGCCTGTATGTTTTTGCTATTCGGCTATGCGATCTGGGTCGTTATTCAGCGCCATCCGAGCCTAAAATCTTGGTTAACCCTCCAGAAGCCAATGTATTGGTTGATGTCGATGCTCGGCATTGTTTGGAAAGATACCACCTCATGGGTGCAGTATGCGGCTAATACCATCACTACACGCCTAAAGCAGGCCAGACCGAAAGAAACAAAGCAATGGCCTTCCTTGCGTTTGAATCGCCTGTTACCTCGTGACCTTGTACGTTATTTTTACCGATCGACACTTCAGCGAGCTGCAAAGCAAGGTCTTGCGCGCCAAGTGGGCCAAACACCTTACGAATATACTCAAACCTTACAAGCTCATCTCCCTGATAGCCAGAACGACATTACTATACTTACAGAGGCATTTGTACAAGCGCACTATGGTTTAGGCGATCCAGATAAAGATGAGATCCGGAAAATTAAGAGACATTGGGAAAATATCCGGCGAAGATTAACTGTTTTCAAATGAATCATAGTATTCTGTCCGCTAAGCATGTGTTTATCCTTGTGAAATAGGCCCAGAAGGCGGCTTCGTTAGCTGATTCGAGAATGCGAGTATAGCAACTGAACTCCATTGAACAGCGCATGACAGCTTAAGGTGTGTCTGGAAAGAGCTTTGTTGCTAATTGTATTCGAATACGAATAAACACCTGTATGGATCATTTGCAAATAAGGATTGCAGCTAGAAAAGTGCTATAGGACTGAGAGATAGCCTCCCTCGGCTTAGAGCGTTCCATTTTCTTGCTTCCTTGGATATCGATTTGTATCAATAAAAAGTAAGCTTAGATCGAGAGTGTATCCAAAAAATACCATTTATTTCAAAGATAATGCTCTAGCGTTTCGATCGTGGAGTATATTGGAATGGTTATATAATTATGAGGTATACTCATATGTTTTGTTTAAGTAAATGAATTAGAAAAAATCCTATAGGCAAACTATACTAAAAGCAGCGAACAAGCTTGACAAAAAGGGCTAATATAGTACAATCTTAGAAAGTAACCGTAAATATTGAAAAGGGGTTTCTCAATGCCTACTATTCGTAAAATGACGCAGGAAGAAGTCGAAGACTTCAAGGGCCATAAACTCAGCCAACGACAGCGAACTGCGCGAGAATATGATGCCATGATCGAAGGTTTCACAACTGGAGATTGGGGCGAAGTTACGCTAAGTGAAGAAGACAATCGTTTAACTGTACGTAGCCGTTTGCAGGCTGCTGCTGAACGGCGTGGTTTCGCACTCGCTTTTCAGCGAACTCAGGGGTCAATTCTGCGTTTTGAAGTGATTCCGCCCGAATCGAAGGAAGAAAGCGCTAATAATTCGCCTTCGACTCCGCGCCGCCGTGGAGGACGACCGCGCAAACAGCCTGCATAGTCGGGATTTTTTAAACCTTTAGATCTAAAATTGAGTAACAGCTTTAGATATAGCTATTATCAAAAAAGATAGATTTTTATATTTAGACGTAGAGGGTTCTACAACTCTCTACGTCTTTGAATATAAACGGCCACTCGATGGTGTAAGCACGCTAAGCTAGAGAATTGGTTCTTTAAAAAGTAAAACATCATCTATATGACGAAATCCTTAGCTAAAGCGTGTAAATACATTGTGCTTGCGTAGCGGCTCTGGAGAGACATACGTTCTTTTAAGCGCCTATATGTTATACTGAGAGCGGTGAAGGCCATAATTGTAAAGAAACTGAACAGAGTTTTACTATGTCAGCTCGCCGTAAACGTTGGGTGCTCCGCGAACCAGCACCTCCTGAATTTGTTGCTGAGCTTGCTTATTCGCCTATTGTCTCGAATCTGCTGTATCAGCGCGACATGCGAGACAAACAAGCGGCTGAAGAATTCCTGCATAGCGACTACCGCACAGGTTTGCACGACCCCTTTTTGATGAAGGATATGGATATCGCAAGTGCTCGCATCGCACGCGCGATCAAAAACGGCGAGCCTATGGCCGTCTATGGCGACTACGATACCGACGGTGTAACGGCGGTTGCCCTTTTGATGCAGGCTATCCCCGCTATGGGTGGCAATCTGCGACCCTATATTCCGCATCGGGTCCGCGAAGGCTATGGACTCAACCGTGAAGCTGTTGAGCGCTTAGCGAACGAAGGTATCTCGCTGTTGATAACGGTTGACTGTGGCATTAGCAATGTTGCTGAGGTGGCGCGCGCCCGCGAGTTGGGCATCGATGTGGTGGTGACCGATCACCACTCGCCGCCCGAAGAGCTGCCACAAGCTAACGCCGTCGTTAACCCAAAACAGAAAAATTGCTCTTATCCTTACAATCAGCTGGTGGGTGTAGGTATCGCTTATAAATTGGTGCAAGCCATTGTGCGCCAGGGTATTCGCTTACCCTTGCGCGGACGCGATCTGCTCGATGTGGTAGCGGTCGGCACCGTAACCGATATGGGGCCGCTTACGGGCGAAAACCGTGTGTTGGTGAAACACGGCCTCGAGGCCCTCAACGCTACCACTCGCCCAGGCTTGCGCGCCCTAATCAATGCCTCGGGCCTAACCATGGGCAAAATCAAAGCCAGCGATATCGGTTTTGGCCTAGGGCCGCGTATCAATGCGGCAGGCCGCCTCGACGATGCCACTCGCTCATACGACCTGCTTTTGGCCGAAGACCTTGCGAGCGCCGAAAAGCTTGCCTTTGAGTTGAACCGCGCTAATCGTCAGCGTCAAGATCTTACCAAAGAGGTTCAAGAGCACGCCAAAGCCTTGGCCGAAAGCGATGGAACGCTCGAGAACCGCATCATCATCATTGCGGGCGAAGATTACCCCGCTGGTGTAGTTGGGCTGGTGGCGGGGCGCCTTGTCGAAGAGTGGGGCCGCCCGGTGCTCATTCTCGAGCGCAAAGCAGATGTCTCGGTCGGCTCGGCCCGTTCGGTGAGTGGTTTCAATATTATCGAAGCCTTGCGTCGATGCGGCGATCTGTTTGTGCGCTATGGAGGCCACAGCATGGCGGCTGGCTTTACGATCGAAAATGCCAAGCTGCCCGAGCTCAATCGACGCTTGCAAGCGATCGCTGCTGAAGAGCTCAGCGACGAAATGTTAGTCCCCAAACTCGAGATCGATTTGGAAATCCCTTTGAGCGAGGTCTCGTGGGAGCTGATACAACTGCTGGCGACCTTAGAACCTTACGGGCAGGCCAACCCTCAGCCGGTTTTTATGAGCCGCAATCTGCGCGTTGTTTCGGCCCAAGCTACTGGTGCCGATAAACAGCACCTCTCGATGATGGTCAACGATGGCAGCGACAAACCGCCTTTTAAGGCCATCGCCTTCCGTTTAGGCCATCTTGCACCGGCCCTTGCGCGCTACCCCTATATCGACCTGGCCTACCATGTCGAAGAGCGCGAGTGGAACGGCGAGCGCTCTATTCAACTCAATGTGCGCGATTTCCGGCGAGCGACTCAAGCGTAGATCTTCGCAAAAGCGAAGAGAGGAACGGCTTTGCAAGGCTGTTCCTCTCTTTTTTATTGTTGCCATATTGAGGCCGCTTGATGCTGCTTGTTATCATACCAAATTCGTTTAAAGACTTGCCCCCTTGGAACGAGACAAGTTCCTCTCTGCCGAAGGCCAAATAGAAAGTAATCAACCGAATTTGGTATCACTACATTTGGCGGTTGGGTCTTTAGCTTCCATTCGGTCCTTGGCGCGTCCGCCTTCGGCTACCAACATCCCGCCCCAAAACGAGGCCGCTTGCGAGCGGGAGCGCTCGCAAGCGGCCCAAGCATCTGTGACCTCGAATCCGCTTTCAAGACTTGTATTCTTCCAAAGGGAAAGTGTTGAGAGAGGTTTCGCACTGTCGCGCGAAACCTCTCTCAAGCAAATAGTCACCAAATATACTGTGGTCAACCCGACTTACTATCAGCTTAGCTGGCCTGCTGCGGCTGAGCTTGGGCTTGGAAATAGTGATCGCGCTCTTGGGCATTCATTTGAAGTTGCCAGTTTTGGAGCCGTAGACGCAGAGCCAACGCGCGTGCGATGTTGCGTACCACTTGCTGGCCCAAGGCCGGGTCTTCTTCGCAGAGCGCGTTAAAGCGGCTGCGGCTGAGCGAAAGCACTTGAGCACCCTGGGCACTGGCACGCAGATCGGCGCTACGTGGGTGGTTATCGAGAATCGCCATCTCGCCCACGACTTGGCCCGCACTGATCTTGGCGATACAGCGTGGTTGCAGCATAGTGGTGCTAGTGTTGGCGATCATGGTCCAAACTTCAATCACACCCGAATAGATCACAAACATCTCGTTTCCGTCGCTGTTTTCGGTTGCGATCGATTCATGCGGGCGGAACGAATGGAGCCGGAATTGGGCGGCCAAGCGGGTGCGTTGCGCGAGATTCATCGCATGCCCAACATCGGAAGAGGCCAAGAATTGGGCGATCTCAGAGATCATCTCGGCGCTTTGGTTCGGCTCTTCTTCGTCTTGCAGACTATGAATGGTTGGCAGGCCCAAAAAGGACGAGATATAGTGGATGGTCGTTTCATACTGCTCGAAGTGTGGCCAGTGCCCGGCGTTGGGTATCAAACGCAGGTCGGCGCTCGGCCATTCGGCGGCCACGCTGCCAGCGTCGCGCAGCGGCACGGTATTGTCTTCGGCCCCCCAGATCACCAAGGCTGGAACCGACAGTTTGTGGAGCTGCGAACGTAGGTCGCCTTCGCGCATGGCGCGGAAGCAGATCGCACGGATCCTTCCTTGTCCCTCTTTGCGGGCATCGGCGCGAATACGCTGAAAATCTTCCGGCGAGACTGTAGCTCGCGCTCGCTCGGCGAAGGTGATCGGTTTGAGCACACGGTCGGTATAGCTATGCCCGATCGGCGTTTTTTCGAGCAACTGAATCAGCGTCCCAGAGACGGTTGTGCGTTCGAGCAGAATCAAAGGGGAGATGAAGATATTGATGAAGGTCGAGAGATGGCCACTCACCGCCGGATTAAGCAGAACTAAACGTTCGACCAATGGTGGATTACGCAAAGAGAGCGTCATCGCGATCTGTCCACCCATGGAGTGGCCGAGCACAAGCACAGCCCGATCGCTAACATAGCGGATCAACTCGGCGATGATGTCAGCATACCAAGCGATCGTCGGCGGCTTTTTTGGCTCGGGTGAACTACCGTAGCCGGGAAGATCTACAGCCAAACAGCGGAAACGTTTGCTTAAAACTGGGAGCAAGGGCTTCCACGTGTACCAAGAGCTGCACCAGCCGTGGATCAGAATGGCGATTGGTGCATCTGTTGGGCCTTCTTCACGGACATGCAGGACTTGATCGTTGATGATGTAGGTCGACATAATAATTTCTTTGGTAGTGGTAGCCTTTGAACACAAATTGCTCGTTTCTGGTCTTCTCTGAAAAGTTCTTCAAAGTATTGCTTACATATATGGCTTCAAAGCATTTTTTGTGCCTAAAGGCTGCGATAGCCAAAGGTCGATGCTCAATTGTGTTTAAATAGGGTAAACGATCCTCTTTGTAGCAAGATCTAAGTGAGTTCTTCAGAGAAAGTATAACACGTACTGCTAGTACTTGTTTTTAAATAATACCTTGTAGATAGTGAACAAACCGTTTATGAACGAAAAAGCGAGATCTTAGTGCGATAAAAAAGCTAATTGTATAAACGCCCGGGTCTATACAATTAGCATAGCATAGTTAGAATAAAAAATGATTACACTCTAGACCTCAGCTAATCTGTTGTACCAAATCTGGCTGTTCACTTTGTGTTGTTGGCCTTCGGCAGAGCCGAATGTATATGAAATTCGGTGCAATTGCCGGCTTTGGGGAGATCTTTCGGCGCACACAGCTACAAGCCTCGTTTGTTGGGCGGGATGTTGGTAGCCGTAGGCGGACGCGCCAAGGACGTTCTTTTTGGGGCAGAACCTCGTCGCAGTAATCTGAAGAAAGCAAATAGCTGATCGGCGTGTGTGTTGCATGTGGCCTTAATAGCGCGTATGGCAAGGCTGAGGTTTGAGCTAGGTCTTTGGGAGCCTTTGAGTGTGACGGCGTGCTTGACGTGCTCTCCAATGAATCGCTAAGCGACGACGTTGCATCGAGAGGCGTTGTTGGCCGCGCATAGCGAGGCGACCAAGGAAGGCGAAAGAGGGTGTGGGGTGGCTGGCCCAACGCCGCAATAGTAGTTTGAGGTGAACTACGATCCAACGTAAGAGCCAGTTGCGCCGCCCCACTAAGGCGATTCCGATCACAATAAACAGAACGCCTTGCAGTAAAGGAAGAAAGAGGCCGATGATGCCCAAAAAAATGAAGAACCAGCCGAGAACTTGGCGTGCTATCGGCCAAACAGAACGCCAGATATAGATAACATACGCTTGGAAGGACATGTTTGAGGATCTGCGATTGCTTAGTGGCTTACGCGCCATGCCTCACTACCTTTGCGGGTAACGTCGATCCGATCGTCTGTTTCGCTGGCTTTGACGACCACGTTGCACCATAATCTGCCAGGCGTCATCTTCGCGGATGGGCCGTGTTAGCTCGTTGTCGCTGAGACGATTGGCTTGGCGATCGTTAAGTGAGATAACGCCTTTATCGTAGTATTCATCGGCTTCTGAAAATTGGGTGGTGTTCCGCCAATTGTACCAAGCGTAGCTCACCCAACCAAACAAAAGCAATGCGATGATCGTAATTAAGATCCATGTCAACATACTATTGACCTTTGGGGCAGCCTGTTATGCTCTTCTTTCATTATACACGGGCTTACGACTTTTGGAACACCTACAAGCGCTTGCTCTATTATTGAGCGAGCACTACATGGTTCTTACGCTGTTTTGCCCTGTACATCGCCATATCAGCATTTTTGATCAACGTTTCGGCGTTATCTGGCCCTTGATGCAAACTGGCAACCCCCGCGCTGATTGTAACGCTCACAGGTGTTTGATCGGCGACTTCGATCTGCAGATTGTCGATCAAGGTGCGCAGCCGCTCGGCGATAATAGCCGCATCGTTGCTATCGGTGTTGGGTAGAATGATTCCGAACTCGTCTCCGCCCCAACGCGCCACGATATCGCCGCGCCGAACGCCGCTACGCAGTTTCTGCGCAATTGTTGTCAAAACAAGGTCGCCCGCAATATGCCCGTAGGTATTATTGTAATAACGCATATCATCAACTTCGGCCACAATAAAAGATAATGGTTTATTGAGACGGCGGGCGTATCGCAGTTCCTGTTTGATTCGCCGAAAAAGATAACGTCGATTGAAGAGTTTTGTAGCATCGTCGATCGTGCTCAGGGTATACCAATGATCGATACTAGCGCTGAGCAAGATGCCTAAGAGCATACTGATACAGCCTAGAAAGATCCAACTATAGTCGCTTATTTGGGTGATCAGATAGCTAAAGAAGGTAAAAAACGCCCCTGCCAAGGCTCCTATCAGTAGGGTAAATCCTCGTGATGACTCCATGATCTTCTCCCGTGGATCTCTCATCTCCTCGTCACAGAGCAAGAAAGCGCTATACCAAGGGTTGTAGTGACCGTTCCAAGTAAGAGCATCTGAAAAGCTGAATTAACGGTATATCTAGCGGTGGATGCCGAGATTATGTAACAAGCGAGAAAAGATCTCTGTGAAGGTAGGCGTTGCTGGATTGTACTGCGATAGTTACGAAGTTGAACCATTCAAAGAGATATGCCTATCAAAATCTCCTTTCAGTCATACTAGTACGTTATACACCCATAGGAGCTTCTGATGATCTATCGAATACTATTTCTTATAGCATGCCTTCTGTTTCTGCAGGCCACCAGTGAGCAGCTTCAAGCTTCAGCTACTTACGCAGAACAGCGACTGCCAGAACAAGTCACTGTACGCTGGCTCGAGCCAGGGCAGCTTTTGTTGCGTTGGCATCAGCTGAGTAATGCTAATCGGATTATTGTCTATAGTTGCCCAACCAAGGATGTTATGACCTGTAGTGTGGTCGCTGAGTTGCAGGGTGAGATTCAAGGTGTTAGGACAGCGACGGTCTGGGGGCAGCCAGGGCAATATACGCTCATTGGTGAGTTCCGAGTCGACTCCTCAAACATCTACAACATGTATGGTTGGACCGAACCAATCGAGATTCCAACCTATCCGATTTATTTGCCGATCGTTAAATAGTCTAAAGCGAGCTCTACTTGTTGCACCAACGCGAGAACGCTGCTTATGTTGGTTGGGTCTTGGCAAAAAGGGGGAGCTCGCTTTGTTATTTGCAGCGAGATCTGCTGCCACCATCTTCACTTAAAACATCACGCACCAAATTCAGCTACATAGGTGTTCCTCTTTGCGCGCCGTGGTGCAAGCCTTCACCGGCCTCTTAGCTAAATATATAGACAAGTATACTCTTGTACACTTTATAGTACTAGTAGTATGAGTATACGATAAGAGACTCGATGAAACAAATCGGTTTAGAAGAACCACGATAAGCTGTAGAGGCCATTACAGTAGTTCTGCAATGGCCTCTAGATGCTTTGCAAACAGAACGCGTATTAGCTTGCTTCGCCTTGATTGCTAGCGGGTTCAAGCACTTCATCAATAAAGCCATAATCCTTGGCTTCATGGGCGTTCATGAAACGGTCGCGGTCGAAGTCTTCCGAGATCCGCTCAAGCGTTTGACCCGTATCGCGGGCCAACAGCTCTCGTCCCAACTGCTGCTTGCGCAACAGCTCGCGCGCCATAATTTCAACGTCGGGAGCGTAACCCTGCACACCGCTCGCTGCGGGGTGGAAGTGGATGGTGCTGTGGGGTAAGGCATAGCGCTTGCCTTTGGTGCCGCCAGCGAGGATGATGGTTGCCATACTACCAGCCATACCCATACACACCGTCGATACATTTGCCGAGATCGAGTGCATGGTATCGTAGATGGCGAGACCAGCGGTGACCGAGCCGCCCGGGCTGTTGATGTAGAGGCGGATGTCCTGGGTCGGATCTTCGCTGTCTAAAAACAGGAGCTGGGCAACAATAAGGTTTGCGATTTGATCGTCGATCGGTGTTCCGAGCACAACGATACGATCTTTAAGCAGGCGCGAATAGATATCGAAGGCGCGTTCGCCGCGATTCGTACTTTCCACCACCATGGGGATTAACATCTGTGGTGCTGTTGCCCATTCATGGGATTGTCGGGCGCGATCCATGCAAAACCTCTGCTTTCATACTAACCCTCAGGCTGTAGAAAATGTAGTGTTGCTGTTTGCCTGATAGTTGCCTCTACAGGAATTGTGTTCTTATGTCGTTTGTATTGTAGCAGCAGCCGCAAGAACTTGCCAACATTGGGCCGAAATTGGCTCCTCAAAGCCCTATCAGCTTCTTATCAGATTAGGCGAAACAAACTGATATTTGACTTATTTCGATCTTCATGGTATCTTTCGCGCTCAAGGTTTGAAGAAACTTATTTTCTTCTGTGATATGAGAAATGGCAAACGTTTCGAGTTTGCACGCAACCGTGAGTGTCTCGCTGTTAGCGTTCAAACACCCTTCTTCAAACCAGAATAGATGCCCTGTTCGCGTCTATTCCAGTAACACATCGAAACGTTCTAGGTAATGGAGGTGCTTGTGCCACGAATGCACTTGCTTAGACCACGACGAGCCTTACGGTTCGCTGGTTTGCGTGCTGGGCTCACGCTCTTTAGCCGAGTTCTGCTTCTTTGTCTCTTGTTTGTTGCTGCTTTGCCGCCGACGCCTGCTCAAGCAGCCCCCCGCTTGATCCTTCCCACTCCTCCTGGTCAACCCTGGAAGATTATTCAAGGATACGCTTGTGGCACTCACAATGCCTGGGATCGCTATTCCCTCGATTTGGCGAGCGCTACAGGTGGAACGATGGGCGCACCGATTCGTGCCGCTGCTGATGGCCGAATCTGGTCTTGGACTGCTGCGAGTGGGACCTTGATCCTCGATCATGGTGGCAACTTCTATACAATGTATACCCACATGTCGAGCGCTGTCTCTACCACGCGGGGACGCTTTATTCCGCGCGGCGCGGTGCTCGGATACGCCGGTGAGCGCCAGACAGTTGGCACGCCTCACCTGCACTTCACGGCCTTTACCGGTGCAGGTACGCGCAATTGGCGTTCGGTACCGCTCTCCTTTGCAGAGGGCTACGATCTCCCTGAGATCGGCGGCTGTAATCAACACGGGGGCAAAGAGCTGATCGCATCTGGCGAACTGCTTTCGATGGAACCCAAGATCGATTTCGAGTCTGAAGCCAAGAAGGGCATGTGGTACAACACCGACCAACGGATCGAATTCCGAATCGAACCGTTTTCCAAAGGCTTTAGCCAAGCGTGGGATCGTGATCCAGAAGCCGATCAACCCATGTTCCCCGATGTAGCAGAAGGTTATGTGCAGCTCTCGTGGGCTGGGGAAGGCTTACACTCGATTCATATTCGCGGTTGGGGCGAAGATGGCAAACAGGTTGTGGAGAATTATGGCCCGGTCGGCTACGATGTCACTCCACCTCAAGCCAAGGCGAGCGATACCCAACAAGAGGTTCCTGCCAATTTAGCGGTGACCTTGCGCTGGGAACCAGCCACCGATAACGCTTCTGGCGTAGCTGGCTACCGCGTCTATTTGGGCGCCGACCCTGCGGGCACTTCAGAGTGGTTCACCGAAGACGCTTCGATCGAAACACCAGCGCTTAATCCGGGCTTGTATATCTTACGAGTTCAGCCCGTCGACAAAGCTGGCAATGTTGGCGAGTGGGTGACGGTCGGCAAGGTGCTCAGTGCGCCGCCCGAAGAGATCTAATACGCAATCCGTTTGAATTGTCGGCTTTGGGGAGCTCTTTCGGCGCACAGATACACGCCTCGTTTGTTGGGCGGGATGCTGATAGCCGAAGGCGGACGCGCCAAGGACCGAATGGGGGCTAAAGACCTAGCCGCCACAATCTGAAAAAGGCAAGCGGATTTAACGCTCTTACCCCAAACCTACCTACAAAAAGAGGTCGTTGGAGCAACTTCCAGCGACCTCTTTACGTTTTGTTGCGCAATCGTAGCGTCTTCTTGTTCTGGCGAAAGGGCTCGTTCCCTTCAAAAAAGAGCTCTAGCGCGTCCGCCTTCGGCTACCAGATCGGCCGTCCATCCAGACAGCGGCTAAGTATACGGCGTCGACGCGCTAGTGCGCACATCAAAAAAGCTCTGTTCCACCAAAGCTCAAAAAGCACTGGCTTACAAAGCTTTCGCCTCGTTCCAAATCTCGATCATCTTCTGTACCCCGAGCGAGCTAAAATCTTGCTCGTGTTCAGACGCATACTTTTCGATCGCTTGGAAACGTTTGCGGAACTTGAGGTTGGTTTCGCGCAGCGCGCTCTCGGAGTCGATCTCTTGCCAACGAGCGAGGTTAGCCAGCGCAAACAACACATCGCCTAGCTCTTCGCTGATACGTTCGCGGTTGTTCTCTTGCTTGAGCTCAAGCTCAAGCTCCTGCAGCTCCTCTTGCAGCTTGCCCCAGAGGCTCTTGAGGTCGGGCCAATCGAAACCGGTGCGAGCAGCCTTTTTGCAGAGCTTCTGGGCGGTCGCCAAAGCGGGCAGCGCGGGTGGAATACCGTCGAGCAGGCTCGTGCGGGCGCGCCCCTGAGCGGCCAGCTCTTGCGATTTGATCGTCTCCCAGTTGCTGAGCACCGTCCCCTCGCCATCGACCGTTAACTGTCCGAATACGTGGGGGTGGCGGTTGATCAGCTTGCTGCAGAGATGCTGGTAGACATCGCTCAGGCTAAACTTCCCAGCTTGGCGTGCCATCTCGGCGTGGAAGAGCGTCTGCAAGAAGAGATCGCCCAACTCCTCTTCGAGCGCCTGCGTATCGCCCGAGTCGAGCGCCTCGAGCACTTCGTAGGTCTCTTCGAGCAGACCGGCCCGCAGGCTCTTATGAGTCTGCTGAACATCCCAATGGCAGCCATCTGGCCCCAGCAGGCGCGAGACGACCCAATGCGGGCCTTCTGGGTCGCGCTGAGCCTCTTCAGGCTTGAGGGCGGGCAGATAGAGCGAGCAAGGGGCATTTTGCGGTACGATCTGGCCTAGGTCGGTTAGGCTCAGCGCTTGGAGCGTGTTGGCGGCGCTGATCACATAGACAGTGTGCTGGCTGGGATAGCGCTCTAAGAGGGCGGGCACTACACTCGCTAGGGTGGGGTCGCCCTCACTTTGGTGAACGATGGCGGGCTGGCTAACGCAGAGTGGGTATGGCACAAGCGGCGCTGTATAGCTTTCTAAGCCCTGTTCGATCGCCCAAGGGCCTCGCTCTTCGCCACGGGTGGGTGCGTCGCTACGGTCGAAATGGCGGGTGCTCACAAACTGAATGCCGCTTGTGAGCGGATCGATCCCAAGCTGTTCAGCCAGGGTATCGATGATGCGTCCAACACTCATATAATCCTCTGTAGATGGTACAAATTGAAAAGAAAGAGACGAAGGTCACTGGCACCTTCGCCTCGCATAAACTGCAAACGAAACAATTTATTGAGGGGTGTCCTCGGGAAATGGTACAGTAAACGAATCAGGCGGAACTAAGATCTTCAATTGGCCCGATTGTTCGGCTTCCTGACGATATTGCTCATACCAGGTCAGAAACTGCTCGTTAAACATTTGTTGAGCATTTGGCATCGAGCTCAGCTCTTCAAAGCTGCTAAACTTGCGGTTCGCTTCTCGTCCGAGCGCTTCGATCACATGATAGCCGTATTGGCTTTTCACGATAAACGGGGTATTCAACGCATTCGCGGTATCGAAAACTCCGTCTTCGTATTCCGAAACGAACGAGCCGCGCGGCAACCAGCCATATTCGCCGCCGTTCGAGGCCGAGCCGGGATCGAGCGAGAGCTCTTCGGCCAACGTGCCAAAGTCTTCTCCGGCGGCCAGCCGCGCCATAATATCGTTAGCTTCGGCCTCGGTTTCCACCAAAATATGGCGGCTCTTGAACTGATCGACACGGATCTTGTCGAGCACAACGCCATAGATCTTCTGTTGGCGGGCGGCCGCGACCCGTTGCTTGACCAGTTCTGTGCTGCTTATCCCTTCCGGAAGATCGAGTGAGGTTTGGCCGATTTGGCTATCGATCGCTTGGGGATCGATCCCGATGCCTAAGCGTTGGGCCTCGAGATCGATCAGATACTCTTGGATCATGCTTTCGATGATCGTGTTGAAGACACCTTGCCGTTGGGCGATCTCGTTGATCTGCTCACGGGTTTGGCCTTGCGCTAGAAGCTCCTGAACGCCAGCCGAAAGCTCTTGGTTGATGCGGTTCTGTACTTCTTCAACGCTGACGCTTTGGTTACCAACCTGAAACGCAATTGGGCTGTCGCCCGTGCTCTTGCTCGGTTGACTCCGCAGAGCGCCGTTCTCGGTGCTTTGGCAGGCAGCTAAGCTGCCCATCGCCACAAGCAACCAAGCGCAGCTTAGCAGTTTGATCAGCCAGCGACGAGCATTGTGTGGCTTTAGAGACAAGCGCTGTATCATCCCAAGGCCTTTATTCTTAGTCAGAATTATTACCATCCAAGCTGAGTACGGCCATAAAGGCTTCCTGCGGAATCTCAACACTGCCCACCATCTTCATGCGCTTCTTACCCTCTTTCTGCTTTTCCAGCAGCTTTCGTTTACGGGTAACGTCGCCACCATAACACTTGGCGAGCACGTCTTTGCGCATAGCGCGAATTGTTTCGCGGGCGATGATGCGGTTGCCGATTGCAGCCTGTACGGGCACTTCGAACATCTGACGCGGAATCAGCTTGCGCAGCTTCTCGACTAATTGGCGACCGCGTGGATCGGCGAAGTCGCGGTGCACGATCATCGAAAGGGCGTCGACTGGCTGACCGTTGACCAGAATATCGAGCTTGACCAGATTGGCCTCTTGATAACCGGCCAAATTGTAGTCGAGCGAGGCGTAGCCTTGGGTGCGGCTCTTGAGCTGATCATAGAAGTCGACCACAATCTCGGCCAAAGGAATACGATACTTGAGCAGTACGCGCGATGTATCGAGGTAATCCATGGTCTCGAAGATGCCGCGTTTGCTCGTCACCAATTCCATAATCTGGCCGATATAGCGCGTCGGCGTGATGATCGAGATCATCATGATCGGCTCTTCGATGCTGGCGATTCGTTCCGGCGGCGGCATCTGGGCAGGGCTATCGACCCGCACAATCTCGCCATCGGTACGCAGCACTTCGTACTCTACGCTGGGCGCCGTGATCAGCAGATCGAGATTGTACTCACGTTCCAAACGTTCGCGCACAATCTCCATATGCAGCAGACCCAAGAAGCCACAGCGGAAGCCGAAGCCCAGTGCCGCACTGGTTTCTGGCTCGTAGCTGAGAGCGGCGTCGTTGAGCTTGAGTTTTTCGAGCGCGTCGCGCAAGTTTGGATAGTCGGTGCCTTCGACCGGGTAGAGTCCAGCGAAGACCATCGGCATAGCCGGGCGATACCCCTCTAGCGGCTGGCTAGCCGGATTGTTCGCAAGCGTGATCGTATCGCCGACTTGGCACTCGTTGACCGATTTCAAGCCAGTTGCGATATAGCCTACTTCGCCAGTTTCCAGCTCTGCAAGCGGCGTCATAGTGGGGTGGAACATACCCAGTTCCAGCGTTTCTGCTTCGCTATTGGTACCCATAAAGCGCACGCGAGCGCCGCTTGGAATCTTGCCGTCGACAACACGCACATAGGCGATCACGCCTTTATAGGCATCGTAATGCGAGTCGAAGATCAAAGCGCGCACCGGGGCCTGTTCGTCACCCTTAGGAGGTGGCACACGCTGAACGACTGCTTCGAGAATATCTTTAATACCGATGCCCTCTTTCGCCGAGGCCATAATCACTTCCTCGGCGGGCAGCCCGATCACGCTTTCGACTTCTTGAGCTACCTCTTCGGGGTGCGCACCGGGCAGGTCGATCTTGTTGATAACCGGGATAATGGTGAGATCATGCTCCAGTGCCAGATAAACATTCGCGAGCGTTTGGGCTTCTATACCTTGGGCAGCGTCAACGACTAAAAGCGCGCCCTCACAGGCCGCTAGGGCACGGCTGACCTCGTAAGTGAAGTCAACGTGACCAGGGCAGTCGATCAGGTTAAGGTCATATTGCTCACCGTCCGAGGCGGTGTAACGCATACGAACCGATTTGGCCTTGATGGTAATGCCTTTTTCGCGCTCAAGGTCCATACCATCTAGCAGTTGATCTCGCCGCTCACGAGCACTGATCGTTTCAGTGGCTTCAAGCAGTCGATCAGACAGCGTGGTTTTGCCATGATCAATATGCGCAATAATCGAAAAGTTACGAATACGTGTCTGATCTGTCATGTTCCAACCTTATCTGTGACAGGATATGAGGTACAAGGCGATAGAGCATCATCAGCTTATCAACCCTGTACCTCTTACTATCCAGAAGTATACCAGATGCAGCCCTTAGCTGCAACGAAAAGCCTAATTGCAAGGCAAAAGGGCTTGTCGCTTATGCATCCTCATTTTCGCAAAAGAGCGATCTAGGGATCTTCGCCAGAATACACTATGATATGTAATAAAAAGAAGAGAAATGGCGTTTGCGACTAGAGAAAAACGTTATTGCTTAGAAAGCTTGTGAAAAATAGAGAAAATGGAAAACCTTCGCCAGATATGAATGGAGAAAGTTTAAAAAAGGTATTATCTCTATTCAGAATGCTTTTTTGCTGAGCTATGGATAAATGATTTGTTTGTGTAACTAAATGGGTATGGAAACGGTAAAAATGATGTAAAATAATGATTTTTTGCTACTTTCTTTTCATAAAATTTGCAAACGGATCGTTTAAGATAGGCGAGTCGTTCGCTGGGAAAGCTTGTAAAGGAGGTCTCTATGCGATTCTATTAACGTCCAATCTTTTCTCGTTCGCAATCAAACGCTTCATCATCGATTATTACTTCACTTCCTTCGGCAGCCTGCGAAAGCGCTGCTCTTCTTAATCTACCTCTACCTACCGTGAAGCTGGAGATGCTTGTTTAGCCCGTCGCTTGAGCGATCGAGCAAACACCTGATCGCTGACCCATATGAAATCATATTCGCAGCGATGCTCACTCAAGAGCATCCTATCAACGCAGACATTCATATGATACAACATACGCTCTCTAAAGCTCCCGGGCCTCGTGGTCTACCCGGTGTAGGTAATCTCCCCCAACTGTTACGCGATCCCTTACGCGCCCTTGAGAATGGTGCCGCTCAATATGGCGATCTGGTTCGTTACCGTCTTGGGCCGCGCGACCTCTATGTTTTGCGCCACCCCGAACATATCCGCCAAGTCTTGTTTGACCCTCAGCGCTTTTGCAAGGGCGATATGGCGCGCGTTTTTGGAACGATTGCGGGCAATGGTCTAGCCATGAGCGAGGGCGAGTTCTGGAAACGCCAACGCCGCTTGATACAGCCTGCCTTTCATCGCCAGCGAATCGCCCACATGGCCGAAACCATGGTGCAGGTCATTCAGGCCTATGCCGTACGTTGGGAGGAAGCGGCCCGATCTGGCGAAGAGCTGAATATCGGCCAAGAGATGAAGAGCCTAACCCAGCAAGTGATCGCAAAGACTATGTTTGGCAGCACCTTAGATCCGGCCCAAGTGGTCGAGGCAGGCAAAGCAGTCAATACGGTGTTTGCTGGTTTGGGCTTACATATGCTGACGGCCGGTCTTCCAAGCTGGCTGCCTCTGCCTGGTCGCAAAGAATTTTATCGCTCCTTGGAGTTCCTCGATAAACTGGTCTACGAGGTCATCGCAGAGCGCCGTGCCAAAGGCATCGATGGCGACGACCTCTTGGGCATGCTCTTGGCTGCGCGCGACGATAGCGATGGCGTGGGCATGACCGACAAAGAGCTGCGCGACGAGGTGATGACCATTTTTATCGCTGGCTATGAAACAACCGCGAACAGTCTCTTTTGGGTTTGGTATGTCTTGGCGCGACGCCCCGATCTGCTTGAGCGCCTGCAAGCCGAGGTCGATACGGTTTTGGCTGGCCGTCTGCCGACCTTTGCCGACAGCATGCAGTTAGTCTACACCCGCATGTTCATAAGCGAAACCCTGCGCCTCTATTCGCCCTCTGGATTCATTCCTCGTACTTGCGCCAGCGATAGCGAGATCGGCGGTTATCATATCCCTGCCGGTAGTTTACTCTTCCTAAGCCAGTATCTTGTGCATCGCCACCCCGATTTTTGGGAGCGACCACATGAGTTTATCCCTGAGCGTTTTGATCCCAACAAACCCAACGAAGCGACGCGCCACGCCTACCTGCCCTTTGGCAGTGGCACGCGCCAATGTATCGGCAACCAGTTCGCTATGATGGAAGCGAGTTTTATCGTAGCGATTCTGCTGCAACGCTTCGCAATTACAGCATCTACCTTGGAAGCGATCGAACCAAAGTTTAGCACAACCATTCAGCCTCGCTCGCCTATGTATGTGCGTGTATCTGAACGCGTGCCTGTGGGTCTCGCTGTTTAGCTACAAAGCTCACCTGAAGCTATTGATATGAGGATATAAGTGCTCGGATCCTTATGCGAGCATTTATATCCTCATGCGTTTCTTACAGATCCGCTTCATACCTTTAGCGCTCTGGCGGCTACGTCCTTCCCCCAAAGAAGGCTTAAACCGCGTCCGCCTACGGCTACCAACATCCCGCCCGCCGTCACGAGGGTGTATCTGCCTGTGCGAAAGACCGCCCTAAAACCCAAGCAGCCCAGCGGACCTCGTACCATAACAAATGGTGTGCGCTATAGCACGAGAGCGCACAATCTTACTCAACACTTTCCCCGTTTTCATTCTCCCCTGTTGCAAGCATGCAAGTCGCTAATGCAGATTTGCTATCGGAACGACGATGTGAATTTGGCTGAAAAGAGGCCTGTTTAAGCCGATTTGCAATCATATAAAAATCGTATAATGTTATAACAAAGTTATACGCTAGAAGCATTGCGGAGCTAATTGCCGTGGTTTATACTTCCTACGACAAAATGTAATATTTTTAGCCATGTGCGTTGGGTAGTAGAGCCACGTTTCAAGCTTGTAACGAGACGAACACAACTGCATTTCTATAAGGTGCGGATTTGTAGTTCGTTATACGATGCTCTGTTCCAAAGGAGATGGCAGGGCAGTTTTGTGCCTCTTATTTTAGTTTTTTACTGAATATCGTAGACAAACGTGGAGACGTATATGGATTTGGTACGCGCACATGTAACGATCGAAGGGGAAGTTCAAGGGGTCAATTTCCGGGCTGCCACACGCAACAAAGCCCAAGCGGGCGGCGTAAAGGGCTGGGTCAAGAATCTGCCTGATGGACGAGTCGAGGCGATTTTTGAAGGATCTCGTTCATCGGTGCAACAGTTGGTGAGCTGGTGTTACAGTGGCCCGCGCTTGGCGCGCGTCAATCGGGTTGAGGTCGCTTGGGAAAAGCCCACAGGACAAGAGCATTCTTTTGTGATTGTGTGGTAGCGCTTGGCGAAAAATAAAAGAGTTACCCACCGTGGGGTAACTCTTGGGATAGACGACGCTTTATTTTGCTGTGATCTGGCTGCGTAGGCGGTTGAGTTCTACGTCAATATCAGAGAATTGGCGTTGCGAGTCGCCTAACATTTCACGTTGACTGCGTACAAATCGAGTATATGGGCCGATCTCTTCTCGAATACGAGCCAGCGAAAGTTCAAGTTCGTGGTTGAATTGATTGTTGAGGTTGGTCTTGAGTTTGTTGCGCAGTTCTTCGACGCGGGTGCGGAACTCTTTTTTAGCTTCGCGCTGTTTAGCTGGCAGCAAAAAGAATCCGCCAACAGCCAGCACCGTAGCCGCCAGAACACCAGTAAGATCAAGAAGTGCCGTATGGAAGATGGTAATCAATAGCGCTCCTAGACCCAACGCACCAACTTCGGTAATTGCTGTGGCAGCGACTGAGGCGCGCACATTATCGACAAGATTTTGCGATTCCTCTTCGCGGTCATAGCTTGCCACGATCTGCTTGGCTGTTCGGCCCAATGAATCGATCAATGCACCACGGTTGTAATCGAAGGCGCCACCGACCTCGCCGATTACACCCTTGTGTTGCTGTGCGATCTTGCGTTGGCCGATGTAGTCCATAATGCTCTGCCAGATGCGTAGATTTTTCTCGATTGTCCAGTCGATCAGACCATGGACGCGCTGTTCGATCTGGTAAGGCACGTCGCCGATCACCTCTTGCTCGAAGGCCGCTTTGATGCGTTCGCCGCGCACCAGATCGGGAATGCGCCCAATCCGCAGATATTCATCGAAGAACTCCATGCCGCGCTGTTCCATATCGTCGAGGATCTTGGTCACTTCGCTGATATGGTATTGCAGATCATTGTTGAGATCGTCGCGGTAAAGAGCGAGCTGACGGTCGATGTTGTCGAGCGCTGTAAAGTCGTCGTCGAGCGTGGCGAGGCGCTCTTCGGTTAGACGCAGATATTTGTTGGTGAGATTTTGGGCCACTCCGAGCGGCGACAGCAGTTTGAGTCGAACGCGCTCTTCCTCATCAAGCGTATTGATGATAAAGTCTTCGATGGCTTGAATACGGCTGGCTGCGACCATCGCCAGATCGTCTTGTTCGCGCCCGCGTTTGGCTAGGCGGGCCGAGATCGGGAAGACTTCAGGGGTGGTGCCCAACAATGTGGTCGCGTTGCTGCGCACAAACTCCAAGACCTGCTCAAGTTCGTCGGGCTGTAAGATATCGATCTTATTGAGCACCATCACGACCTTTTTGCCCCACGTCTTGATAATTTCCAGAAAGCTGCGTTCGCTTTCGGTGAAGGGGCGGTCGGCTGAGGTAGCGAACAACACCAAGTCGGCGCGCGGAATAAAGTCGCGGGTCAGCTCTTCGTGGCGGCGAATGACCGCATTGGTGCCGGGCGTATCGACGATATTGACCTGCCGCAGAATCTCGGCTGGATAGCCGCGTTCGAGCAGATAGGCTTCTTTGAGATGTTCGCTTACCTCATCGGCATAGTGGAGGAGCGTGATACGATCGGTTGTTGGTGTGACGCCTTCGGGCATGACGGGCGCGTTGAGCAGGGCGTTGACAAAGCTTGACTTGCCCGCGTTGAATTCTCCTGCTACCACAAGCAAAAACAGTTCATCGAGATGAGCTAATGTATCGCGTAAGGCTCGCATGTCGCTGGAAGCAACATCGGCACCGAACTGTTCGAGTGCGGTCTGGAGTTCATTCAAAATTTGACGAAGCTCGTTGAGTAGTTCTTCTTGTTGCTCGGTGAGAACGCGAGCGCGACCAAACAATCCTTTCACACACGACTCCTTGCAGTCTAACGAGAGCGGGCTGATCTTGTGATCTTCCTTATGCTTTTGTATTACTTCTATACTACGTAGCTGGCGCTGTTTGGTAACACAGCTTGCGGTCGAGATCGGGTTAGATGCGGTTGAGAATAATCGACGCGCCCGATAAAAGCAGGATCAGACCGAGACCGAGATAGATGATCAGTGGTCCGAGTTGTTCTGTTGAAGGTAAGGAAGGGCCTCGGCGCGGTGAGCGCACCTCATAGCGTTGCCCACGCCAGTATTTCACTTGGGTGGTGGATCGTCCGAAGCCCATGCCTCCAACCGATTGCCAAGCATAGTAGATCATATAACCACCACTCACAAGAAAAGTGCCAGCAAGTAACGGCCAAGGAATGCGGTTGGCATTGGCTAAGAGGGCAACAAAGACAATTAAGACGATCCATCGCCAATCAAAACGCCAAGAATTCATCTATCGTATGCTCCCATTGGTTCTCTATAGATCATCCTGCCTCTATTGTACCTGTTTTATGCTATTTGTGGTATAGATGCCTTATCTTTATAGCGTTTTGCGCGAGCAAATGGTACGCCTGTTTAAGCCCTGTTATCCCAAATCCAGTTACATTATTTCTTTTTTGGCCTGCTGCAAAGCGGAACGTGACTATACTTGTTGAGAGAGATTTCGCACTGTCAAGCGAAATCTCTCTCTTTCCCTCGTTTTCGTTTTGCGACGTTGCGAGCGTGCTTGTCTTTAAGCCGATTTAGCTACAAAAGGCTTGGGCGGTTGCCACTAAGACATCTTTGCCACGTTCGAGGTCGTCGAGCGCGACCCATTCAACAACGGCGTGGGCTCCTTCGCCGCTCGGCCCATAGATCACGGTCGGAATGCCGGCTGCGGCCAAGATCGCCGAGTCCATCCAGCCAAAGGTGCCGATCAGTTCGGGCTTGTTGCCCAAGGTCTGTTCAGCAGATTTACAGAGCAGTTGAACGATCTCGGCGGAAGGATCGATCTCGAAGGGCACGTTGCTGAGGGTCATTTTGAAGTTAGCGGTGAAATTGTCGGTGGCTGCCCCGGCCTCTTGCAATACCTGTTGGATCTCGGCGGTGATCACTTCGTCGGTTTCGCCTGGGATGGTGCGGCGCTCGACTTGTAGCAGGGTGTGTGCTGGATAACTTGAAAGCTCTTGGCCGCCTTGAATCAGTGAGGCGTGGATCGAGCCGTGGCCCAAGAGCGGATGGGCAGGTTTGTTTTGAAGGCGCTGATTGAGGCGTTCGAGGCCTACCAAAACGTGACCCATTTTGGCGATCGCATCGACCCCTTCGTTTGGCAGTGAGCCGTGAGCCGCCACACCGATCGTTTCGATATCGAACCAAGCGAAGCCTTTGTGCGCGATACAGACCTTATCTAAGCCCATAGGCTCGCTGATAATGGCGGCATCAGCCTTCCAGCGTTCTACAATCGAGCGCGTGCCGATACTGGCATACTCTTCGTCGCACACAGCTGTCAGAATGATATCGCCGCGCAGCTTACGTTGGGCCAGTTCGGCAGCGGCCTGCATAATCATGGCGAGACCGCCCTTCATATCGTAGGCGCCGCGCCCATACAAGCGCCCGCCTTCGATGCGTGGGGTGTGGGGCTGTTGCATACCAGCGACGCCGACCGTGTCGGTGTGGCCGTTGAGCATCAGACTGCGACCGCCGCCTGTGCCGCGTGCGATGGCGACTACATTGGGGCGACCGGGAGCGACTTCGTAAAGTTCGACCTCGAGGCCAGCACGAGTCAGCCATTCGGCGATGAAGCGGGCGATGGCGCCTTCTCCTGCACTATTGGGAACTAGATCGGGGTTGATCGAATCGATTGCCACTAACTGTTGAACAAGCTCGCTTACAGGGTTCACGGGCGTTTCCTTCAGTTTTCAAGAGGCGATACGGGGTTTTGGTGCGGGAAGGAGTGCTAAAAGCTACCCCAAACTGAACCGGTCAGCAATGGCAGAAACTGCCAGCTGTGGAATGAGACGATAAGTCAGGCTTGATCCTACATTTTGGTCTTTGGCAGAGTGAAATTAGACAATGTTTGTTGTGTGAGATTTTACGCTATCGCGCGAAATCTCACACAAGATGAGACACTTTCCTTGTTTTTTGTTTCCTGCGTTGCGAAAAGCACAGCTTTAAGCGGCTTTGGTGTGAGTTGTTGTGTGTCAAGGGGACAGTAGGTCTGTTTTCACACAATGACTCAGCTTGTTTTGTAGACGGTCCTATGCGAAATCGATAACGTTTCGTTTTTGGACGGCCTCTGTCGCATGCAGATGCCCCCGTATGGGTGGGCGGGCCGTTGGTAGCCGTAGGCGGACGCGCTAAGGAGATGGATGGAAGGGCGAGACCACGCCGCTAGAGTTGTGAAGCCTTGAATCAGAATTTCGTGTTAGTTGCTGTCGTGCAAAACGCGACGATCTTCTGGATCAAGTCGTTCGAGCAGATCATTGCCCAAACGTTTGAAGATGCGCTGAGCGAAGAGCTCCATCCAAATGAACTGGCGAGCGATCAAGACCATGTTTTGGTTGGTGGTGACAGTGGTGAGCGTGCTGGTATGGCCGCTAGCCATGAGGAAATCGCGTTCATCGGCGATAATGATCAAGGTCTCTTGCATGCGGTGCAGTTCGGTTTCGTGTGGGGGGTGGCGAACCACTTGGCCCAGATCGAAATCGGCTTTACCGGTTAGCATCACGCCGAGACGGACGCCACGCTCGTGAGCGCCGATCAAGAGCGGGCGCAGCTCTTCGACATCTGCATCGGTTAAGACCAACATTAACTCGTTTTTGGCCTGCACGATCATATCGGCGGCGTAGGCAAGCGCCTCTTTGCGACCGCTGAAGTTCCAGAGGCGGCCCTCATCTTGCTTAATATACAAAGGTGCAAGACCTGTGCGCAGGGCGTTGATGCGGGCACGCGACTCTTGCTCATAGCGGTCAAGCAAGGTATCTGGCGCGATCGGGCGGTAGAGAGTCGCCTTTTCTTCCAAGGTTTTCAACACAGCGCCTCGGGCTTCAAGGCGTCCCAACGCTTCATACACCATCGAGCGCGGGATACCTGCTTCTTTGCTGAGCTGATAGCCAGTGGCGGGGTAGTCGCGTAAGAGGGCGAGATAGACTTTTGACTCGTATTCAGTAAACCCTAAAGCCATTAGTTGTTCAATTAAGTCCATACGATTTACAAGCTCCATACTTTTGCATAGAATGATGCTACACAGTGCATGCGTTGAGGAGAAGGATTATGACGAATGGCGAGCAACCATTAGAGGTCCGCATGCGTGCCGTTGGCCCGTGGCCAATGAATACGTACGTCCTCGTTTGTCCTCATACACACAACAGCGTTTTGATCGACCCTGGCGCCGATAAGGATACGTTGCTTTCGATGCTTGCGTATACGCATCCGTTGGCTATTTTGTTAACCCATAGCCATGCTGATCACATCGGTGAACTGGAAGATATGCTATCGGTTTTGAAAGTGCCGGTTTTAGCACATGCAGGGCCCTATCATAATAACACTCCCCTACCAGTGACACGCACGCTTCAAGCTGGCGAGCAGATTGCGGTGGGCAAGCATAGCCTGCGTGTTTATGAAACGCCCGGACACACACGCGACATGCTTTCGTTCGCTGTCGAAGGTGCTCATCAGGTTATTGTGGGCGATACGATCTTTGAAGGTGGCCCGGGTCGCACATGGTCTGCTGAAGATTTTCGTACTACCCTAACAACACTGCGAGACGTCGTGTTGAAGTGGCACGACGATACGATCTGCTATCCCGGTCACGGCCCAGCTTTTCGGCTTGGCGATAAACGTGCAGCGATAGAGGCCTTTTTGGCTCGTGATCACGGCGACTTTTATGGCGATGCCACTTGGGATCAGTAGTTTTGGAAGAGCGTGCTCTCTATTTGAGTGCGCTCTTCGTTTAGCAGAAGATCGTTTGGAAAAACGAACGGTTGCTTCGATTTGCTTGTAAGTATCATACCATATTCAACCTTTGCTCTCTGATCAGGAGGCATGCGCCCTTTTTACTTGTTTAGCTTATTCGCCTGATTGCTGTGCTGAAGCTGCTCTTTTCATCCTGAACACTCCCGCAGTAGAACGTAATACCAAATCCTCTTCAAGAGGTGCATGCTTGCAACGTGGAGCAACGCAATACCGCGAAATCTCAACAATAGTCACGTTCCATCCTGCTAAAGACCAAAACACAAAGTAATCAGTTAGTAAGAGAGCAGGACTTGCGATGACATATCGGCTTGAAGAGCTTAAATTGCTCTTGTGGAGTTGAGATAAACAATGTATGATGCCGATATAGCAAGCTTGATGAGAGATACACGGGTTTGTTGTTAGCTCTATATGGTGGCCTTATAGGGTTTGCCAACTGCGTGGATCATACATCACCCTCATATCTGTATGGAGTGTTTAGATGTCCCAGTCGAATCGTGCGAAGTCAAAACAAAAGAAGAAGCCTTCTAACTCTCAAGCAAATGTATCTTCCAATGAGAAGAAAGTAGCTGTGGCTCCGGAAGCATCCTTAGAGAATAGGGAGCAGGCTTCTGCGTCACGTGCAAACACATCAAAAGAAAAGCAGGTTTCTTGGACTTCAAAAGCAAGTGCTTCGACCACCCGTCGCGTGCCACGGCGCAAAAAACAGCAGATTCCTTGGCTATGGATTGGTTTGGGCGTTTTTGTTGTGCTCGTCCTTGCTTTTGTTATCTACCGTCGCCCCGAGCCGATCGAGGGCTTGATTCGGTATGGCACGTTGAGCAGCAACCATGTCGAAGGCCCGGTGACCTATGCTCAGGTTCCTCCGGCAGGTGGCGATCACCATCCGACTTGGATGCGCTGCGATGTCTATAGCGAGCCGATCCCCAACGAACGAGCGGTTCACTCGTTGGAACATGGTGCTGTCTGGATCACCTATAGCCCTGATCTTGATGAAACTCAGCTGAATCTGTTGCGGGCCACTGTCAGATCACAGAGTTATCTGTTATTATCTCCCTATGAAGGTCTTCCGGCGCCGATTGTGGCGACTGCTTGGGGCTTGCAGATCCACCTTGATAGTGCAGATGATCCACGGTTGACGCAATTTATTCGCAATTACCGACAAGGCCCTCAGACGCTTGAGCCGGGTGCTGCTTGTTAGTTGATTAAATGCGAGAAATGCGATTGTGGAGGCAAGGGACCAGCTGGTCTCTTGCCTTTTTGATACTAAATGCGGTTGATCTTAGTAGTAATACCAAATCCGGTTGATTAGGTTCTCTTTGGCCTTCGGCAGAGCGGAACGTGACTCTTTCCTTTCCCAGCTTTTCGTTTTTCTGAGCGAAGAGCATGCACGTCTTTAAACGGATTTGGTATAAGATATTCCGCGCGATAGTGCGGAATATCTACGAATCTTCCCCGTTTTTCGTTTTTCCCAGATTGCACGAATGCAGGTCTTTAAACGCATTTGTATGCTTAGGGGGTTGACTGATGCAGACAACGTTTTTGCACGATTTGTTTGGGCTTGAGGGCAAGGTAGCCCTGATAACGGGTGCGAGCGGCGGAATCGGGCGGGCCATCGCAGAGGCTTATGCTTGGGCAGGGGCGAAAGTAGCCTTGGCGGGGCGCTCTGAAAAGCGTTTGCAGGAAGTGCGGGCAGCCATTCAGGCTGGAGGTGGTCAGGCCGAGTACTTTGTTTGCGATCTTGAGCAAGAACATGCTCCGCAAGAGCTGGCGGCAGCGGTCTATGAGACGTTTGGTCGGATCGATATTTTGTTGAACTGTGCCGGTATGAATCGGCGTCAACCCGCCGAGGAGGTCACGTCCGAGAACTTCGATAGCATTGTGGCTGTGAATATGCGCAGCGTCTTCTTTTTGTGCCAGGCTGTTCAGCCTTATATGAAGAGCCAAGGTAGTGGTAAGATTATCAACATCGGTTCTCTGACGGTTTCGGTAGCACTGGCCCATGTTTCGGTCTATGGTATGACCAAGAGCGCGCTGGCCCAACTAACGCGTACCTTAGCAGTCGAATGGGCGAAATACAACATTCAGGTTAACTGCCTTTGTCCTGGCTTTATTCAGACCGAGCTGACACGCCCGTTGTGGGAAGATACCAAACGCAATGAGTGGATTATGCAGCGTATTCCTGCTGATCGCTTGGGCCAGCCGCGAGATCTGGTGGGCATGGCGATCTTTATGGCTGCGGCCGCTTCAGATTACCTCACAGGTCAGACCATTTACATCGATGGTGGCTATACGGTGGGTAGCCATTGGTAATCTGGGCTTTTGCGAGCGTTAGAGATTGAGCCAGTTGCTGAACTTTAGTATCACTGGTACAATCTGCCCGCTACGGTAGAACCAGTGATACTTTACATAAATTTTGGAATGGATGAGCGGTTATGGCGCGTATCGATACACATCAAGCACAGACAAGCGAGCGATTGGATTGGGTTTTCTACTACCTAAACCCGGTTATCTTGATACGATCTATGTGGCAGAATCGCGATCTGCTTCTGCAGTTTACTCAGCGCGAGATCGAAGGTCGTTATCGAGGATCCTTTTTGGGTTTATTGTGGTCGTTTGTCAATCCTCTCGTTCAGCTCTTAATCTATACTTTTGTGTTTGGTTTTGTCTTTAGCGCGCGTTGGCCAAATGCATCTAATCCCGAGAATATCTATGAGTTTGCCATGACTCTGTTCTGTGGGATCACGGCCTTCAATATCTTTAGCGAGTGTGTTGGACGCTCATCGGGCTTAGTGCTGAGTGTACCGAACTATGTCAAGAAGGTCGTCTTTCCGCTCGAGATCTTGCCGGTGAGTGTCTTAGGTGCAGCGCTCTTCCATGGTGGCATCAGCCTCTTGATTCTGGTGATCGGCAACCTCTTAGCCGTAGGAACATTTTCTCTCTCGATCGTTCTTCTGCCTTTTGCGTTATTGCCCTTGGTTTTCCTCGCTTTAGGCCTCTCGTGGTTTCTGGCAAGTTTAGGTGTTTTTATCCGTGATATCGGCTACACTGTAACGCTTGTTCTGCAAGTTCTCCTCTTCACCTCTCCTATTTTCTTCCCACTCGAACGAATCCCCGAACCATTTCGCAGCATTATGGCTTGGAATCCGATCTCTTCGATCGTAGAGAATTTTCGAAGAGTCACATTATGGAACATGCAGCCTGTCTGGTCCGATCTTATGATCTGGACGCTTATAACGGGAGTGATCATGATGGGCGGATATGCCTGGTTTATGAAGACAAAGAAGGCTTTCGCTGATGTTTTGTAAAATAAAATTTATAACATTGCCTTAGTTCTATTCTTGTGTTACAATCCTCGTCACTAATTTATGTTTTTATAATAGTTTATGTTTCAAAAATACATGGTACATATTTTGTATTTTTGGAGCGGATATTTGCGAAACACAATTGGGCAAGCTTTACGATTAGGCCCATTATTGAGTCTAATCGTTTCTCCTGAGATTCGTCTTGAATAGCGCTTTTGCCTACATTCTCAAGAGTGTTATCTAATAACTGAATTCTATGCTGTAAAGATGGGAGTAGTATGCCCCAGAAGATATTGATTACAGGTGGAGCAGGTTTTATTGGATCCTTCTTGACAGATTATTTTTTGGCTCAGGGCAATGATGTTCGCATTCTTGACAATCTTGACCCTCAAGTCCATCCCACAGGTCGCCCCGACTATCTTTCAAACGAGATCGATTTCCGCCACGCTGATGTGCGCAATAAAGATGCCGTTGTTGATGCCTTAGATGGCGTTGATGTGGTTATTCATTGTGCAGCGGCGGTTGGTGTTGGTCAGTCGATGTATCGTGTACAACACTATATCGATACTAACCCTGGAGGAACCGCTGTTCTGCTTGAAGCCTTAATCGAGCGCAAACAGCCGCTGCGCAAGCTGGTTGTTTTCACTTCTATGACTGGCTATGGCGAAGGTGTCTACCGCCGCCCGAGCGATAACACTTTGTTGCGCATTCCTGTACGCACCGAAGAAGATATTCGACGCTGGGGTTGGGAACCAGTTGATCCGCAAACTGGCGAAGTGTTGGTTCCTGCACCTACTCCCGAAGATTCTCAGCTGTTTGCGAAGAATATCTACGCTCTCTCAAAGCGTTATCAAGAGGAGCTCACCTTAAGCATAAGTGAGTTCTACGATATTCCCGCCGTTTGTCTGCGTCTATTCAACGTCTATGGTCCACGTCAATCGCTTACAAACCCTTATACGGGCGTATTAGCCATCTTTTTGAGCCGCATTTTGGCCGGTCAGCAGCCGGTCGTCTATGAAGATGGCAAGCAGAGCCGTGACTTTGTATCGGTGCACGATGTCGTTCGTGCAGCTGCTTTAGCGATTGAAAACGATGCAGTAAGGGGCCAAGTCTTCAATGTTGGTACCGGTATTGCCCGTCCTATAGCAGAAATTGCTACAACTTTAGCTCGCCTCCTTGGGCGCGAGGATATTCAGCCCAATATTACCTTACAGTTCCGCAAAGGTGATATCCGCCATTGTCTTGCAGATATTAGTCGCATTCATACAGCGCTCGGCTTTACTCCTCAAGTCAATTGGGAACAAAGCCTGCAAGAGATTATTGAATGGTCATTTTCTGCGCCTCGCAGCGATCGTTTTAGTGATGCTGAAAATGAACTACGTAAGCATGGGCTCGTCAAGTAATCTTGCTTTTAAGGTATAGGGAGCTATGCAAAAACGAGTATTGATCACCGGTAGTAGTGGCCTAATCGGTTCCGAAGCCGTAACATATTTCGATCAGCGCGGTTGGGAGACACATGGTGTCGACAATAATATGCGCCGCGACTTCTTTGGTCCCGATGGCGATACAACTTGGAATCTGAAGCGTCTGCAGGCGACTACTCGCAAGTTCGTTCATCACAGTATCGATATTCGCGATCGTCAAGCTATTTTGGACCTGATTGCCGAGCAGAAGCCCGATCTGATTATTCACTGTGCTTCGCAGCCTTCCCACGACCTTGCTAAAGACCGACCTTTCGACGATTTCGATGTAAATGCTGTAGGCACGCTTAACTTGTTAGAGGCGACTCGTCGCGCTGTTCCAGAGACGCCGTTTATCTTTATGAGCACCAACAAGGTGTATGGCGATGCTCCGAATGAACTGCCCTTAGTTGAGCACGAGACGCGCTGGGACTATGCTCGCCCTGAAGACTACAACGGTATCAACGAGAGCTGCCGAATCGATGCGACCACGCATAGCATTTTTGGCGCTTCTAAAGTGGCCGCTGATGTGATGGTTCAAGAGTATGGGCGCTACTTCAATATTCCTACCGTCTGTTTGCGCGGCGGATGTTTGACAGGCCCGAATCATTCAGGCGCAGAGTTGCATGGCTTTTTGTCTTATCTCGCGAAGGCGGTTCGTGAAGGTCGTACCTATCGCATTTATGGCTATAAAGGCAAGCAGGTCCGCGATAACATCCATTCTTACGATGTATGCGCTTTCTTTGAAGCTTTCTACAATGCACCCCGTGTTGCGGCTGTGTACAACATCGGCGGCGGACGTGCAAATAGCATATCCATGCAAGAGGCGATCGCCGCTTTTGAAGACCTGATCGGCAAAAAGCTCAAAGTCGAATACGTTAAGCAGAACCGTGTTGGTGACCATATCTGCTACATCAGCGATCTTTCGCGCATCCACGCAGATTATCCTAACTGGCGTCAGCAATATTCCATCCAAGATGTTCTACAGCAACTCAGCGCTGTAGGCTGGGAGTAGTGCTATGAAACTATCAGTTGTTATTCCTGCACGTAATGAGGCTGGAAATATTGGTGCGACTATCGATGCACTTCGGGCTCGTTTGCGCCAGGAGCGTGTTCCCTACGAGATCCTTGTTGTAGATGATGGTAGTACCGATACAACTGGTGAGGAAGTTGAGGCTCGCGTTGCGATCGACGATGGTGTGCGTTTAGAACGCAACCTTGGTGCGCATGGCTTTGGTCGCGCTATTCGTTATGGCTTAGAGCGTTTTACCGGCGATGCTGTTGTGATCATGATGGCCGATGCTTCGGATGATCCCGAAGATGTTGTGAAGTATTACTATATTTTGCGCGATGAAGCGGAATGTGCTTTCGGTTCGCGCTTTATTCGGGGCGGCAAGACGATCGATTATCCGCGCTTTAAGCTGTATGTTAATCGTCTAGCAAACCTATTTATCAAACTCCTCTTCCGTTTGCCCTATAACGACGTTACAAATGCCTTCAAAGGTTACCGAGCTGAAGTCATTCGTGGCTGCCAGCCTTTGATCTCGCCACACTTTAACTTGACGGTAGAGATCCCGCTGAAAGCGATTGTACGCGGTTATACCTATAAAGTGGTGCCGATCAGCTGGCGCAATCGTAAGACCGGAGTGAGTAGCCTTAAACTAGAAGAACAAGGGAGTCGTTATCTCTTTATTGTTCTCTATATCTTTCTTGAACGTCTGCTTTCGCGTGGCGATTATCGGCGGCCTGCTGACGAGGATTTCCTGCCTTGGAAGCAGAAACAAGAGTTGATCGCCCGCGAAGCTGAGGCCTGAGTTGTTGCCGGCCTCTTAAAAGCATGATGAATGTCCTGAATACTACCTGGAACTCTATCTAGAAGGAATTGGCATATTATGAGTGCAACTGATCCGGCGAACACATCTGTAAAGCTTTCAAAGCTATACAGTACACGCTTTAACGAAAAAGAGCAGCAGAACAAAGAACAAATCTGGAAGGTTCTGTGTAGTGATTTTTTTCAGCGTTATGTTCGCCCAACGGATACTGTCTTAGATGTAGGAGCAGGTTACTGCGAGTTTATCAATAACATCAATTGTGCTTCAAAGATCGCGCTCGATCTGAACGAGGATACCCCGCGTTATGCTGCTCCGGGCGTGCGTGTTGTACGCGCCATGAGCAACAATATGGAAGGCATCGACGACGAAAGCGTTGACGTTGCTTTTGCCAGTAACTTCTTTGAACATATGCCCACAAAAGAGGTTTTTCTTCAGACACTCAGAGAGATCCATCGTGTCTTACGTCCCGGAGGAAAACTTCTTATTCTTCAGCCGAATATCCGTTTTCTGAATGGCGAGTATTGGGATTTCCTCGATCATCATATTCCCTTGACCGATCGAACGCTTGTTGAGGCCTTGTTGGCAGTTGACCTCTTCCCAGAAGAGGTGGTGCCTCAATTTCTGCCCTATACCACGAAGAGCCGTCTGCCCCAACATCCGCTGCTTGTACGTCTCTACTTGCGTGTTCCTTTGGCTCATCGCCTGCTTGGTAAACAAGCTTGGGTTGTTGGTTCGAAGCGTTCTTAGCAAGCACGTGCACTCATCATTCGCCTCTACAAGCTTGCCTCTGATAATGGTGACTGTATGACAATAGCTTTCTAGCATCGTCATACAGTCCTCATACTTCCCAATAATCTATTTCCGCCTTACTTCATTGGGAATAGGTTATCTATATGTGTGTCATCCTCGGGGAATTCTGGATAGCTATATCTATATACAACATGACCCAATCTTATATTCTTAGCGCAAAATAACACATCTATGGAGAGCTTACTCACTCATAGCAAATCTGCTTGCTTTCTTCAGATTGCTGCGGCTAGGTTTTGCCCCAAAAGAAGGTGCTTGGCGCGTCCGCCTACGGCTACCAACATCCCGCCCAACAAACGAGGCTTGTAGCTGTGTGTGCCGAAAGATCCCCCCCCAAAACTGATAATCCAAACTGAACCCGTAGGGCTATGTCTTTTCGTTTTCTGGCCTTACGAATATGCAAGGCTTTAAGCAGATGTGGGGTAACAGCGAAACGCCGCATTGTGGAGGTCAAGCTGTTTGTAGCCGTAGGCGGACGCGGTTAGGAACGAATGGAGGGAGAAGCCCGAGCCGCCAACGCTATTGCATTATCTAAGATCTTCAAAGCGTCAATGTGACCTTTTGGGTCGATTGGGGAGGTGGTAAAGCTGAAATCTCTGTGTAACATAACGAACATCATAGCTTTCTCACTCGTGTTTGCAGCTTATTACCTTTGTTAGGGTCAAAAAGTTCTTAATGTACGCATATATCGCATATAAAAATATCTTGGGTATATGTGTTGTATTTATCTTTGCGTTTGCAGCGAGTAAACCTTTGTAGGCCAAAGAAGAGGTAATGAGTTTGAGACTATTCGCGTAGTAGGCCTATATCATCTTGATAATATATCTAGTGTCTCTGGTGATGATATGCTATTTTCTGAATTCGTCAATACAATAAGCAATAAGGTTCGAGCAAACTACCCCAAATTGCTTGCCTTATTTATCTGCTCCATCTATGTCTGCATAGTGTTTGAAGTATCCGTTCAAGATGGAAGAGACTGTATTAGGCGAGACATTGATTGCTCATGGGTGATGGATATGCAAAATAAATTGCACCATGGGCAATTGTCTGGGCGTGACTTCTTTTTCACTTATGGTCCACTAGCCCAACTTATATTTAGTATTCCACGCTTTTTATTTCAGAAATCAACAATCCTCAATAGTGCTCCTTATTTAGTCGTTGGAACGTTTGTAGTTGCTATCACCTTATTAAATATAAATCTCCTGGCCTTACCGCAGATAGACTGGCGCGGAGTGATAGCTAGCATGCTGATCTTCGGATCGTTTGCTGGACTACTCAACTTAAAGGCGATCTATGGAGTATCTACAGTTATCTTATTGACCTACACTTTCACCTCATCTAGTTTTAAACAACGTACAATCTTGGCCTGTGGAGTAGCTATCTTCATTTTTCTTGGTCAACTCTTTTCTTTTGATGTTGGCCTTTACAGTTTTGGTTTGATTTTTGGATTTTTAATCTTGACGATCATTTTCTCTCTTTTCAAGAGCTATGTACAGCCGATTGTTATTGATGTTCGTGAGGCGCTACGTTTATTTGCAATAAGCGTAAGTACCTTGCTTATTTTGAATCTGTTAACTTCGCTGATCTTTAAGTTGACATCGCAGAACTATCAGGGTTTTTTTGATTATCAGTACTATAGTTTTCAAATAGCGAAATCGTATAACTATGTAATGAGTTCGTTTTGGGAACCCGATATCACCTTTACTTCGCTTATATTCGGGATAGCTGCCTATTCGATTATCACTTATTTGCTTCGAATAAAGGAACTTTCGCTATTTGAGATGTATTGTTATGCTGGTTTAATCGGTCTCTCATGTATCTCTTGGAAGAGCGCTGTTGTTCGCAGCGATAATATACATGTTGTTTCGGCGGTCTATCCCCTGTTCTTTCTATTCTTGGTGCTTGGCTTTTCATCACTAAAGCGCCATCCATTACAGTTACCGGCGATAGTCTTATATGTTCTGATCGCTGTTACTTGGCCATATCCTACTCGGCATACGCTTGAATATATCGCCGAAACGATAGCAGATGACAATTTTCTTGCTCGTCTTAGAAGATCGTTTGAATTTGAAGCGGATACGCGCGAGATCGTTCCCCCGGAGTTAGAGCAGGCTCTTAGGCCAGATACCTTGCTACTCAATTATCCTCATGAAAATATTATGTCTGTTGCTATCGATAGAAGCAACTTGGCCCCCTTTTTACAGCCTTATGCAGCGACAAATGATAAGCTGCAGGAGAAATATGTTGAGCTGATCGCTCCACTTAAGTCGCAAACGGAGGTTATCTACTGCGCAGATAGTCCCATGATCGATAATGTAATGGATCTAGCCCGATCTCCGCGCATTTTCGATTATTTGCTAAGCGAGTTTCAGTTGAAGCATTCAGAACCCTACGCTGGCTGCGTTGTGCTTGAACCGCGCCAACAATCGAGGACGCTTCAGTTTAAGCCGATCTCTTTTACCCAAACGCGTGATGAGCAAAGCTGGCACGTCCAACCTGAGCAGCCTGCTGCCTGTACTATGTTGCGTGCCAATATAGAGATCTCCTATCCAAGTTGGAGCCTTTTGGGTCGCCCAACACCACTTACGCTTGAGATGGAGGTTGGAAATTATCACTACGTTTCGCGTCAAATTGTTCCCCTCGATACAGCTCATCCTTTTTGGACGAACATTTATCTCCAAGATTATCCTGATACCTACCATCTTTTCGATGATTCATACCATTGGCAGGCCGACCCTTTGATATCAGGCTTTCGGATACGCCCGACCGATTTCGGCCACTTCGATGTTGATGCTGATGAAGTTACCCTGCATAAGCTGGAATGCTTGGAGCTTAGTTCTCGCTATGAGGCTCCAGCGCAAACACAAATCGATCTGCCAAGCGATACGATTATTGCGAATGCGCTGTTCGAACAGGAGTTCATTGCAGAAGCCAATGGCCTTGAGGGTATCACGATCAAAGTTGGCACCTATGCTCGTGTCAATCCGAGCACGCTTGAGCTTACATTGCGCGAGGCTGAGAGTGGCTTGGTGTTAGCTCATGAGCTGTTAGATGCTTCTGCTATTCGCGACGGTGCTTATGTGCGTTTGATTATGCCTTCTCAGCCTGATTCTGCTGGGAAACGCTATGTTTTGAGTTTAAGCTCGCCCGATGCGACCCCTGATACTGGGGTCGCCGTCTGGATGAAGTCTGGCGATCCATATAAACAAGGACGCTTTTTAGTGAATGGGAGCGAGACAACATACGATCTGTTCTTCATGCTGCTCTATAGTCGTTAGCCTTATCCAATCAGAACGGTTATTTGGAGCGGCAATATCATAGTTGGGTTATCTTTGAAAGTAACATAATGGTGATATATGCTAGCGTCTCTTACTTTGCGGAAGTTAATCCAAGGTATCCCCGCCATCTATATAAAGATTTCTATTCTGAGCTTATGTTCATTAATGGCTTGTTTGATCTATTTTTTGCGCTTACCCATTACCAATCCCTGCCCAGTGTATGACATTGATTGTTCTTGGATACTCGATATGCAGGCTAAGACTGAACGTGGATTATGGTCGGGGCGCGATTTCTATTTTACATTTGGTCCGTTATGGCAAATAATCTCTTATCTTCCCAATCTTGTTCGGGACTTTCATAACATTTTAAGCCAAGCACCTTTTCGTTTCTTGGGGCAATTTATAGCTTCATTGCTTGTTTTAAATGTTATTTTATTGGCCTTGCCTCGCCTCAATTGGCAGACTAGCCTAATCATAATGGCGACCTTTACTCTATGTGAAGGACTTTTAAATCTTAAAAGTCTTTATTGTATTTTACTTGTTGTAGGTTTGTCTTATCTTTACACTGCTATTGATTCAAAACAAGCAATCTTTCTTGCTTGCATTTTAGGTATTGCTACTTTTTTGGGTCAACTCATTTCATTTGAGCTTGGAATATATGGGTCTGTCTTATTAGTCGCTTTTGGATTATTATCTATTACTCTTATACGATTTCGAAAATTCTTCGGTTTTAATCCTATTATATATAGAGACGTTTTTAAGCGTTGCTCGCTGACTGTGGGAACTTTTCTAAGCTGTAACCTACTTATCTCTATTATCTATTTATTTAGTTCGGAAACATATACGGATCTTTTCGCTTATCAATATTATAGCTTTCGGTTAGCGAAAAATTATAACTATACTATGGGACATCCTTGGATGCCTGATCTTGTGTTTACCTTCTTGATCTATGCGTTGATATGTTATGCTTTTGGAACTTGTATTCGACGAATACACCGATTCGATGAATTTGAAGCCTATTTATATGGAGGGTTACTCATTTTAGCCTGTATTTCACTTAAAACAGGTGTGATACAAAGCGATAATCTCCATGTGATTGCAGCGATTACACCATTTGTCTTTATCTTCCTCTGTCTAGGTTTTGCCTTTCGTAAAGATCTGCCAATTACTCTTTATGCAACCATTCTCTTAGCCATGCTGGGGCTGTTTTGGCCCTACTCGGTGCGTTCTTCGATTCAGACATTAGCTGATGCAGTTTTATGGCGACAGAGTGTTGTGGCACGACTGAGGCAAGCTGTTGGGGTTCAAGTTTCGAGTACTGATATGCTACCAGCCGCCTTACAGGCAGACTTAGATGGCGATAGTAGACTTTTGAATTTTCCCTTTGAGAATGTTCTTGCTGTAGCTCTCGAGCGAGAGAATGTGGTGCCGTTTTTACAGCCTTATGTCGCTAATAGTAGTGAGCTTCAGCAGGAGTATGTCAATAAAGCGGCTTATTATAAAGAGCAAACAGAGGTTATCTATTGTGTCAATAATGGTTTGCTTGATGGAGTGTCCGATATCACACGTTCGCCCATCATTATTGATTATCTCCTCACCTGGTTTCGCCCTAAAAATAACGAGCTTTACAACGGTTGTGTTATTTTGGAACCACGTGCTGAGCCCCGTGAGATCGACTCTGAACCGATCGCTTTTACTCAGCGTGTTCAAGATGACACCTTCTATTTTAATTTAGACCATCCCGGCGCCTGTAGGATGTTGAATCTCAATATAGAGATCATGTACCCCGCTTGGAGCATCTTGGGGCGCCCAACTCCTCTACTTGTTGAAGTTCATCACGGTGTGGTTCCCATAGTAACGCGTAAGCTTGTGCCGTTGAGTACGAATGGTCCGTTTTGGACATACCTTTATGTAGGAGATGAGCAATATTCGTATCATCTGTTTGACGAAGCCTACGATTGGCCTTCTGATCCTACCGTAACGGGTTTCTTAATCAAGCCAGCTAAGCTTGGTCTGTTCGATATACCTCCTGAGGATATTAAAGTTCACGAGATACGCTGTGTGGGCTTTCAGGAACATTTTGACTTAGCACTTCAAGCAACAAGCGATTTGGCGAGCGATCCTATTATAGCGGGTATGCTGCTGGAACAGGAATTTATGGCACCTTTCGATCGGCTTGAAGGGGTTGCGGTAAAAATCGGCACCTTTGAACGGATCAATCAGAGCAGCTTGCTCCTTGAGGTACGTGAGGTGGGGAGCGATACGCTTTTGGCAAGCCATGTGTTTGATGCCGCTTCGCTTGAGGATAATAGTTATGTGCGTTTGCCTATCCCAATACAAGCGGAATCTCGAGGGAAGCGCTATGTGCTCAGCATAAGCTCGCCCGATGCAACGCTCGAGAGTGGTGTTGCTGTATGGATGCAAACTGGCAATCCGTATCAGCATGGTGTGCTCTATGCCAATGGCGAGCCGAAGGAGTATGATTTGCAATTCTCGCTACTATTTGCCCGCTGATATGAAAGTTCTAGGTACAGGGGCGACCAGCACTTACGCGACAGCTATAATGCCGCTCTACCAGAGGATTCACGTCGCTTGTTCTTAGTGCCTCTCTCGGGTGGGAAACTAATACCAAATCCATTTTAAAGACTTACATTTCCATAACGGAGAAAAGCGATAAACCGGAGACAAGTTATGTGAAATTTCGTGCGATCGTGCGAAATTTCACATAATAAACATAGTCCAGTATCACTCTGCCGAAGGTCAAAAACACAAAGTAATCAGTCGGATTTGGGTATAGATGCCAATTGAATAGCATTTTTTGTAGCACTTTAATAGATTTTGCCTTATAATCGCACATCATCCAAGAGCTTATTTAATCGAACAAACTATACGCCCTGGTGATTAGTGATGATCCGATTCTCGTTTGTTACTTGTGGCATACCCAGAGCTTTTCACAAGTGTCTCTCTATGCTTACATACCCTAGGTTTGAATTGCTCTAGGCATTGATATGTTGTCTTGATTAAGGAGACCTGTCATGCAAGACTCTCGATTCAACCAGTTTCTGCAGAATCTAAGGGAGTTGGATCGTCGTTTTATTGTGCTTTTGTTTTTAGTTGTATCAAGCACATTCCTTATCCAAAGCTTCTGGATTCAGGGCTATAGTTTAAATGTACCTATTTGGGACGAATGGGGTGGTGAGGGTTTTCTCTCTTTTATCCCGGAAATTCTCATTGATGCCTCGCATGGCAAATTTAACCCTACTCTTTACTTTTCTCAGAATAATGAGCACCGTATCCTTGTTATCCGAGTACTTTATGTGCTGTTTTATTTTCTGTTTGGGAGATGGGAACCTTGGTCGCTCATGCTTTTATCAGCGGCTTTAGTGGCTTGTATGGCAGGAATATTTTTCTATCTACTGAAGCGCTATAAACTTCACTATGCCCTGATTCTGCCGATTATTTTCTTTTTAACAGCACCCTTCCAATGGCAAAACATGGTTTGGGGTTTTGGCCTCGTTTATTATATCTTCATGCTTGCAACCCTTATAGGTTGCTTTTATATTGCTGTGCATCGAACTATCACTTGGAAGGAGATCTTTTTACTTGTTCTGCTGTGTCTTATCGAAGCGTATACCTTAGCGTCAGCTCTGGCGACTTGGGCGGTATTTGGGCTATTTCTACTTATACGTTCGTATTTTGAGGAGCGATCGATCTTACGAGTTATTCAGCTTTATTGGCTAAAAATGCTGGTATTTGCTGGAACTTGGGGCATAACAACTTATGTTTATATGTATGGCTTTACAAATATCGGTTCTCCTCAGAAGAATATCACCCGAATTATGTTATGGGTGTTAGTCCATCTGGCCTATCCAATCGTTGACCGTGTTGAGCCAAATAGCCCCATTGTCCTGATCTTGAGCGCCATCATTATGTGGCTGCCAGCGGCACTCGTTCTATTTGTGTTGTGGAGACGCTCTATCGCGCAGCCTGCAGATGCAACAGCCCAACAGTTATTCCTGTTGTTAGGTGGTGTTACGGTGTTTACAATCGGGAATGAGCTCATTGTGGCGGTTGGGCGTGCTGATATCGAGTTGATGGTCGCTTGGCGCTATGGTTCAGTATTTGTATGGAACGCGATTATTAACTTACTATCGTTAGTTATCCTTCTTGCCTATGTTTGGCAGCCTCGCTACCGGTGGCATGTGCTTGCAAGCCTGTTCTGGTTCACAATTATTTTTGCTGGCTCTATTCATCTGTCGATGATCGGATTCGATAATATGAATTATCGCTATTTGTATTATCAGGAGTCCGCTCGAAACATTACCAACTATATGTATGATAAGAGCCCGGAGCGAACCTTAAAAGGCTCGATCACCTCGTTCTTCCGAGATGATCTGATGAAGAAACTCGATAATCCCGAGTTCCTTGCGGTTTTGCCACCTAATTTGGCGCTTAATGTGCCTCCAGGTGAGTGGGAACGAACAGGTGACGCTTGGTATCCTAATGGTTGGTATGGCATCGACCCCACACATAGACGTTTATCTTGGGGTTCTTGGAGCTTGAGCTCGAAGCTCACGGGTGAGATTCGTTCTCCTATTATTCATAATGAGAGCTCTTTTTGGATCTTCCCGATTACGGGTGAGATTTATAAGAACTCCGATACCAGTCTGCGTATCGAAGTAGTCGGCGATCCTTCTCGAACTATAACCTATCAGGGTGTATCGCCCGGAAGCTATTGGCGAGACTGGTATGTTTATGTTGGTCATCTCAAAGGGAAGGACCTTCAGATTGTTGCGATCGATGAAGGTAATCGATGGCTAGGCTTCGCTTGGCCTGTTCAGCTATCGTGGCGCTCGTTTTTACTCCACGCTTATATTAATGGTTTCTATTATGTTTTAGGTGCGTTTATCGCGCTCTGTTTTCTTGCCTGGTTGGGCTACTACTTGTGGCCAAAGAGTGTCGCACAGCCAGAGCCTGTAACGGAATCCTCCAAAGCGATAGATGGGCTGCAATCAGCTCAATCTACTTAGTAGTGCCTACCGAATAAGACGAGACTAGCAGACTACATGCGTTCACAATTAAGTGTGAGCGCATGTAGTCTGCTATATGTTTTGTTATTTGGCTATGTTGGCTAGAATTCGGAAAAAAGTGGCGATTGTGTTATAGTTGTGTCCTTAGAGAAACGTGTGCTCTCAGAGAAGTGCTGCTAATCAGTCCTCTATATGTTGGGGAGAGTTCATCTCGTCATTTGACGTCTGGTCAGATAGGATTACAATTCGCAATTACCATGTCTCTCGGAGAGGGGGCTATCTAAGCTTCTCTAATTCATTCTGACATCGGATAATAGTGCAATAGTTATTGTTATGCATATAATTCGGTCGCCTCGAAACGTAAAAATCGCTTTGTTTCTTCTCCTTGTTGCTGTTTTTATCGTTTTCAGTATTCGCCTAACTGATACCACGACAACGATAACAGTAGAGCCATTGCGTCGGCCTGGCTATATTCAAACGAATAGACCGATCTGGTTGATGGATATCGCGACTGCGAGCAGCCCTAAGACCGATTGGAATAATGTCGAGTTGGGTGAAGGCTGGACGAAAGGCGCTGATCCAAGTTTGCCAAGTGGTGCGGCGGCTCTGGCTTCGGATATGGCACCTGGTGTACTGCGTTACACAAGCCTCGACCGCTCTTTAGAGTTGGTTTTTGCTGCTGGTCCAGAGTTCGCTTCGGTACGCATCACTGTAGGCAATGCGATCACGGACCTTGATCTGCGCCAGGCCGAGATGGGCACGGTGAAACAACGAATCGAGCGACCACTGTTATATGTTGTGCAAACAGCAAGCGCCAACGATTGGCTTAAGACCATCGCTTGGAGTGCCTTGCTGTGGCTCCTTCTGTGTGTAGCTTATGTGTTTGTTGCGCGCCCTCATAAGATACCCCTTTTCCGTCGTTTGCTGCCGGCACAGCTTTCAACAGAACAGGTTGTTCATCGCGGTGAACCCTCCCTTTCTGACCAGCCGCTTGATGATGATATTCTGGTTTCGGTGCGTAATGCCGGTAAGATGTATCGCATCTATGATCAGCCGATCGATCGCTTAAAGCAGATGCTCAGCCGCGGAAAAAAGAATTATGGGCGCGAGTTTTGGGCGGTTCGTAATGTATCGATCGAAGTGCGTCGTGGCGAGACAGTTGGTATCATCGGACGCAATGGAAGCGGCAAAAGCACCCTGTTGCAGATGATCGCCGGCACGCTCACCCCGAGTGAGGGCGATATTCTGGTACGGGGCCGAGTTGCTGCGCTGTTGGAACTGGGCAGCGGTTTTAATCCAGAGTTCACTGGACGCGAAAATGTCTACCTGAACGGCGCTGTTTTGGGCATTAGCCGCGAAGAGATGGAACGTCGTTTCGATGATATCGTGGCATTCGCCGATATCGGTGACTTTATTGACCAGCCGGTAAAGACCTATAGTAGCGGTATGATGGTTCGCCTGGCGTTTGCAGTACAAGCCAGTATCGAACCAGATATTTTGATTGTTGATGAAGCTCTGGCGGTAGGCGATGTCTTCTTCCAACAGAAATGTTACCGCCATTTAGAGGTGTTGCGTGAGCGCGGTACAGCGGTGATTTTGGTATCGCACGGTATGGGTGATATTAAGCAATTCTGCCAACGCACCCTCTTTCTTAATCAAGGCGCTCCGGTTTTTTATGGCAATAGTGCCGATGCCGTCGCCCAATACCTCTTACTGGAACAACAGGATCTTCTTCAGGTAACGACCAATCACGATTCCAACGATTCATTCGAATTTAAAGAGGAATATACGCTGCCCGATGTGTATTGGCCGCCCCAAGAAGCATTTGTGGATGTTTCTAGTTTGCCGCAGACCAGCAACGGTATGGTGCGTTGTGTCGCTGTGGCCGTATGCGATGCTCAGGGGCAGCCGTGCCAGCTCTTCAAGCAAGGCGACCGAGTTAGTTTCTTTTATGAGTTTGAAGTGCTTCAAGATATTGGCACGCCTTTATGCGGAATCGAGCTCCATAACGATAAGGGCATTACAGTTCACGGTAAGAACTCGTTACAGTACGATGATCCCGGCCCTGTTCCATCGACGTTGCCTGCTGGTGCGCGTTTACGTTGCCGTCAAGATGTTGAGCTGCGTATCGCAGTTGGTGAATATACCTTCGAAGTTGGTTTAGCGGTTATTAGCCCTGAAGACTACCTCTTGCGTGGCAGCTACGCAACGCTCAATCTATATGCTCGTATTATGCGAGTCTGCCATGTGCATAATGTGGGACGTTTGATCGTAACAGAGCGAGACCCGTCGGTGGCTGCTCGTTTGATCCATTGGGGCCTAGCGGATTTGCCGGGCGATTGTTGGGTATGGTCGAATGTGTCTCAACCGGCGGACCTGAACGAGCAAACTGAGGAGTACAAGGTCGGATTATGATGCCTGAACATTGCCCCTGTTGTGGTGGCTCCCAATTTGATCAAGCCTATGTTTTGTGGCAGGCCCTTATGGACGAGTGGCGTTTGGCTCCTGAAGAGATCGCCTATATTAATCGTCAACAGGGTATCTTTTGCACTTCATGCCGCGCTACGCTTCGTTCGATGGTGCTCGCGCGTGCCATCATGCGCACCTTGGGTTTTGATGGGCTTTTTGTTGATTTTGTTCAAGACCCTAGAGTGCGACAACTGCGTGTTCTTGAGATTAATGAGGCTGGCAACTTAACAGCTTGGCTGGAGCAACTACCTCATCGTGTGCTTGCAAAATATCCCCAAGTGGATATGATGCATATGCCATATGCGGAGGAGAGTTTCGACTTGGTGATTCATTCTGATACACTCGAACACGTTCCTCACCCGATCCGTGCATTGAGTGAATGTAGACGTGTGTTACGGGTGGGCGGCGCCTGTGCCTTTACGGTCCCGATGGTAGTTGGGCGTCTCACAATGTCGCGTGCGGGCATGCCTCCAAGCTATCACGGGTATGGCGATGTCGATTTAGGAGATTACCTTGTTCATACGGAATATGGTTGCGACGCTTGGCGCCATTGTATGTTGGCCGGCTTTCAAGAGGTTCGTATCCATACTCTCGATCACCCTTCGGCGCATGCTTTCGTCTCTGTGAAATAGGAGAATTGTAAGTATTTATGGAAATTACGGGTGAACGCTATATACCAGAGCTCGATTGGCCTGAGATCTCCTATGAGCATTGGCATCGGTATCTTTGGGCTAGGCGCTTTGTAAAGAATAAACGTGTGCTTGATGTTGGTTGTGGCGAGGGCTATGGAAGTATAGTGCTTGCCCAACAAGCTGCCAAAGTTGTTGCAATCGATGCCGACCGCGAGGTGATCGATCGGCTAGCTGTCAAGAACAGTATAGCGAACCTTGAATTTCGTCATGGTTTAGCGCAACAGTTGCCAGTTGACGAAACTGAACGGTTCGATCTTGTTGTCAGTTTCGAAATGCTTGAGCATTTAAATGCAGAAGATCAACATCACTTTTTGGCAGAAGTTCAGCGTGTTCTGGCTCAAGATGGTGTTTTTATTGTTTCGACTCCAGATAAGCAACAGTATAGTGATGTAACGAACTATCAAAACGAGTTCCATCTACACGAGCTATATACTCATGAGTTCAAAGAACTATTAGAATCCGCTTTCAGCCATGTATATCTATTAGGACAACGCGTCTTCCCAACCTCACATATCTGGCCGCTTGAAGGCAATGCCTCCGAGGTGTATGAAGAGCAGCTCCATTATGAGGATGGGCGGTTTGTGCCAGGTCAGGCTGATCAGAAACAAGCGATTTTTATCTTAGCTATTTGTGCCAATCACGCGCTTGAGCCTGAACCGATTTCCTTATTGCTTGATACTTCAAATAGAACTAGTATTCGTACTAAACATGCTCTTGAAGACCAAGAACAAACCCTTTTAGATCAGCATGTACGACTTGTTCAGCTCGAACATCAGCTTCTGAAAGATGCGAACGATATTCAACACCTTCAAGAGCTGGTGGTAGTTCGCGATCAGCAGCTGAGCAAGGATGCTGAGGATATCGCTAAGCTACAGTCGATGGTGCTCGAACGCGATCAGCAGCTGAGCAAGGATGCCGAGGACATCGCTAAGCTGCAGGCGATGGTGCTCGAACGTGATCAGCAGTTGCGCAAGGATGCCGAGGATATCGCTATGTTGCAGGCGATGGTGCTCGAACGCGATCAGCAGTTGCGCAAGGATGCCGAAGATATCGCTATGTTGCAGGCGATGGTGCTTGAACGCGATCAGCAGTTGCGCAAGGATGCCGAGGATATCGCTAAGTTGCAGTCGATGATACTTGAACGCGAAGCTCAGGTAGTGCGCGAGCAATTGGCGCTTCAAAATAGGGATATTTACATTCAGGAGCTAGAGCAACAACTTCGCAAAGATGCCGAAGATATCGCTATGCTGCAAGGCATGGTGGTTGAACGCGATATGCTGCTTGCCCGTAATAAGCGTCAACTGGCGTTCATCCGTGAGCAGCTCTCGTTTGTTCCTTCACCCGTTCTTGCCAGCATGAAGACGGGCATTCGTTCCTTACGCCAGGTGAAGCGGGTCACAAAACGCACGCTTGATTTGGGCAGAAAATCGACCGCTATGCTGCGCAAGTCAGGCCTGAAGGCGACCTTACAGCATTCACGTAATTGGATTCAACAGCGCCGAAACTCGGCTCTCTTTGTGCAGGAGCCAGCGCCAACTGCAATAGAGGCGCCCACTGCGTCTGAGATCGATCCTAGCACCAATTATGCGGCTTGGCTAGCTTTGCACCGCGTCGAGATCCAAAATCGCTTCCAGACGGGATCTCTTCAGAGCTTAGAAGCGCATGTCGATATTGTTGTGTTGCTGCCTTCGAGCGATATGCGTCTGTTAGAGCAGACCGTTGCCTCGTTGCAAGCGCAAATTGTTCAGAGCTGGCAAGCGTGGCTTGTGCTGCAAGAGACGCCTTCGAGCGATCAGCAAGCAGCCTTAAACTCTCTTCTTGCTAGCGATGCTCGCTTACATCTTGTTGAAGCGCACGGAACAGAGCTGCTAGCCAGTCTGAATGGGCTGATAGAGCAGCTTGCAGGTGAATTTGTGATCTTCCTGCAAACAGGCGATCTGCTTGAGAAGGAAGCCTTATCGGCTTTGTTGCTCACACATGCAGAGCAGCCTCAGGTCGATCTGATCTATAGCGATAGCGACCGAATCGAATCGGATGGTAGCTATTGTGATCCCTTCTTTGTGCCAGACTGGTCGCCAGCCCTCTTGCTGTCGGTTAACTACCTGCGTGGCCTCAGCGCTGTGCGACGCGAGCGCTTGCAGAGCTTGGGCGGGCTAGACCCAGCGAGTGGCACGGCTTGGCTCTGGGACCTGGCATTACGTCTAGGCGAACAGCGGGCTTGCTTTGTGCATCTGCCCTATGTATTGCACCATCGTTACGCTTACGATCCGACACAAGAGTGTCTCTCTCCCGATGCGCAGGCGGTTGTTAGCCGCCATATGCAACGCCGCGGTATCGATGCTCAAGCGGCCCAGAATGGCGAGAGTCTGCAACTCAGTTGGCCTTTAGCGAGCCAACCTTTGGTTTCGATTATTATTCCCTCTCGTAACCTCGAGATGGTTGCTCGTTGTATCGAGACGATAGATACGCATACAGCCTACCGAAACTTTGAGATTATTGTGGCCGATACGAGTGCCGATGGAAGTATCGAGCAACACTATGCTCAAGCAAGTGGCTTAGACGTACGTGTGTTGCGCTATACCAAGCCGTTCAACTACTCCGAGGTCAATAACATTGTGGCACAGCAGGCTCGCGGCGAAGTCTTGCTCTTCCTCAACGACGATATCGAGGCATTTGAGGAGGGTTGGCTTGAGGAGCTGTTGCGTTGGGCCTTGTTAGATGAGATTGGAGTGGTTGGTGCCCAACTGTTGCGTGCTGATCGCTCGTTGCAACACGCCGGTGTAGTGATCGGCTTGCAGGGCTTTGCAGGGCATCCGTTTGATGGATTACAGCCTAACAAGCCAAGCATCTTCGGCCAAGCTAACTGGTATCGCAACTATACAGCGGTCACAGGCGCATGTATGATGATCCGGCGTGAGCTCTTCCACACGTTGGGTGGCTTCGATGAGCAGATGGTGTTGTGTGGCAGCGATGTAGAGATCTGTATTCGTGCGATTAAACACGGTTATCAGGTGATCTACACGCCGTTTGCGCGCCTCTTCCATCTTGAAAGCGCAACGCGTGGGGCTAGCGCGATCCCAGTGATGGATTTCGCTTATTCTTACGTCTATTATCTGCCGTACCTACGGCGCGGCGATCCGTATTATAATCGCAACCTGTCGGTATGGTCGAATACGCCACGTCTTTCGTCGAAGACCGAAGTAACGTCGCTCGATCATGCCCAGGCTTCGTTGCACCAACTTGGTGTGATGAAACAAGCAGAAGAATTGGAACAGAGACTTACTGGTGGAGAGTAGAGGTGTGTACACCCTAGGTTCCTTCTGCTGAGTGCAGAATGGACGAGAGATAGGATGTGCAGTCAAGTAAGAGGCAGCTAAGATCTTAGCATGCTTGTCATATAGCTGATCAGGAGCTTCGAGATTTATGAGTAGAACAACATCACGGGTGAGGGGCGTTGCGAAGCAGATACGCGATGCTTCAAAGTTGTCTCTTCACTTGTCACGCCGCAGCGTGAGTGTTATTAAAAATCAGGGCGTGTCTGCTTTTTATCACAAGGTACGCAATAAATTAGCTCAACCCTCTCAAAAAGAGGTACAAGCAGCAGCAACATCCTGGAAAGATGGCTATTCAATCGAAGCTTTTGCCTATGCTCAGTGGCTCGATTGCACTCCAGAAGAGGTCGCTGCAAGTCGTCGGGTACACGACGAGAATCCTGGCCCGATCGATATCAAAACCATTATGTGGTTTTTGCCACACTTCGAACACGCTTACTATGGCGGTGTTCTAACTATTTTCCGATTCGCGGCCTTTTTTGCAGCACACAAGCAGGTGCATAACACCTTTGCGATCATTAGCCACCCGACTGGCCCTTCGCCCGAGGAGTATCTCGCTAAGATCGCCGAAACATTCCCCGAGTTGGCCGGATCGCGCATTATTGTGATCCGTTCAAACGATGACCTTGCCCATTTCACTCGGGTTGATGCAACGGTCGCAACCTCGTGGATCACGGCATATTACGCCTTGAAATTTAACGATACACGTCGCAAATTCTATTTTATGCAAGATTTCGAGCCGGTTTTCCATGCAGCAGGCTCGACCTATGCTCAAGCAGATATGACGTATCGTTTTGGTTTTTATGCCTTGACCAACACCTGTACCTTGTGCGAACACTATATCAAGGATTACGGTGGCAAAGGAACCTACTTCAACCCGAGCGTTGATAGCACACTCTTTTACCCGGCTGCTGATCGCGACTGGAATCGTCGTCCCTATCGAGTCTTCTTCTATGGGCGGCCTAACCACTGGCGCAACGGTTTTGAACTGGGCGCGATCGCGATGCACAAGCTCAAAGAGCGCTTGGGTGACCAAGTAGAGATCCTCTCGGCGGGTCAAGAATGGGATCCGGCTGACTATAATCTCAGCGGCGTAGTGCATAACCTTGGCTTGATGTCGTATCATGCGACGGCTGAGCTCTATCGCACCTGTGATGTTGGCTTGGCGATGATGTTTACGCGCCACCCATCGTATTTGCCCTTTGAGTTTATGGCGAGCGGCTGTTTGGTGGTTGCCAATATCAACCATTCGAACTTGTGGCTGCTGAAAGATCAAGAGAACTGTTTGTTGGCTCTGCCTAGCGCAAGTTGTATCGCCGATGCCATTGTGCGCGGTTTGCAGGATGTGGAATTGCGCAAGCGCCTAACAAGCAATGCTCTGACCATGATCCGAGAAGGATTTACAGATTGGCAAAAATCTATTGAGCCTGTCTTCGACTACATGTGCAATCCTTCCTAAAAGGTCGCAGCTTTTTGGTAGGCTGTTGTAGTCGAATCGGGCTGTTTGCGATTGGCTTATATGGAGAGTTGAAGTAGTTTGTACTGCTTAACTCTCCATACTTTTTTGTACCGAATGTTGACACCTAAGTTTTCACGAGATGCAAAGGTGTAATACCAAATCCGTTTAAAGACGTGCATGCTCTTCGCTCAGAAAAACGAAAAGCTGGGAAAAGGGTTGTGTGAGATTTCGCGTATCAGCGCGAAATCTCACACAACAAAAAGAGACGCGTTCCGCTCTGCCGATGGCCAAAGAGAACCTAATCAACCGGATTTGGTATAAGTCTTTAAGCGGATTTGCTATCATACGACATACGTTTGCAGCGTTGGCTAAGGGGGCGGCTTCGTTTCACTGCTAGAAGCCCGTGGCGGTGGGTGAGCCGTTGGTAGCCGTAGGCGGACGCGCCACAAGCCTTATTTGGGGAAGAGAGCAGACCGCCAGAGCGCCAAAGCCATCGAGCGGATTCGCAAGCGGCTTGTTGAGCTGAAACGGTTTTCATACCAAATCTATTTAAAGACTTGCACTCTTGCAGTGCAGGAAGACGAGGAGTCGGGGAAGATATTGTGTGAAATTTAACACAACAAAAAGACTTGAGTTCCGCTCTGCCGAAGGCCTAAAAGTAAGTGATCTAACGGATTTGGTATCAGTAACGCTGGCCAACGATCAATCGGTTTTGTTGTGCGTGTTATCAGAGAGGTTTTGAGGGAAGCGTGACAGCAAAGATACGATTCGTATACGTTCATGAAGGGGCGCCCATGCGCTATCGGGTGCTCCATCAAGCGGAACAAGCCCGTTTACACGGTTATCAGACCGAGATCGTCGCGCTGGAGAATCGGGCACATTTGTACCGCTTGCAAGGCTGCGATCTGCTCTATCTGCATCGTGTGCCGCTGACCTCGCGCAGCCTGCCGCTTGTGCTTATGGCTCGCCTACGCGGTATTCCGCTTGTTTTCGATAGCGATGATCTGGTGTGGGACGAAAACGAGCGCAGCTATAATTTTCTTGACAAGCACTATACCCCGGCGCAGGTCGACGATATTTTGCTGACCAATCGGCGTTTACGGGCCATGATGCGCTGGGTCGATGCCCATGTGCTCTCGACAGCTTATTTGCGCGACCAAGCCCAAAGATCGTTTCAAAAACCGGTATTTGTGAACTGGAATGCTTTGAGCGATGAACAGATCGCCTTGGGCGAAGCGGCCTATCGCCAACGGCGCAGAGATCCTTCTGCTGTTGTGATCGGCTATTTTTGCGGTACGCCTCATGTTCACGACGAAGATTTTGCCAGTATTACGCCAGCCTTGGAAGCGGTTCTTAGGCAGCATAACCAGGTACGCTTGCGGCTGTATGGAGAGCTTGGCCTAGCCGAGAGCCTGAGCACAGCATTTGCCGATCGCATTGAGCGCTATCCGGCCGTGGCTTGGGAGCAGTTGTCGCAGCATATGGCGCAGATCGATATCGCGCTTGCGCCGCTGATCGACAATCCGCAGCGCCGCTCGAAAAGCGCGGTTAAATATCTTGAGGCGGCTTTGGTGCGCGTTGCAACGGTTGCGAGCGATCTCGAACCCTATAATGCTGTGATCGAGAACGGCAAAACCGGTTGCTTGGCTTCTGACCCAGCGAGTTGGCAACAGGCCTTGGATCGATTGATTCAAAGTTCGGCTTTGCGCGAGCGAATCGCTCAAGCGGCTTACGATCAATTGCAGCAACAACATACGAACCGCGTGCGCGCTGCTCAGTTTGGACAGATCTTAGCGCAGCTCTTGCGTCGTTGAGCTGTCTTGCTCATGGCGAAACGGCTCGATTATTCCAACTTCTATCTAGCTCTGGCGGCCAGCGCTCTCGCGCCCATTCGGTTTTTGGCGCGTCCGCCTACGGCTACCAACATCCCGCTCTCCAAAAGGCACTTCTAGCTGTGTGGAGAGGCTACTCAAAATGGGATAGCGCGAACCCTTTCCCGATTGTCACACTAACGAGGCGTCACTGCTGGTCTCGTTGTTGAACGTGCTCTAGTCGGGTTTTGGATAAACTGAATCAACGACTGCTTCAACAAACGCAACGAAAGAGAGTTTATTATGCGACTGTTATGCCTTTATCCATGGTTAGCTTTAGGGGGTGCCGATAAATTCAACCTTGATATGCTGAACCAATTGCGGCAACGGGGTTGGCAGATACGCATCGCAACAACCCTCACGAGCGACCATGCTTGGCGCAGCGCATTCGAGCCGCTTTGCGAACAGATCGTCGACTTGATCGCCTATCCCCCCGACCACTGGCCGGCCCAATTGTTGGTTCTGGCCCAAGATTGCGATGTGGTTTGTATTTCGCATAGTCAAGCTGGCTACCTCTTTTTGCCTTTTTTGCGCGCCCATTTGCCTCAAACGGCTTTTGTCGATTATTGCCATATGCTGGAGCCAAGCTGGCTAAAAGGAGGTTTCCCGCGTTTAAGTGTTCGCCATAGCGCTTACTTAGATGTAGAGATCGTTTCATCGCATCAGCTTGAGGCTTGGATGCATCAACAAGGGGCGCCCGCTGAACAGATCCAGGTCTGTACAACCAATATCGATCCATATTTTTGGGATCGTGCTCAGATCGATGGGGCGGCTGTGCGAGCGCGCTACCGCTTGCCAAGCGATGCCCGCATTGTGCTCTATGCCGCCCGTTTGACGCGCCAAAAGCAGCCGCCGCTCGCTGCTGAAGTGATGCGCTCGATCGCTTCCATCTTTCCTGATGTGCTATTTGTCGTGGCGGGCGATGGTGAGTATTTCGCTTGGATGCAGGATTTTGTGGAACGCCACGCTTTGCAAGAGCGCGTTCGCCTTTTGGGTGCGCAGCCCAATGCAAGCGTCCGTGAGCTGTTAGCCATTAGCTCGATCTTTTTCCTTCCCTCAGAAAACGAGGGGATTTCGCTCGCGATTTACGAGGCCATGGCCATGGGCGTTGTGCCGCTGAGCGCCGATGTTGGCGGTCAGCGCGAGCTAGTGACTGAGGAGTGTGGTGTGCTGGTGCAGCGTGGCCCGCGCGAACAAGAGGCCTATCGCGAGGCCTTGACGAAGCTCTTGAGCGACCCTCAGCGTTTAGCGGCTATGGGCGCGGCGGCGCGCCAACGGGTGCTCGACCACTTTTCGCTCGATGCCATGGGCGAGCGGATCGACCAGCTTTTGCGGCAAGCCCTTGCGCGCCGCCGCGCCTCGTCCGACCAGATCTCTCCGGCCGAGGCTGATGTAGCTGCTAAGAAAGCTGTCGCTTTTGTTGCAGCCGAGCTAGCGGCTCGCGATCGTAGCTGGTCTGCACGTTTACAGCCAGCCCGCATTTTGCGTTCATTGATGCGACGCTTACGAGGTGAGGTGTAATTCTTAATTTGCACAAATATGGTATTGTTAGCTAGGCTCTTATGCATCTAAGGTAGTGAAGCATGACGGTACCATCGACATCTCAAGCACCCACTTCAGCGAGTATCTGGAAGAATCCTCGCAATCGTTTTGATTTACGCACTTTTTGTGGAGCTGGCCTAGCTGTTTTGATTATGCGAGTCGTCTTCGGAATACTGGCTATACCGATCACGCTCATTTTCCCGCATACCGAACTTGAAGCACGAATAGGCCTATCGCCGAGCGACGCATCGATCGGTGAATGGTTGTATCGCTGGTTGATCTCCCCTTGGATCCGCTACGATGCATGGAACTATCTCCGCATTGTTGACCATGGCTATAGCTTGTCTGAGGGGACAGCTTCCTTTCACCCGCTCTATCCGATCTTAGTTTGGCCTTTTGCTCTTGTATTTCAAAATATCCCTGTAGCGCTCTTGTTTGTCTCTAGCATAGCTACGATCATTGCAACTATGCTGCTAACGCGCTATGTAGAGCGTTTTTACCGTGCGGATTATGCTCAACCTGTTGGCTGGTTGCTGCTTATGAACCCGCTCGGGTTTATTTTGCTTTCGCCTTATACCGAAAGCACCTTTTTGTGTTTTGCGATTGCGGCCTTGTGGGCTATCAGGTTAGAGCGCTGGTGGCTAGCCGGTCTTTTGGGGGCTGGTGCTGTATTAACCCGTCAACAAGGTGTCGCCTTAGCTCTGCCTATGGCTTGGGCAATCTGGCTAGCTTGGCGCGATCGACGCACAGCTTGGTGGCAGGCTGGCTCGCTTGCCTTGCTGCCCGGTGCCTATCTGTTATTCGTTGTTTATCGGGCCATTGCCTTAGGCGACGCTATCAGTTGGTCGGAAAGCGAAAGCCTGTACGCATTTTTAAGCAGCTTACTCGTATCAAGTTCAGCAGAGCAGGTCGTTGTTGGACAACGAATCGCTTGGCCTTGGGAACCACTGATCGGTGAGATCCAACGCTTCATGCTAGCTGAGAGCAAATATCCCTTTGTGATCGACACTGTTATCGGTTGGGCCGCTGTCTTGGTGCTTATGCGTGGCTGGCGTCTGCTTCGCATGCAAGACCTGCTTTATAGTATCGCGATAGCGCTTTTGTCACTTTGTTACTACAATGGCGACTTATCTCCATACTTGGCCTTTCCTCGCCACATGTTGTTGGCATTTCCGATCTTTGTCATTCTTGTCTCTTGGGCGGGTAGTTTACAAAGACAACGGCTGTTGATCGAAATTCTTTTTATGGTTAATATCTTCTTAGTAGGAGCATTTATCCGCCATGGATGGGTACCATGATATCTAAGCTTCGTTCATCAGATTGGTATTCCGAGCCTGTGCTCAATGGGTTGATTGCAATTTTACTCGTTGTTTTAGGTAGTTGGACCGTTTTTGTCACACCTGAGTCCGATTTCGTTCAAAATTATGTTGCCGCGCGCGGCTGGACGGTTGGTCTCGATCCGAACGGGAAAACGGCAGAGTTGCGTTTGCTCTGCTGTTTAGACAGTCCAGTTCCTCATTCGAGCATTCCACAAACGGCGCATCCGCCCTTTGCAACTCTTTTTGTAATGCCTTGGGCCTTACTGCCTTGGGATCTAGCTCGATGGTTGTGGATGCTATTTGGCTGTGTGATGGTATTGTGGGCTTGGCACCTTTTGGAGGTTCCTGCGCTCATTCGTCTCTTAACCCTGAGTTTTGTCTTGGTCGCCCTCTCGTTGGGTGCTTTCGAGCCGTTACTGTTTGCTTGTGTTGCCTACATGCTCTGGCAGGTCGATCGCTCGCCTGTACGCGCTGGGGTGGCGCTCGGCTTAGCCATTGCGATCAAAACCTATCCGCTGGTTTTGTTATTTGGGCTAGTTGTAACCAAACGATGGCGGGCTGCAGGCGCGGCAGTGATAACTGCTGGAGTACTCACGGTGTTAGCTGAGCTGATTTTGGGCTTTGGGGTTACACGCGATTGGTTGGCCTATGTGCCAGTTAATTCGCTCGCCCAAGCCGATCAAGCTTGGAATGTCTCGACGGTTCGGGTTGCGCGGGTGATCATTCCAAACCTTTCGCCCACCTTGGCGTTTATAGGGATGTTTCTGTTTTTCGGCCTTACGATGATTCCTGCATTGCGACGCGATCCAGATCTTAAACAACTTGTGCCAGTGATGTTGCTCGTTAGTCCGATCAGTTGGGCGCACTACTTCCTGTTTCTTGCAACGGTGAAGCTGCCTCGTTACATCTTAGCCTTGCTTAGTGTAAGCGCGCTTGTTTTGTACCTTGTGTGGGTTCGTTTTATCCCGGGGGCAGGTTTGGCACCAGTTGTATATGGCACATTGTTGTTGATCGCTATGCTAGTCTGGTACCTGAACGTCAGAGCCGGATTGCGGGCCGCCCAGCCTTCAGCCTCTAGCTGAACACCTAATATCACACCAATGGATTTGATACGAATTCCGTTTGCAGCGTTTCGTTTTGAGGTAGCCTTTCCACTCACAGCGATACAACCCCTTTGCGGCGAGCGGGATGTTGATAGCCGGAGGCGGACGCGGTTGGGGCGTCCTTTGGGGGAAGGACGAGACCGCCAGAGCGCTGAACTGAGTCAGATGATCTCATAACGCGCGAGAATAAATCACTGAGGAAAGAGGGTGGCTGCACAAGCCACCCTCTTTTGTATGCACGCTCTTTAGTCTGCGAGGCTGAATGTGCTGACGATCTCTTGGGTTAGGCCGGTGCGAGCGGCGGTATAGCCCTTCTCGATGATTTCGATGACATGGGCGGCGTGTTCGCCCGAGGCGATCGGGGAACGGCCTTCGAGGATACAGTCGGCACAGTGCATAATGTCGGCGTAGACGTGCGACTCGCTGATGTCTTTATGTAGCTCGTTGACATAAGGTAGCGGGTCGTTGGGAATATAGGTGCCTTGCTCGTTGCTTGGTAGATCGGGCAGTGCAGCGCTGCTATTGACTTGGATCTGGCGTTGCGGGCCTTCCATACTTCCCGCAGAGCCGTAAAAGCCCATCGTGCCCCACGAGAGCAGGCGTCCGCCATGGCAGTTGTGCCCGCCAGCCATTGCAAAGACCGAATCGCCGAAATCGAGCAAGAGCATGGTGTTATCATCCATCTCGACTTGGATCACTTTGTCGCGCCAGCGCCGTTCGCTTTGGCCGATGCCCGACATAGCAGTGACACGCTTGACCGGCCCTAACACACCCGTAAGGTTGTGCAGCATATAAACGGTCATGTCATAGACCGGGCCGCCGCCAGCGCGGTAGTACCAGGTTGGGTCGATGGCCGCCAGCGGTCCATCGCCTTGGCGCAGTGGCTCGTGCTCGTGCGAGCCGGCGGTTGTGCCAAACGCCCAGTAGACTTTGCCAAGAGCGCCAGATTGAATGATTTCGCGTGCTTTGCGCAGGGTTGGGGCGAGCATTTGACCTGGGGAAGCGACCAGTGTTAGGCCCTTCGCACGAGCGGTCTCGACCATTTCGTTGGCCTGCTCTAGAGTCATCGCCATGGTCTTTTGCATATAAAGATGTTTGCCCGCATTGAGCGCCAGCATGGCATCGGGGTAGTGGTACGGGATAGGTGTGGCGATCAAGACCAGATCGATATCGGGCTGCTCGATCAGATCTTTTGACTGCGTGTAGTAGCGCGGAACACCAAAATGTTCGGCAGCGGCTTTAGCACGCTCCTCGACCACATCACAGACCGCTACCAGTTCGACTTTTTCTTTAGCGTCGGGCAAGCTAAGGTGGGGCAGAATACCGCGTACCGAGACACTTCCACAGCCGATGAGCCCAGCTTTAACTGTTCGAGACATAACTGCAACATCCTTGTCTGAATGCTAGGTTGAGAGGCCTAACCATGGGCGATTGCACGATCAATGGAGAATCGAACTAGGGCCTAACCTTTGACGCCACTGATCACCAACCCTTGGATATAGAGCTTCTGGGCGATAAAGAAGATCACAACCATAGGGATGAGGGCGATACTTGTCATAGCGAAGGTGGCTTGGACATTATTGAAGTTGCGTGAGTTGAGTAGTGCGAGGCCTAACGATAATGGGAAGTTCTCTTGGCTGTTGAGATAGATCAAAGGCCCCATAAACTCGTTCCACCAGTGGGTGACCGAGAAGACTGCCACAACACCTAGGGCCGGAGCACTTAGCGGGATCATGATCCGCCAATAGATATCGAACCAGCTGCAGCCATCCATACGAGCCGCTTCATCCATTTCGAGCGGAATCGTCATAAAATATTGGCGCAACAAGAAGATATTGAAGGGCGCTCCAAAGAAGGCCGTCACCCATAGCGGTGTTAAGGTGTTGACCCAGCCTAATCGGGCGAAAAACCAATAGGTGGGAATTAAGGTGACTTGGGGCGGCAGCATCAAGGTACTGAGCACAACCACAAAGAGCAGATCGCGCCCGCGAAAGCGCATACGCGCGAAAGCAAAGGCTACAATCGAACTGCTGAGCAAGGTTCCTAATGTGTTGAGCACCACTAAAATGATGGTGTTTTTATAGAAGGTGCCCATCGGAAATTGGGACCAGGGCTGGATATAGCCATCCCAGACAAAATAATCTGGGATCCATTCGGGCGGAACGGCATAGACTTGGTAGCCCGGCTTTACAGAGCTCGAAAGCATCCATAAGAGCGGCAGAATAAAGATGAACGCCCCGAGGATCAGGGCCGTATAGAGCGCGACTTGAGAAAGGATGTAGCTGATCCGATAGGTGCTCGCTTTTTTGACAACCTGTTGTTGCGATGCTAGCTGGCTCATCGACGGCTCCCTTCGTAGTAGACCCACGCGTCAGAACTGCGGATCACCAGCAGCGTAAAGGCCAAGATAATCGCAAACAGAATCCACGCGATCGCCGAGGCGTAACCAAAGTAAAACTGTTGGAAGGCCTTGCGGAAGAGGTACATTACCATGGTCAGCGTAGCGTTGTTTGGGCCGCCGTTGGTGAGCAGATAGGCTTGGGTAAAAACCTGATAGGAAGCGATGATATTGAGAACGACGTTGAAGAAGATCGTAGGGCTTAACATCGGCAAGGTAACGTGCCAGAAGAGCCGAAATGAGTTTGCTCCATCGATCTTGGCGGCGTCATAGAGCTGGGTTGGAATGCTCTGCAAACCAGCCAGATAGAGCAACATATTGGCCCCAGTGCCCCACAAGCTCATCAGAATAATCGAAGGGACGGCCCACGTTTCCGATAGGAACCAGCGAGGGAGCGAGGCGCGGGGGATGCCAAGGCGCATAAGGGCACCATTGAGCAGCCCGATATCAGGATTCAAGACCCATGTCCAGAGTACAGCGACCGCAGCGCCTGTCACCAGCGCTGGCAGGTAGTAGATCACTCGGAAGGTGCCTTGGAAGACGATCTTTTGGTTCAGCATCAGCGCAATCAAGAGCGCTATAATCGTGCCCAAGGGAACCACGGCTAAGCTGTAGTAGCTCGTAACCCAAAGCGATTTAATAAACAGAGGGTCTTGGAAGAGCGCAATGTAGTTGCCCGGCCCTACAAAGCGTGTTCGAGAAAGAAGATCGGTATCAAAGAAGCTCAATCCCAACGAGAAGAGCATCGCGCCTACGGTGAAAATCAGAAAGCCAATGACCCAAGGCGAGATGAAGAGATAGGCGACTAACTCCTCGATCTGGCGTTGACTGAGGCGGCGACGTGGCTTCTTCGACAGCGCTGTTGTATTCTGTGCCATAACTAAGTCCCCTGTTCCGATCAGGCTGAGAGATGCGAGGTTGAGCAAAGGGCCCAACCTCGCAGACGCCGCAAGGCCTATTGTTGTGATTTATTGACTTCTTGAGCGATTTCCGCCAAGTAGGATACCGGTGTATCGCCGATGCTGTAAACCTTTTCGAGCGCTGGGACAATAATCTCCGCAGCGGCATTCTGGTTCTTGAAGACACGTCGCGAGCTAGGATAGCCCTCTTGAAGTGCTTCAACCGCCCAGTTCAGGTTGACATCTGCTAGTTCGGGCGCTTGTTCAACATTGATCTTTTCCCACTTCTCAAGCACCGAGAAGCGCACCGGCAACAGACCCGTGGCTTTGACCTGATCCTCTTGATAGATCGGTCCGCTCAAGAACTTAACCAGCTCCCAAGCTGCATCGGGGTATTTGGTGTTCTTCCAAATACAGAAGCCGTCGGTTGTGCCGAGCACCTTGCGGATACCAGCCGGACCGACCGGTACGTGCTGATAGCCCCAGCGGAACTTGCCTGCCACATTGCGGGCAACCGCTTGAGGATAGGTGCCATCTTCACACATAGCGGCTTTTTGGGGATAGAAGACCGCGTCGCTCCAGTTTTTTGCGCCCAGAGCCAGCGGTTGCGCAAGCACTTTATCGTCCCACATCAGCTTACGGGTCCACTCAAGCGCCTCTTGGCTCTTGGGATCGTCAAGGGTGCACTTGGCCGGATCGTTAGCGTCGCGTACATCGCCGCCCCACATAGGCAGGCGATACCAGAAGCGGTCCCAGCTCCAAGCCGGAATCCAACCGCCCCACACTTCTGGCAGCCCATCATTGTCGCTATCAATGGTGAGCTTCTTCATCGCATTAGCGTAGTCGTCGTGATTCCAGCTTTTGTCGGGGTAGGGTACTTTGGCGGCGTCAAACATGTCTTTGTTGTACCACAAACACATGATATTGACGTATTTCGGCATACCAAAGCGGATATTATTGAATTCCGCGAAGCCGTCCCACTGCCATTTGTAGAAGTCTTTGAGATCGTCTGCGCTCAGGTCGGAGACATAGGGGTTGAGGTCGAGAATCTGATCTTTGTCGGCGAATTTATAAACGATATCGCCCCACGCCTCGAAAACATCGGGCGCTGTGCCGCCGATCATTGCGGTCACAAGTTTTTCGTCGCGCTGTTCATCAGGAGCCCGCTCAACTTTAACCTTGATGTTCGGGTTTTTCTCCATGAACTTTTCGATATTGGCTTTGGCGCGTTCGAACTCTACTTCATCGCCACGGAACTCCCAGCGCAATTCGGCTGGGCCTGTTGCCTGGGCTGGGCGAGAAGCCTCTTCTGCTGCGCTGTTACTACTCTCGGAATCTGATGCGATCGATTGACCACCCGGCTGAACTGTAGCTCCACAAGCGGCTAGTAGAGAAGCACCGCTGCTGAAGGCCAACATGGATAGGAATGAACGCCGTGAGATGGTTCGGCGTGGAAGCTCTTCCTGCGACATTGCAAAAGCTCCTTAGTGTTTACGGTCAAGAATTCATCGTTGAATGTCCGTAACCGATATCCTACGTACATGTGTCCGAGAAGTGGTTCTGATCTGCTCCTTTCTGTCTACGAGTCGATATGAGCGATCAACGGTCAGCGCATGGAGAGTTTTATAGATGTGGCCTAACCCACAGCTCCCAACTCTAGATAAAGGTCACGCGCTGCCGAGAGAAGTAACAAGCACAAATTTATGGATAAAGATATGGATGTAAAACCGATAATACGGGGTTTGTATATTATTGTCAATAAAAAATAAAATATGTTTCTGGTTAAAAATACGTCTAATCGAACCCCGTCACTCCCCCTGCTAGCGCATCCGCCCGATACCGTCTGTCTTTTGGCGGCGAGATCTCTCCCTCCCATTCGGCTCTTGGCGCGTCCGCCTACGGCTATCAGATAGGCTAGCGGCCCTCCTCCCCGGCCCTTCTCCCGCATTGCGGGAGAAGGGTGCAGGCGCGTACTAGTCCCAAAGCGCCTTCCGACACCCGAAAACATACCCAAGTTTCACTCTGCCAAAGGCCAAAAGAAATAATCATAAATCCGTTTACAGACTTGCGCTCTTGTAACGCAAAAATGTCTCATAACACAAATGGTTAAGTTCCACTCTGTCGAAGGCCAAATAGAACGTAATCAACCGGATTTGGTATAACATAATCGCATTTGTTATGATACGGGCAATCTGAGACGGTGGCCTAACTATCTTCTAGAAGCAGTGTGGCTTGCTTGAAGGATCGAACAGCTTCCAAATCTTCTCTTGGCACCCCTTAAGCGAGGCTTGAAAATTGTGTAAAATTTGTGTTTCGGGCTCAGGCGATTGTGCTGCCTAAGCCTATGGTATAATAAGGTTCGCTAAAGTGAACCAAAGGGCATTGCTACGCGGTTTAGGGCGCTGCTTATTGTCACCGATGGTTGAATAACAGAGAGTATGGAAGGTTATGCTGCTTTCAGTCATTATGCCTTGTTACAACGAAGCCGCTACCTTGCGTGAGATCATTGCGCAGATCGACGCAGTAGATATTGAAAAAGAGATTATCGCTGTTGACGATAATTCTTCTGATGAAACCTTTTCTATTTTGCAGGAATATGCGGAGCAGCGCCCCGAAACCTTTCGGGTTGTGCGCCACCCTCGGAATCGTGGTAAAGGTGCGGCTGTACGAAGCGGTTTGACCCATGCGCGCGGCGAGATCGTTATTATCCAAGATGCCGATTTGGAGTACGATCCTCAAGACTATTACGCCTTGGTCAAGCCGATAGTCGATGGTCGAATCGATGTGGTTTATGGCAGCCGTTTTATGGGTCGCCACACTGGTATGTATTTTTGGAACGCGATCGGCAACAAAGGCCTCACTTTCCTGACCAACTTTTTGTATAACTGTTGGATCAGCGATATGGAGACCTGTTACAAGGTTATGCGTACCGATATTATGCGTAGCCTCAACCTCGAGAGTAACGACTTCCGCCTAGAGCCAGAGATCACCGCCAAAGTGTTACGCAAAGGACACCGCATTCTTGAGGTTCCGGTTAGCTACTTGGGCCGCACCTACGCTGAAGGCAAGAAGATGAAGCCAAGCCAAGGCTTCTATGCGATCCTTGCTCTGCTTAAATATCGGCTATGGAGCTAGATCAAAAGCAGCTCGAGCCTGTTCCATCGCCCTATCCTGCGCCTGCTTTTGGCTATCGGCCCGCTGAGCCGAATGCGCCTCCAGCAGTAAGCATCATCACTGCGTATTACAATACAGGGCCGCTCTTCTTCGAGACCGTGACCGCTGTTTTGCGCCAGTCTTTGCAACAGTGGGAATGGATCATCGTTAACGATGGATCGAGCGACCCTAAGGCCTTGCAGACCCTGTTGGCATTGCGCAACGCCGACCAGCGAATCCGGGTGATCGATAGCCCCAACCGTGGTCCTTCAGCAGCTCGTAATCTAGGGGTTGCCCAAAGCCGTGCTCCCCTACTCTTCTTGCTCGACAGCGACGATCTAATCGGACCGACCTGCCTTGAGAAGCTGGCTTGGACGCTCCATGCTCACCCTGAGAGCGCCTTTGCCAGCACATGGACGACGGTCTTCGGTGCGGTCAATATTCGCTGGCCGCGCGGCTTCGATACCCGTTACGCCTTCCCCTACGAGAACATGGCCTGCACGCAGTCGATGATCCGGCGCACTGTTTTCGATGCACTCGGCGGCTTCGACGAGGCGCGCCGCACCGGCCTTGAAGACTTTGAATTCTGGATGCGGGCGGCAGCCAATGGCTATTGGGGCCACGATATCCACGAATACTTGATCTGGTCGCGGCGTAAAGCAGCTTCTGAATATACCTCCTACCGCTGGGATTTTAATCAAGGCCCCCAAGCCGAACGCCAACTGCGACGCGAACTCAAACAGCGTTACCCGCACCTGTTTCGCGACGGCGTGCCGCGCCCGCGAGCCGAGGCCTCTGGCCTGCTCGACACCTACAGCGTTGTGCCGAGCGAATTGCCCTTTGCAAACCGCTTGCGCAGCCTAGAGGGCCAACGTCGGATTATGGTGTTGTTGCCGTGGATCACGGTTGGCGGGGCCGATCGCTTTGCGCTTGACCTAATTGCGGGTCTGCAAGCGCGCGGCGATCGTGTGACGGTTTGCTTGTTGCGCGATGTTGAACACACGTGGATGGGCGAACTACAAGCCCTCAGCGAAGATGTCTTTAACCTTGCAGCCTTCCTTACGCCCGCCAACTACGGTCGTTTTCTGCACTATTTGATCGAGTCGCGCCAGATCGAAACCGTTTTGATCAGCAATAGCCTGCTGGCCTATCAACTGCTGCCCTATTTGCGGTCGCGCGCCCCGCAAGTGCGCTTCATCGACTATCTGCATATGGAAGATGGCCCATGGCGAGCGGGGGGCTATCCGCGTGCGGCCATCGACAACGATGGGCTCTTCGATCTGCATATCACCAGTTCGCACTATGTGCGTAACTGGATGCTCGAGCGTGGCGCGGAGCCTGATCGGATCGAGGTTGCCTATATCGGCACCGATACCGCTGCTTGGCGGCCCGATGACGAACTGCGGGCCGCTGTGCGAAGTGAGTTGGGCATTGACCAAACAACACCGATAATTCTGTTTGTGGGTCGGCTCGCGCCCGAGAAGCGGCCTGAGCTTGTGCTCGACTTGCTGCATGAACTCTATGCCAGTGGTCGAATGTTTGTGGGCTTGATCGCGGGTGATGGCCCATATCGATCCACCCTAGCAGGCTTGATCAAGCGCTACGGCTTAGAAGAGCGCGTGCGTTTGTTAGGTGCTGTTTCGCACCAGCGCGTGCACGAGTTGATGGCCGCCAGCGATTGTCTGCTTTTGCCTTCCTCGCAAGAGGGTGTTGCCTTGGTGCTGTATGAAGCCTTGGCGATGGGCCTCGTGCCGATCGCTGCCGATGTGGGCGGCCAGGCCGAGTTAGTCACCCCTGAGTGTGGGATCTTGGTGGTGCCTGGGCCAAACGAGCGTCAAGAGTATCGCGCTGGCTTGATGCGCTTGATCGATGATCCTCAGCTTCGTCAGGCGATGGGGCGCGCGGGCCGCTTGCGTTGTGAAACCCACTTTAGCACGGCTGGCATGATCGAGCGTATAAGTAGTTTGTTTGAGCTAGCCCACCAGCGGCCCGCGCGCCCGCCCGTCAGTCCAGCGGTTGGCTACGCTTCGCTTAGTTTGGTGAGCGAACACTACCAGCTAGAGACTCGTTTGCGCGGAATGGCTCCGGTTCGTCTGTTATTGCGCTTGCGCAAAACAGCTCTTTGGCATTCTCTGAGCAGGTCTCTTTCGTTGCTACGGCGCGGCCAAGATCAACTAGATCGCGGCATCTATATGCTTCGCCGTGAAGTGATGCAAGCTCTGCGCCGTGTGATAAAGCGATGATTGCTGTTATTATTCCTTGTTACAACCAAGCCCGTTACCTTCCAGAAGCGCTCGAGAGTGTGGTGGCTCAAACCCGCGACGATTGGGAAGCACTGATCGTCAACGATGGAAGCAGCGATGATACGAGCGCGGTCGCACGCGCCTTGATCGCCCGTTGGCCCGAGCGTGCGATTCGCTTGATCGAACAGCCGAATATGGGGGTGGGCGCCGCACGCAATGCAGGCATCGCCGCCACTCAGGCTGAGTATATTTTAACGCTCGATGCCGACGATATGCTAGAGCCGCTCTTTTTGGAGCGCACCGCCGCCGTGCTCGATCAACGGCCCGAGATCGGTTTTGTTACCACCAATGTGCGTTTTTGTGGCCTCGAAGAGGGTACCTGGTCAGGAGGCGACCCTACTCCTGAGCGCTTGATCTATGACTGCCGCATGGTGGTGACGACGCTCTTTCGGCGCTTGGCTTGGCAGCAGGTCAAGGGTTTTTCGCAAGACCGCAGTTTTGTCACCTATGAAGATTGGGATTTTTGGCTGCGTTTGGTCGATTATGGCTGGCGTGGCCAGTTGGTGCCCGAGGTACTGAGCCGCTATCGCGTCAGCAATACGGGCCGCCTCAGCAAAGCCCAATTGAACGATCTGCTGGTACGCGCCCAGTATGTCTCTGAACATCCTTCGCTCTACCCAAAGGCCTTTTTGCCGTGGGCCGAGGCAGTGCGCAGACGGGCGGCTAACGGCTCGTTTCAAGGCTTGCTCTGGTGGAGCTCGTTTCTGCACTATGCACTCTTAGTCGCTCAACACGCTCCGCACGAGCTGCCTAAAACACTGCTCAAACCGTTGTTCACCCGAATCCGCCCCGAATATAAGCAGTATGCGCGCCAGGTCGCGCGACTGGCTGGCTTAAGCCGCTCGCAATAGATCTTCCTCTTTGTTAGCAGCCTTGTGAGTATACATTGCATATTCACGCTTTGGCGGCGAGTCTCTTAGCATCCATTCGGTCCTGACCGCGTCCGCCTCCGGCTATCAGATGGGCTAGCCTGCCCTCATCCCCGACCCTTCTCCCGCATTGCGGGAGAAGGGCGTATGCGCACCCGCTCATTCGCGCTATTCCCGACTGGCATCCTTAGTACTAATACCAAATCCGTTTAAAGACGTGCATGCTCTTCGCTCAGAAAAACGAAAAGCCGGGAAAAGGCTTGTGTGAGATTTCGCGCTGCCGTGCGAAATCTCACACAACAAAAAGAGACACGTTCCGCTCTGCCGAAGGCCAAAGAGAACCTAATCAACCGGATTTGGTATAACCTTCCCGCAGCTTCGCAGCGAGAAGGTTTTTGACGGCGTTGGTCAGTGAAACGCAGCGTGCAAACCTGCTGGGTGCAAGCACCCGGCAGGTTGCAGTGAAAGCAGCGAAAGCAGCGAAGACAGCGCAGCGCTCGACGGCTTGTATGGATGGACGGCCGATTTTGTAGCCGTAGGCGGACGCGAAAGGGACCTTTTTGAGGGCGAGGACCTCTCCGCCTATGCTTGTGCAGCGCGATCTTTGGGCGGGTGGCCCTTTGTATATAGGTGAATATGGCTTGGATGCCAGACTGAAGTAGAAAACAGGAGAAGCGATTCAGATTGGGCCTGAATCGCTTCTCCTTATTAGCTTGGATGTTTAATGAGAGGTCGCGACTTCTATGTATTGGGGAAGCTCGCCCACTGCGCGTGGGATCTCACCATCTTTGTTGCTGTCGGAACAGTTGAAATAGTACGGCTCGCCATAGGTGCCGTCTAGCCTGCGCCCATCGAGGTTGGTGGTACAGCGCGCTTGGGCACCCGCTGGCACTTTGATATTGTAGATTACGCAGTTGTCGCAGTCGGTTTTTTGCACCCACAAGACATAGAGCTTAGCTCCGGGTTTGCTGAACTCTAAGACGCGAACGCGGTCGGCTGGTTGATTGACAATCTTATCTATCGGCCCACCTACATAGGTCGCGTTTTGTAAGAGGCGTGCCGAATTGCGGAAGGCATAGTAGGCCGGACGCGGCTTGAGTTTGGTATCGTATTTGTCTACCAAGCTGCTATAAGCAAAGCCGGGTGGTTGTTCTACCAAGGTGTACCAGAAGGCGCCATGCAGGTTGAGAGCGATGCTTTCGGCGAAGATGCGGGCTGCATAGTTGGCCTGCTGATTGGTGATAAATTCCGAACCAGCCGTGCCGGGGTCGCAGCTTTCGTCGTTGCCGAAGGGGCAGGCTGCGCCAACTTCGGTCGCGATCAGGGGCTTGTTTTGTAGCCCTACCCGTGCCAATTGACCCCGAATATGTTGGGTTTTCTCGATCAGCCAGTCTTTTTCACCCCATTCGCCGTAGGCATGAAAGCTCAAGATGTCGATCGCATGTACTCCGCCGCTCTCGATCATGCCTTCTAGAAAGGTGCGCGAGTGGCTTGATTGGGGATCGTAGATCAGTGCGCCGCCGATGATTTTGCTAGCAGGATTACCCTTTTTAAAAGCCTTGGTAGCTTGGGTCAGCATCTCGCCGTAGGCGTATCCCCCGTTATAGTATCCTTTAAGATCTCCCCAGCAGCCTGTGCCTTCGTTGGGTTGCACATGATTGGCGAAGGCATCTGGTTCGTTCCAGACTTCCCAATAGTTGACAGCGCGTTCGCCCTCTTTGTAGCGAGCGGCGAGCTTTTCAAAAAAGTTTAGCATCGCTCCCATATGTTCGGCTTTGGGAGGGCTGCAGGGCTGATTGGCGATCGAGCGCGCCCAGCTGGGTGTGCCGTGCACGACGATAACCGGCTCGATGCCGTTGGCGCGCAGGGTTTTTATCGAGATTTCAAGGCTGCCAAGCGGCGACCAGTCGTATTTCCCGGGTTGTTTTTCTATATCGTTCCACGAGATGTCGCCGGCGCGGACCCAACGGGGATAAGCATCTTTCGCGAGTTTGAGAGACTCTTCATTGAGGTACCACCAACGGAGATCAAAACCAAATGGTTGAAGGGTTGGAGGGGTTACTATTTTGGGTAATAAGACTTGATATGTTTTTTGTGTAGTTTGCGCCGAACTCGAATACGTACTGGGTAGTACGAGCGAAATCAGAACGCATATTATGAACACAGGACGAAGGCGAGAACGCATGAAGAGACTCCGCACTATTTCAAGGATAATGTTGTGGCAAGGTTACGTATGTGAGTCCGTATGAGACGCTGCACTCTATTTTATTTACAATGAGAATTCTATTATAAAGTTTAAATCGATTGAAGTCTAACAGGCGGGCTGCTGCACTGTCAAGGGTATTTTATCTCGATTTCGCAACAATACTGTTGCATTTCGCTCTGAAAGCCTGCTCTAAATAAAGTATGTTCTTACCCGTGAACATGGTATAGTGTATGAATAGTATGAAGTAATTATCGAGTTTGTGTGAGCCAAGCCGCTCTTTTTAGAAGACGATGCATCAGGGTCTCTGATAGATTGTTGTGTCTTGCTGATCTTGAGCGGGCTTTAACTTCGTAAAACGCTTTACGATTTAAGCAAAGAAGCTCCACATTCTTATACGAGAATAGGGCAATAGAATAGGAAATATGAGCGATATTGGTCTGCGTTTCCTATAAGGGAATGTATAATCGCAAGTCGTGCTATAATAGCCCCGCATAGCGGCAGCATAATAGAGAACTTATGTCGTTACGAATATTGCAGATTGTTGAAGCTATACTTGCGGGTACGGGACGGTATGTATCTTTGCTAACGACTGGTTTGGATACAAATCAGTTCCATGTCGAAGTGGCATGTCCGTTACGTCGTCAGCAAAGCTTCGGCGAAGATGGGTTTGTTGCTGGGATCCAACAAGCGGGATACAAAGTTTGGCCAATAACACTTCGTCGGGATCTGCATCCGCTGTATGATTGTTTGGCACTACAGCAGCTTCTGAGCTTATTACGCTCATCTAAACCTGATATAGTTCATACTCATAGTTCAAAGGCTGGTTTTCTAGGGCGCTTAGCAGCACGCCGTACGGGTGTGCCTACTATTATCCATATGCCACATGGCCTCTATTTTTTAGGCCAGCGCAATGTGGTCAAGCGTAACTTCTACCTTCTTCTTGAGCGCCTTGCCGCACAATGGTGCGATATCATCATTGCTACATCTGCAAGTGAACGTGACCAGTTGGTTCGTTGGAAGATTATGCCGGCCTCGAAGATCGTTGTGATCGAAAATGGCATTGAGCCTATGCCGCTACCTACCCCACAAACCAAACAGGCATTACGGACACACTATCAGATTAGCAATGATAGCTGTGTTATCGCGACATTGGGCCGTGTAACAGCCCAAAAAAATCCCGTGATGTTTATCCAAGCTGCGGCTCAAGTAGCGAAGCAGTATCCCCAAACCAGTTTTGTGTGGATAGGTGGTGGGGAGCTGCTTGAGCAAATGCAGGTGCTTGCGCGCAGTTTGGATATTGCTGATCGATGTCGCTTTCTAGGTCATCAAGATAATGGCCGTGAGTTATTGGGGATGGCCGATATCTTCTGGCTACCGTCGGCATATGAAGGTTTCTCGTTTGCGTTGCTTGAAGCGATGGCGTTAGGACTTCCTATTATCGCCACCGACGTTGTTGGTAACCGTGATGCGCTGATCCAAGGTCAGAGTGGCCTCTTGATACCACCGAACGATGTTGAGGCACTTGTGGCTGCGACCGCTAAGCTGCTCGCACAACCGACGTTTGCCGAGTCCTTGGGTCGGGGTGCACGTACGCGCTTGCTTACACATTTCACCTTGCAACAAACCCTACAACGTACATCTCAACTCTATTTAGATCTCGTCGCTAGCTCGTCCAACTTCGGATCGTTAGCCTTCTTGTGTACGAACGAGGGAGCATGTGAATACTTCACGTAAAGTTAATCTTGAGCTTATAGTGTTATGTATAAGCGTTGCTTTAACGCTTCTATCATTAACAATAGCTTCCCAGTTACGTGCTTATATTTCATTTGGTCGAGAATTGAGCCCTGTCGGCAATCAGATCACCCCACTATTGTATATAACGGTGGCTCTGATTTGGTTTAGCGTCTTTATAGGCGCAGGAGTTACTCGGCTGTTACGCACGCAACATGTAATGGAGGGTCTCTTACGCCTCTTCCTTGCGCTGATCATCTGTGATCTGCTCTGCGCAGGGATGCTCTACCTCCTCTTCCGAGATCTCTCGCGTTTGATGTTCTTCTATTTCATCGTGTTGAATACGATTACGATCGTCGTATTCTTCCTTGTGGTGCGAAGTTTTCTCCTCAATCGACAAGTCTCACCTACAACAGTTGAACGTGTGTTGATGGTAGGTTCGAGCTCTGCGGCGATTCGAATCGCTAATGCGATCTACCGACAACGCCCACGAGTTGCTACTATCGTAGGCTTCTTAGACAACGATCCCACCCTTCAAGGTCGTACTATTCAAGATTGGCCGGTGTTAGGGCGATTGAAAGATGCGCGTAAGGTCATTGAGGAACATCAGATCGATGATGTTGTGATTGCGCTCGCTCTGCACGATCATCCGGCGGCGATCGAGCTTGTTCGTGAGCTTCAAGCGCTGCCTGTGCATATTCGGCTTGTGCCCGACTTCCTCGATTTTGCGGTGATTCGTTCGTCGGTCGACTACCTGGAAGGCATGCCGATCGTAGGTTTGCGAGTGCCTGCTCTGAGCGATGAAGATCGCTTGTATAAGCGCATCTTCGATGTGGTGGTGAGCAGTCTATTACTGATTATCTTGCTGCCCGTTTTTGCAATTATTGCGCTGTTGATTAAACTCGATAGTCCTGGGCCTGTCTTTTGGTTGGCAGAGCGAATCGGCGAGAATGGTAAACCATTCACGATGTATAAGTTCCGCTCGATGGTTGCCGACGCTGAAGCTCGCTGGCACGAGGTTATTTCGCGTGATGAACATGGTCATTTGCGCTTTAAGCACGCCAATGACCCACGCGTTACAAGGGTTGGTGCTTTTCTTCGCCGCACAAGCTTAGACGAATTGCCTCAGCTCTTCAATGTCTTAAAGGGCGATATGAGCTTGGTCGGTCCTCGCCCAGAATTGCCGCTTGTTGTGCAAGAAGAGTACGAGCCATGGCAGTGGAGCCGGTTTACCGTGCCCCAGGGTATGACAGGTTGGTGGCAGATTAATCGGAGAGGTTTTGAACATCAACATCTCTGTACAGCTGATGACCTGTACTATATTCAAAACTATTCGCTCCAACTTGACCTACTTATACTCTTTAAAACAATAGGAGTAGTCATTCGTGGACAAGGAGCGTACTAACTTTTTTGCGCGCTCACTCAAAGTGCTTGATGGACAAACTGCCCTGAAATCGCAGGTGAGTATTGAAAGTATCAAAGTATGGTTGCAATCAGTAGAAGTTCGTCTGATTTCAGCTTTACTTTTGGTAGCATTAGTCCGTGGGTTGGTATACATTGTTATGGTACCCCCTTGGGAGCATTACGATGAACCGACCCACTTTGAATATGCGGCTTTGATCAACCTCCTCGGACATCGCCCTAGCCCAGAGGAGGTTGACCGCGATTTACGATTTGCGATCGCACGTTCTGCTGCTATCCATACTCCTTGGCGCTTGAAGGAGATTCCTGTTGATACGGGCGATAACCCTTTACCCGATATCGGCATTACCCAAGTCGCCCACCCTCCGCTCTATTATATGTTAGCGAGCATTCCGCTGCGCTTTACTGCTGCTTTCCCGTTAGAGGTTCAGCTCTATAGCATGCGAGCTTTTTCGCTCCTGTTATATCTTATCGCTTTAGCTCTAACCGTTGTATTGAGCGTGATACTCCTGCCAGATGCAGCGGCTTTGCGAATCGCAGCACTCTCTGTTGTGGTTGCCGTTCCGCCCTTTACGCGCCTGATGACTGCTGCCAGCAACGATTCGCTTGTTGTGTTAGTCGGAGTGCTGCTGCTGTTAATCGCTATTTTGATTGTGCAACAAGGTTGGAACTGGAAGAGCCTGCTCTTGCTGCTAATCGGCTTCGCGCTACCTTTTGTTACAAAGCGCACTATCTTTGTGTTGTCGCTTGTGCCGCTCTTGGCCTTTGTGTTGGTCGTTCCGAAATTGTGGCGTCGTCGTATCTTCTATTCAGCGCTCGGCTGCATGCTCTTGGGCCTGCTTGTGCTGTACATGATGCCGCATGGGGCCAGTTATTGGCTCAACAAAGTGAGTGGGCGCTTGATACGAACCACGACAGAGATCGTTCATACAGGCAAGCGAGCCGTAATCTTATCTGCCGATAATCCCGACGACAAATTTGGTTTCGCCCAAACCTTATCGCCGCTTGATGTCGTTCGTCTACCGCGCGAAGAGTTGACGGTTGGCATTTGGGTGCGCTCTTTGTCGGGAGAGGCGACCGTAACTGGGCCGCGTGTCACAGGTACCGAGAAGATCGATATTCCAAGTTTCGAGGTTGGCGAAGAGTGGCAATTCATTTGGTATCGCGTGCGCATGAAGCGCCAACTCGACATCGTTGAGATACGTTTCCCCGCGCCTTCCGAAGGTACGATCATTTATGACGATGCGGTGGCTGTATTTGGCGATTATCGTAAAGCCACTGCGCCGCCCGTTCCGCTTGATAAAGAGACCTTGGAATGGGACGGTGCGATTTTACGCAACTACTTCGCCAATGCTTCGTTTGAAGAGCAAGTACCCATTCTAACCGCTCCTAAGCCGCTTCTAAGCCGAATCGAGAAGATCCTACCTTTTGGTACGATCGATCTTCTGATGAGCTCGATGGGCGACCGCGATTTTATCATCTCTGTTTACCCGCTTAGCGCGGCCTTTCTTTTCAAAAGCTTCTGGCTCATTCTCGACAGCGGCATGTCGCCCGAGAGCGTGAATTTTTGGATGACTATCATCATGTCGCTTGCGCTGGCCTCGCTTTTGGGTTGGGCTTGGATGTCGATCCGCCATGTTATGCCGCGTATTCTCACTAGGATAGTAGAGCCAAGCAGTTTCAGTGAGCATCAGACCATGCTCTGGGACCTCGTATGGTGCGCTGTCTGTATGGCATGGGGCGTGGCTATGATCCGCACCCATATGCAGCCGCCTTGGCCCGCCTATGAATACACCTTCCCGATCGGGCGCTATGTGTATGCAACACTCATTCCAACCGTTTTCTTGATGATTATGGGCCTTGGCTTGCTTGTGCCGAAACGCTGGCATGTCTGGCTGTGTGTTGGTTTAGTCGTCTGCTTCTTCTCGTACGATCTCTATGCGATCGCCAATAAAGTCTGGTATCACTATGTCCTTAGTTAAAACCGTACTTGCTTGGTTTCGTCGTGTAGGGTTTTCACTACAATACTGGCTTGTGGTCGCTATTGTGGCTGCGTGTGTATGGGTGCTGGCTGGCGTAGAGCTTTCGTTAAACGTCACCGATAGCCAAGAACAACGCATTCGCGCCAGCGCCTATCTGTATGGCGAACAGAAGGTCAGTCAGATTGTACGTGTCCCTCGTGATGGCCTGGTTGGCATAGATCTCTGGTTGCTCTCGCATAAACTGCCTGCTAGGGGCGAGCTGCTTGTGTCTATCACTATGCCCGATCAAGACGACGAAGAGCTCAATCTGCTGGCCATTCCATTCGCCGAGATCTCGAATCAGCAGCCGCTTCATATTCGCTTCTCCGAGATCCTTCCCACCACCGCTCCAGTGGTGCAGATCACGCTTGAGGCGCCGAGTTTAACTCGCGCCCAAGCCTTTAGCGTTTTTGGGGCTGACAATAGCTATAGCTATGGAATGATGGTCATCAACGACCAGCCACGCCCTCAAGAAGATCTTTCGTTCAGGCTCTATAGCCAGCAGCTCTTGGGTGACCAGTTTTTACCTGTAAGCCGTTTTGCCAGCGAGCGCCCCGGAATTTTCGGCCAACCCGGCTTTTATGCCAGCATGTTTTGGCTCTGTTTTGCCACCTACCTTTGGGCGCTGATTGCCTTTTTGCGTTGGATAGTATCGCAGCGACACCGATTTGCAAAATCGGCCAACTTGTAGTATATTAAGCGGCGTGACGAGTTGAGGTAATAAAACAAAACGCTTTACACCTTCTAATTTCGTTACAATCTGATCTCGAAAATGAAGTAAGCCTTCGATTTGACAGATCAGCGATGTTCTGATAGAATATCGGACGTGTGAGCGATACGGTGGCTGTAGCTCAATGGCAGAGCGCCTGATTGTGGATCAGGTGGTTGTGGGTTCGAGCCCCATCAGCCACCCCATAGACAGCATAGAGGTCGTCGCCTCAACCAAGGGAGCGTAAGCTCCGGTTGGAGTGATGGCCTCTATGCTATTTGTCTCCCCTTTTGCTAACCAGAACCTATCGATGATTCGACGAACAAGCAAGCGCTGCATTTCTATATCGGCCTGCTTGAGCGCATCGCCCATTGTGATCAAGGTATTCACCGCCGAGGCCAGATCAAGCTGCTGGAGCGTTTTGGGGCTGCTCGTTTGGAGTGCCTGCAATCCTTCAAGCTGTCGGCGATAGGTGATCTCGTCTATTCCTCCTAATGAAAAAGCCAGTGATAAGCGTCGCTTTTGTTCGGCGATCTGTTCAGGGCTAATCGTCTTCACCTCTTGAGTGCTGACAATCATGCCTTCCGCTAGTGTAAGAATACGATCGCGCCAGTCTGTTGGAATAGCGAGCTGCTGCAAGATCGATATGGCTTGACCCTCAACAACCTGGGCGCTTACAAAGGGTGCGTCGCAGGTTCGCCGCGATCGGCCAGAGCAGACATAGTAGATGCGACGCTTGCGATTGCCGTCGCCTGCGCTGGTATGTCTCCACATGCGTTCGCCGCACTTGGCGCACCAGACCAGCTCGGTGAGTAGGCCGCCCGACTGGGGCAAGCTCACGCTGAAGCGCGCCTTCTTAGTGGTACGCTGCTCGCGGATCGATTGGGCTAGCTCAAAGGTCTCTTTGCTAACCAAGGCCGGATGTTTGCCTGGGTAGGCTTGGCCGTTGATGCTCACCAGGCCGATATAGGCGTTATTGCGCAGAATGTAGCGGATACTCTCACGCCCAAAGATACCTCGCTCTCCTGTTTGCCAGTCGAGGGTGCGCCAACCACGCTGATTCAATTCATCGGCCAGCGTGCTATAGGAGTGCGCTCCAGAGGTATAGAGCGAAAAGATCAGCTGCACCGCTGCTGCATCGTTCGATGGTCGCAAGCTTGCACCATCACGTTCATAGCCATAGGGCACCGGCCCAACCCAACCGCCCTGCATTGCCTTCTCTTGAAGGCCTTTTTTTGTTTCCGTCCCTAAGTTATCGCTGTAATACTGGGCGAAACTGGCCAGCATTGCAAGTGATACCTTACCCATGGGCGTTCGGAAATCGATCTGCTCGCTTACCGAGAGCACCCCTACACCGATCGCCTCCATATCTTCGACCAGCTTGAGGAGCAGCGCGGTATTGCGCGCTAGCCGATCGATCTTATGGGCGATGATACAGCTAAAGCGTTTAAGGTGAGCGTCGCGAATCATCTCATTAAAGGATGGTCGATCGGCTCGCCTACCGCTATAGTCATCGTCGATGTAGATACGATAGACCTCAAAGCCAAGGATTTCGGCGTAGGAGCGGCAATGTCGCTCCTGCGCTTCGGTGCTGTACTCGCTCTGCTCTTCTGTGGAGCGGCGAATATAGATCGCCGCTCGACGTGTAGATATAACCATGCTTAACCTCGTGCTGTGTGCTGTGGCGTATCTTGACTAGATTGTACAGCACGTTGGGCGATCGCTACAGTGAGCTCTGCGAGTGTTTGTAACAGCGCCTCGATCTGCTGCTGATCTTTCTCTTGTTCGGTATCACTGGGTAGGATTATGATCTCGGCCATAGTTACACCTTTAAGACTCTCAGCTCAATGTTGGGATAACGCTTGCGAAAAAACCATGCTTTCAGCTTGAAAATCGGCGTCTCTACGCCCTTCACATCTTCGACGATAATGCGCTCGCCGATAGAGTAGCGAAAGTCACCAATGTAAACCGGCGCGCCCTTGCCATCGTCGAGCGGGTAGCGCGGTTGACAGACCAGGCCTGCGATCTTGCCCTTGGTTGCCAATTGCTTAAGTTGGAGGTAGCGACGGGCTTCGGCCTTGCTGGCAAAGCGTCGACCGTCGACGCGAACCGGTTGGTTGCCGTACTTGGAATAGCTCACGAGTATTCTTCCTCCAGCTCAAAATCCTCATCGTCTGTGTTGAAGAGATCCTCGTCGAGGGCTCGCTCGATCGGGGTGGCCTCGGGCTGCTTCTTCTCGCGCAAAACAGTGTCCTCGATCTTGGTATTGAACTTGACCTCGATACCAGGCGCGCGATGGTAGAGCTTTTTGGCAATCGCGTTTTTGGCCATTCGCAGATCCTCGGCGCCGAAAAACTCTAGCTTAAGTTTGACTTCGCTTGTGGGTTGGGTTTCAAACAGATCGGACAAACGCTCAAAGAAGTCTTTGCGCGCAGCGGGTGTGCTGAGTTTTGCGCTGATAGTCAGCTCGGCCTTGGTATTTTCAATATCCAAATCGATATCCATATCCATGAGGTTTCTCCTATGCTGCCTTGCGGCTCTTGGACCGAGTAGGTCGGCGCGGTACGTAGGTCGAGGCAAAGGATTTAAGCGGTTGGCCAGCCTTGATACAGGCGATCTCTTGGCGGCGCTGGTCCCAGGCCTGGGCCAGTTGACTGCGCAGATCGGCGACCTGATTGTGATTCATTGCTCGCTCTGGCCAAGCGCGATAGAGGTCACAGAGCTGCTGTTCAAGCTCTTGCACCCGCTGAAGGGCTGGTTGGTGGATTGGTTTCGGAAAGCGAAAGCGCATCGATCAAACCCCTTCCATATCAAACAACTGAGCCTGTTGGACTGGTACGTTTTTCAACCACACCACTTCGGTTCGCGCTCGCCCTCCATCGGCGTTGGCTGCAATTTGTACTCGTCGCCAATGCCCTAGGCGAGAGCTGTAGAGATTGCAGTCATAACCACAGAGCACAACTGCGCCCGTATGCCGATCAAGCGTTTTAATCAGTTCGATATGATCCCCGTCGGTGATCTCGTGCGTATAACGAGTTCGGCCACCGCGTGTCGATCGCGGATAAGGAGGGTCGACAAACAACAGCGTGTTCGGTGCGTTGTAGTAACTGATGATTTCAAGTGCAGGTCGACATCGAATCTCGGCCAACTTCAACCGGTCAACAACTCCTTGCAAGCGCTTGGGTAGCGCATTCCATACACTTGTCGTGCTTGTTTTGGAACTTGTATTTCCGCGATGCCGAAACCCTGCTCTGTGAAGTACACCTCCATGGTTCATCCATTGGCGTGTAAGAAACCGTCGCGCCCGTTCTACGTCATCGATACCTTCGGCTGGTGTCCAGCTCAGTTGGTGTTCTGTCTCAGCCCAGGGCGTGAGCTCGATTTGCTCGATCAACCGGTTGGGCTGCTCTCTCAGTACTCGAAACAGGTTGACGATATCGTCGTTGAGATCATTGAGAACAGCGTGATAGGGCTGCCAAGGAAGATTGAGATAGATCGCCGCTGACCCACAGAAGGGTTCTACATAGCGGCGCGTCCTAGGAAGTAGAGACACGATCTGGTCGGCAATACTCCACTTTGCTCCAAAGTATTTCAGAATAGGTGCGGTCATCTCCAGATCCTCTTAGCGCAAGGCGCGATAATCGCTGATCACCAGTTCGATACAGGTACACGAGCCCTTGATACGTGAACGAATGCGCGGATCGTTCAGCTGGTCTACAGGATAGTTACTGGTATAGATGGTCGGACGCTCGGCATTGTCACGCGCAGTCACTAATTCGAATAAGGTCATTTCTGACCATTGGGTTGTGTTTTCGGTGCCAAGATCGTCGATCACCAAGAGTGGGCAACTGATCAGCGCTTCAAGTCGTTGGCTTGCACTGCCATCGCTAAACCCGTCTTGCACCAGGCGTAACAGGCTGCTGACTGTGCCATAGCGAGCGGGAACACCAGTAGCACAGGCAGCATTAACGATCGCTGCGGCTAGGTGGCTTTTGCCCGATCCGGGAGGGCCGTAGAAGAACAGGCTCTCAATCCCTTGCGGATCGAAGTCGCGAGCGATTCCAAGCGCCTTCACAAGCGCCTTGCGCTGCTCCTGCTCGCTGAAACTCTTGCCATTCCAACTTATTGGCGCAAGAGGTCGAGCACGATCGAGGTTTTCAAAGGTGCAATACCGTAGTTTGCCCAGATCGGCATGGAGCTGCTGCGTGTAGCGGCTTGCGATCGCAGCTGCAGCTGCTGTTCGTTCTGCTTGGAGGGTTGCTTGCATACAACGACACACTTGTAATTTTCCCCAATCTTGATGGCCAAAAGGAACGTCCAGCAGGAAGTGGCCAATACCTCGACAGATTTCACATGTGGGATCCGCTTTGGGATTGCCGTTGCTGGCGCTGCGCGTTCCGAGCGGCGACTTCGGCGGCATAGCGTTGCCGCTCTCGCTGCTCGACCAGGTCGAGCTCGTCGAGCTCTGCTTGGCTAAGCTCAGATCGTTGTGGTCGATCCGTCGAAAGTTGCTGGGCTTCTGGTGCTCGCCCTCGCCCCGGTCCCATGGTCCGCTGCGGTACTGCATAGTTTCGCTCCTGTTGTTTCAGTATGAGGGGCAGCTTTAGCTCTGCAAGGCAGTTTTTGATAATTGCGCCCGGGCCGCCTGAACTGGCGTGAGTGTTGGCAATGATGGCGGCTACCCGCTCTGGAGGCAGTTTGGCTGCTTGTATTCGGGCAGGACTTGTACAGCCTGCTTGAGTCAGCAGAGCAAAACTCTGAGGGTAATACTTCTGCTCTGCTGACTGTTCGGCGTTTTGTCCTGATTGCTGTGCGGTCACGGTGGTGGATTCCACCACCACCTGATTGGAATCTAAGACATGGTGGGAAAGAGTGTCGTTTGGCGTTAGATCGCCAGATTCATCAGTTGCCATTTCATGAAAAGATTTCACCTTTTCGGCATCATCGGCACTATTACCCAAAGGGTTTTCATGAAATCCTTGCACCTTTTCAGCCTGTTCAGTGCTATTACCTGAAGTATTTTCATGAAATTTCTTCGCCTTTTGTGCTTTTTTGGAGCGTAAACCATGCAGTTTTTGCATGATTTCTTCCTGTTTAGCACGTAGGCCTTTTTCTCTGAGGAGCTTGGTTTCGTCATCAAGCCCGCTTAGGATGACATAGAGAGATGGTCGGCCTCTGCCAACGCCTACAATTCGGGCGATCTCTCCAATAGCGCACAATTCTTCGACAATCGTGCTGACTTGCCGACTGGAGATACGGGCACGGCGCGAAAGGGTATCGATCTTGGGCCAACAATAGCCCTCATCATCAGCAATATCGGCAAGTGCAAGCAGGACCAGTAGGGCGCTCCCTTCTGCTTTGCCTTTATCCCAAATGCGGTTGAATTCTTGAATACTCATATGTCTACCTTGCTGATCGTGTTGGGCTATGGGTGGTGACTCTGTTGTCACCACCCCAATTCAGGCTAGGCGCGTTCTTTGCAGTAGCTACCATCGCCCATTTTGTGACTGCAATACCACGTACCCGGGCGCTTGGTGCTCTCCTTCATAGGCCCGTGATACGGACATATGGGCGCTTCTCGGATCCTCTCTGTGCGAGCTTGGCGCGCAGCTGCAGGGGCCACCGCACCGATCTCGCGCAGGCTTTTGAGCGCATTCCTCAGACGCTTGGCGCTGCCAACAATCTGAACATCAATCGGGAAATCGTCCAGAATGATGTGAATGGTGAATCTCGGCGGCGGTAGATTCTGTTCGTCTTGCGTGTATTCGTCGCTCATCTACTTCACCTCGTCGAGCTCGGCCAGCTGGCGCTTGGTGGCTTCCAGCAGCATGTAGCCATCGGCTTCGGCGCGGTCCTTAAAGGGCTCCAACTCCTGACACAGATCGACCCAGGCCTCCAAACGTTGGCGTAATTGGGCCACTCGCTTGGCCTGCTCGATCACTTCGGTCTGGGCGCGCTGTGCTTCGTCCATCCACATCCTGCGCTCTTGCCAGGCGACGTTAAAACTACGCTGGAGCATATCGGCTTGCTGTCTGTGAATCTCGGCGTGCGCCTTTGCCTGGTCGAGCTGAGCGGTCAATGTATTGAGTGACTTGGTGGCTTCGACACTGCTGTGCTCTACCTGCTCGGCTTCGCGGCAGCGCTCAACGAGATCGTTGATGCCCTGGTTGAGATCGGTAATCTCGCTCCAGGCCGATAGAAGCGCCCCTCCGTCCAGTCTGAGCATAAACTCGGTCTGTTCACGATCGTAGATTGCGTTGTTGAGCTGGTTCTGGCTCAGCTCGATGCAGTGGTATGCAATCTCAAGCTCGTGCTCCAGCTCGCGAACACGATCTTCGGCACTGTTCTTGATCTCGCGCAGCGCGTCGAGTCGAACGTCGAGATCGTTGGCCCGTTCGGTTTGAATCACCAGCTGTCGCTCGGCCTGCTCGGCCCGATTGCGGAAGTGCATAATCCAGCCGCTCTGGTTGACCTTCTCGGCCAAGTCAATATCGAGCGGCTCGGTGCCAACCAGCACCCGTTGTGCGTCTTGTGGTATGATGGTCATAAGAGGTTTTTTCCTTTGGAGCGCTTATGTGGTGGCACCACATAAGCGCTTCGCTTTTACTTGATCGCTTTATTGATTACGGCGTTGATCTGATCGATACGGATTTGTTGATCGTATCCAAATCCATTTCGTAGGATATAGCTGCGTGCCTGTTGCAGGGCTTCGAACATCTCGGGCGCTGCGGCGAATAGCCTGGCTCGTTGTTCATCTTGCTCCGCTGTTGTTCCTTCACCGCAGACCACGGCTACGACCTTGCCGCGCTTGTCGACGATGCCAATGCCTCGTTTGACAACGAATGAACCCACTGCAACATTGAGCGTTTCTTCGTGAGCCGTCATTTGCTCTTGCCCTCTAAATACTCATCGCCCAGGGCGGTGATTGCGTATGTTGTGTTCTGGTCGATCAGCAGCCTCCAGCGTAAGTCGCTACCACGTTGCTCTAGCTCGCGATTGGTTTGGGCTGCCTCGTCTTTGGTCATCACCCGCGATCCTGCGACCGCGTCCGTTGTGATACTCGCCAGTTCATAGGTCCGACGTTCGGGACGTTTGGAGAGAAATGTGCGCTCAGCCATATCGCGCCGAGTATCGCCTGAATGCGCCATGTACAACCTCTCTACCAACTCCTCAGGTGAATGTGCTTCACCGTCGATCATTTCATACTTTGGTAGTCGCATAGACTTGTCCTTGCTGATACTGTTTGCTTGCCTTCTGACGTAAGTCGGCTACACGTTCCCGAATAACCTCTGCTGCTTCAAGAACTTCACGTAGTTCGTTGTAATCCTCTCGGCTTAGGCTGCTGCGCTGCCTTGCCGCCACAATTGCGATTGCCTCCCGTTGACGATCGAGCGCCGCTGCAATGTCGTCTAGTGCTGCAATCTCAGCGCTCTCGCGTCGTGCCAATGATTGCCTCCTTGGTGAGTTGCCCGGCCAGGTAGGCCGACTCGATCTCCCCCGGTTGTTCCCCGCGATGTGTACGCCACAGATGTAAGCCGCCCACTACCGCGCCGCCAATTCCTACAATCGCCCAAATCCCTATCAACACTTGGATATCCCCAAGTAAAAGGAGCGCCACACTAATGCCTAGAAATAGGGCAGTTGTGCCAAGGGTGTAGCGCGAGACTCGCGAGAGACGAGCATTCCAGAGAAGCGCGTGCTCTAGAATGAGTAGGGATGTTGAAACCATCGCGCCTATAACAAATTCGTACACAGTTTTTGCTTTCTCTACTACACTAGCTAAAGAAACGGGCACTAGTCGACTTGGCAGCGCAGCCAAAGGGTGGCAGCGCGCTGGTGTTTGCAGCGAGCGACCCGAGCAGGGCAGCTGCAGCTGTTGGCTGAAACGATGTAGTAGCGGTTGGTGCTGTCGCTTGGCATCAAGATGCCGTTGGCCGCTTTACGAATGCGATGGAAATGGCGAATCAGATAGAGCACAACTGCCAAGGCTTTGGGATCGTCGAGGCTCTGCTCCCAAGCCCGAGCCAATACGACCGCACCGTGCCAGCAGACCTGGCGAGTGTTGGCGAAGATCTCGGCCGCCCGAGTGGGGGCGTCGATCTCTTCCTCGAAGCTCGGGATTTGGTTGAGTACAGCAGGTGCACGAAGTTCGCGGGTAAGGTACTGGATCTCGTCCTGGGCTTCTGCTTGGTGGTGGAACGGCCCAAACGTCGCGGCGTTGATGTCGGCCCACCACTGGCCGCGCTCTTGGTAGATGCGCGGTTTGGACACTGTGTCCAAAGTTGTGAGAGTGGCTAGCATTCGGTTTGCTCCTCCTTTATGGTGCGCTTCTCCAACGAGATGGTGCGGGTGCGGCTGCGACTAGCGAGGATGGCGCGCAGACTTGCTGCTTGCTCGCGTCGGTCACGCATCGCTTTGAGCCGCACTTTCACGTTTAGCTCCTATTCGGTTGTTAAGGTACCGAAATAAACTTCGTCGTCAGTATACCGAAATAAACTTCGCTCGTCAATTACTTTTCGAAGTTTATTTCGACTGATTTTGGTTTTTTGCATCATCAAGCAGAGCTAAGATCAGCTCAGGATGCTTTAACAAGGCGCGAACGGCGCGGGGTGGTCCCTGCTTTTTCCAAGTCTCTAAGTTGCGTGAGGTCATCCCAAGCTTGGCAGCTCGTTCATCATTGGTTTTGCCAAGCTTGTCTATAGCCAACATGAAGTTGTTCATAGGGTGTATTCCTCCTCCTCCCGAAATAAACTTCTGTATATCACATATTAACGAAGTAAACTTCGCTTGTCAATGGTAGAAAACACGGTTAAAGGCCGAAGTTTACTGTACTAGAAGAAAACTTCGGCCTTTGCTATACTTGGGGTTATGAGTATGGAAGCAGTAGGGATATATTTTTTAGAGCTTCGACAAGCTCAAGGGCTCTCTCAGCAAGATGTTGCCGATGAGGTTGGTGTATCTGACCGCATTGTTTCAGCTTGGGAGAAGGGTAAGCACGTGCCTAAAATTGACGTTATGCCTAAGCTCCTTCAGCGATTACGAGGTTCTTGGGATGATGTAAAACGTCTCATGCTCGAAGACGCCAATGATACCATGGCGAGAGAGATGGCGAAACAGCGCTTAAAAGGGGCTGGCCTAACCGACGAGCAGCGCGCTTTTCTTGAATCTCTCAATCCTGATCAGCGTGAGGCGCTTCTGGCTTTTGCTCGGCAGATGATACAACGTCGATAATATCAGACCAAATAGCTTCTCGAAGGCTGTTTTGTTCTACTTCGCGTTCCCGTTCGCTTAGTCGCCAAAGCAGCCACACTGCAGCGCAACCGAGAGGTGCTACTAGCCAGCGAACATCGGGTAGTCCAGCAACTAGAATTAGAGTTAAACAGGGCACAAAAAGTAGTAATGGTCGCATAACACCTCCAAGTGCGAAATAGAATAGCATAAATGTTCTGTATGGAATATTACGTCTCGGTTACAACCCCTCGACTCGCTTAAGAGTTATTTTAAATAGTAATACTTTGGTTAGACTGCCAAGGTAGACTAATTAAACACCTACTACTTACATCCCTCTCAACTCGCCCAGAGTACCGGAAATCCTACTATCTGAGGGGTCATTATGCGAGTCAAAGAATTTGGTATCGCCATTGTTGTTATGGTCGGTTTATTAGCTTTAACTCAAATTCCCATGGGTTTTGCCCAAAATGTGTCTAATCTTCATGGTCAGTACCTTCCAGCAGTGTTTAAGGCATTTCCAACAAGCACCTCTACCAGAACCTCTACGGCTACTCGGACAAATATCCCTACGAATACTTTGGCCCCAACTATCACTTCGATACCCATTATGGAATTGCGTAATGGTTCTTTTGAAGAAGGTAGCTCGGGGTGGATTAGTGTTACTGCCGGTTTTCCGGTAATCACTCAACAATTCCCTAGTACTGTTCGCGCACATAGTGGCACATGGGCTGTTTGGTTGGGTGGTGTCTATGACGAGACCACTGCTGTTTCGCAGCGCGTCACAATTCCAGCAGACCGGCCCTATCTCACCTATTGGCGTTGGATCGCATCAAGTGATTACTGCCTTCAAGATGATATTGCTGGCGTTTCACTGGTGAACGATGATGGCAGTGTCACCAATGACGAAATTGTTGATGCATTTGAACTGTGTAGGAACACAAGTACCACAGGTTGGGTAAAGCGATCTATAGATGTAAGGCAGTTTGCAGGGCAGACGCGAACCTTATTCATACTTGCTTCTACAGATAGTCTTTTGAACAGCAACCTGTTTATTGATGATGTATCCTTTCAAGCAAGCCCAGGTACAGGAAGCGCCGAGCCATCAGGCTCAGCTTCAGATGAAGCTGCTGCTCCCTATGAGAATCCGGTACCTGTAACATCAGCCAATGATCTTCCTGAAGGACTAGTTGAACAGGTTCGCACTAGACTGGGGCAATAAAGCTTTAGGCGGTTAGGATCGACGATGACCCTAACCGCCTTAACAGCGATGGCGATGGTATTCCCTGCGAGTCGCTGCCAGGCGCGCCGTAGGCAGTGGGTCACAATGGCTTAGTAGATTGAAGCGTAAAACGTAGGAGAGTATAACAGCAATGTTCTATCATTGTATTTTAGAACGGTTGTGCTAAAATAAGATAGGGAGAAGTATGCCGGAAATAGATTCTGCTTCACCATTCTGGCGCTTATTTCAGTTGGCCCGTGAGTATATACAACTTATTAACTATACAATGGAGTATACTTTAAGCACCGAGGAACTTGAGCAGCTTAATTCAGAGCGTTCAGGTTTACATGACTCGATCTGGAGAGAATGTATACGTATTGGCCTCACTGAAGATCGCGAAACTGCTGCTCAACGTGCGTTAACACTAGCAAAATGGTTTTCTGATGCCAATGACTGGCCTGACTATGGAGGCCTATGAAGACAATGAATAATGGAGGCGATTATGCCTAAATGTCCATATACAGAGATTTGCCGAGCAGAAGCGCTCAAAGATTTTGAGCAGTTTCCTGAACTTATTGCCGTGTTTCAACAACGGACACAATGCTCAGAGCAAAACGAACAACGAGCCTTACGATGTGCAACACGTCTGGGATTGACAGAGAAGCCTCTACCAGCCCTAGGAAGCTATATTCAAGAGCAACGTCGCTCTCAAAGAATTACACAATCCGCCCTAGCGCAACAGGTAGGCGTTGATATTCAGACGCTTCGTAACCTAGAGAATAATAAGTTACCTTCATCAAGTATCTCGCAATCTCTTCTTGAAGGCTTAGGTAAAGCGCTATCTACCTCTGTTGAGTATTTGAAAAGTCTGGTTCGAGATGCGACAACGCCTGCTCCTTCTCGAATGGGGGCAGTCTTCACTCGAATTACCCCTCCATCTGATGAAGCAAAAGAGGAATAAGCTATGCAACTAACTTGGAAGGGATTTGCAGTTCGTGAAGCGCGTTCCATTATTGATGAATGGGAAAGGCAGTTTGGCGCACTCACTCTTCCGGTTCCTGTTGATGATATAGCAGATCTTTTATGTACACTGTCTATTGATATTACTAACTCACTACCTACTGAGATGGCTGGACGGCTCCAAGTTGAGGATCGTATTATCGAGGTTCGTGATAGTGATATACCAACTCGTCAGCGATTTACGGTAGCCCATGAAATAGGACACTATCGTTTGCATGTGTTAGCTGAAAAGCTCCACTTACAGGGCTTTATGTGTAACCATGAACAGATTGCGGCCATTGGTGAACAAAGCAGCTTTGCAAATGATGCTCTTCCCGGTTTCGATGTTCCTATGACGCCTAGACCAAGGGTTTTGTCAGACAAAGACAAACGCCGTCTAGAAATAGAGGCTAACACCTTTGGATCTGAGTTATTGATGCCTGCTCGATTAATCGAAGAGGCAGTTAATCAATATGGTGCAGATGTACGTGAATTAGCTGCACGATTTGATGTATCGCCAATCGCGATGCGCTATCGATTAGAAAAAATGCTCTATATCCCTTCAAGGGGACAAAAGAGCCTCTTTGATTAAGTCTTCACCATTGTCAGTATAATTCCAATAATACGCACAGATATGCTATACTAAAAGAAGGGATCGAGGAACGCGGAAAGCGAATTCTCGATCCCTTTATGCGCCGCGTTCCTCGACCTTTTTGATCAGCTTTGATCGAGCGAGGAGCGCCCAATGCTTAACTGGTGTCCATTTGCCACTAAACGGCCAAGCCCTAACTTTGCCCCGGCAACAGAGCGGCTTGGTCACGATGCTATTGTTCTCCATATCGCCCAGGGCGGTGCAGCTGGTTCGCTCGACTGGCTGACCAACCCTGCGAGCGAAGTCTCTTCACACTTCTTTATCTCCAAAAATGGCGATCTCTTTCAGCTGGTTTCCTTGGCTGATGTTGCCTGGTGCAATGGCCTTAAACCAGATGGCAAGAACTGGAAGACCCCAAGCGGCAAGCCAGTCAGCCCAAGCTGGCGCGGCCTGCGCCCAGGCGCGAACCCCAACCGTTACACGCTGAGCATCGAGCATGAAGGCTACACTGGCCAGGCGCTCCCTGCTGCTATGCAGGCCACCCAAACCCGCCTGCTGAAGTGGCTCTGTGAGCAGCTGGGCTGGGCGCGCCTCGTGCCGGGCGTGAACTTGATCGGCCATGGTGAGATTAACCCTGTCGACAAAGCCTTTTGCCCCGGCAGCGCCTTTGATTTTGCGGCGATCGCCGCAGCGGTCACCCCCACAATTGCCCAAAAAACGCGCGTCATTGGCGCTAGTCCAAGTGTTTCACTCGCTCAATTTAGTACTTGGTTGAAGCACCGCAAGGCACCGATCGTCGATGTGGTGATCGAGCGGATCTATCAGCTCTGTGTTTGGCTTGATATCGATCCTGCTTTTGTAGCAGCTATTTGGGCACACGAAACGAGCCAAACGCCCGGCGTGATTGGCAGTTCAGATCTGTTTAAAAAGAGCAATAACGCGGGCGCGATCGTCGCCTACGGCCGTTGGCCGAATGTGACCCACAATGGGCGACAATTCAACAAGTATGAAAGCGCCCAGCTCGGCTTGATGCATCTCGTTATGCATCTCAAGCAGATCTATGGCGCGGTTGGACTACTTGATGTTGAGACGATTATTCCTGTGTACGCACCGGCTGAAGATAACAACCAGCCACAGAGCTACATTCAGGCCGTGCTGCGCGACATGAGAGAGATGAGGTCGCTGTGACAAGTGATTTGGGCGATGCGCAAGAGCATTTACAGGCGGCTTATCACGATTTTTTGAAAGCGCTGGCGAGTCAAGAGCAGCAACAAATTGATGCGGCGGCGTGCCGAGCGGCCGAGGCCTGGCAGTTTTTCATTGTTCGACTGATTGAACGTCACACCGCCATGGCGGCATCGGCGGCGCTGGCGCTGACCAGGCTGCATGAACAGCGGATACGCGCGCTAGAGCAACGGATAAGCGCATTAGAACGGCGATGATTAACAAAGAGGACACGCCTTTCTTTCTCATCATTACAACGATTGGCGGTGTCCTCCTGGCGCTGTTCGCGGCGATGATGGGCATCACCCCGTACGAACGACGGATTGCGGCGATTCTGCTCTTCAGTCTGTTGTGGTGGAACATTCTGGCCGTATCGCTGGTGACGTTTCGCCTGGTGCGTCTAGTCGTCTACGGGTACGAGGCATGGTACAAACTCGTCAAGCGATATCGACTGCTGTATGAGCGCACACTCCAGAGATTGCAAGAAGCTGAGCAGCATATCGCCGAGTTGAACGACGAGCTTCAAAAGATCCGAAATAGGGAGCGCAGCCATCAGAGCCGGCTCGCCGAGCGCGAACGCGACGTAGCAGCAGCCAGAAAGCATGCCGAGGATGTCAGAGCGGCCGCCCAGGAACAGCTGCAACGAGCGCACGAACAAATCAAGCAACTACAAGCACTGTTGAAGGCGAAAGAGGAGTTGTAGAGAATGAAGCTCACTACTCAAGATGTGTTGGAGTATTTTGGTACCCTGATCATTATTCTGACTGGTATCGAGCCAGCGGCCAAGGCGGCCGCGATCGTACTACCAAACTGGCTAAGCTTCACTTTGGCGGTTATCGTAATGACACTGGCCGCCCTGCAAAAGCAGTTCCAGCGTAAGCTGGAGCGCGAGGTTGCCGCCCTGCCATCGCCTGATCAGCGATTGTTGATTAGCGATCAGCGCCAAGAGATCGAAGAGTTGCGCCGTCAGATCATTGAGCTGCGCGAGCTGCTTGCTGAGCAGGTCAAGCCGCGAGAGCAGGAGATATCTGATTTGTCGACGTTGCCGCGGCTGGTCGGGGCAGACTGATGCGTGCGCTTACCCTGCTCGTCTGTTTGCTACTCCTGTTGTGGCCCGCTCCACAAGCGCAGCAAGAGCGTGTTTTTATCTACCAGCGAAACGAGCGCGTTGACGGTATTCATCTCGTTGTGGGTTTCGACACCTTCAACCATTCACCTCGGATTCAGGTGGAGGGCGGGCGGCTTGGTACAGTGTCGATCGCGGAAGCGCAAGGCCAGTTCTATGGAACAGTCGCCGCTCGCTTGGATCTCCGTGATAGCCGGCTACTTCTTGACGGTCGAGTGGTAGCCGAGCAGCGCTGCTTGTGGCTTCCGGTAGTGAGGAGACTATCAAGTGAATCTTTATCTCTTGTTTCGCATCTCAACAGACCGCGTGTTGATCGATATTATTCTATGGCCTCCTGTGTGGGAATGGAACTTTAAAGAAGGGCGATATGGGCCGATTGAGGTTGATATAAGTAGATGGTGAAGCAACCACCACCACCCGCCCGAAGGGCGTCTTTGATTTATTGATTTCTTACAGGGTTTTTCAATGGCAGGTAAAGGCGGAGCGCGGCCCGGCGCTGGTCGCAAACCAAAAGCAGAGAAATTTAAGCAGCCGATCGCTAAAGCAGAAAAGCGCATCGCTGATCGCTTGCCGAGCCTGATCGACAAGATGCTCGATCTTGCCGATGGTGTCATGGTTGAAGAGGTCGATCTAAGCGGAGAAAAAACGGTCTATCAACGGCCTCCAGATCGAGTGGCTTTGATCTATTTGATTGATCGCATTATGGGCAAGCCAACCGAGCGGCGCGAGCTCAGCGGACCAGAGCGCGGCCCTATTCCAGTAGAAACATTTGACTATGGCACTGCTATTGCCGCGATTGCGGATAGATCAGACGAGGATAGCGAAGCATCCAGCGAAGACGCAAGTCTTGGCGATGGGGAGGCGGTGGGGTAAGTCAACGCTTGGCGGTTCGCTGTCGCTGGCCTGCGCAAACGCTGGCGCGAAAGTTGCTTGGGTTGTGCCGACTTATAAAAACGGTCGACCGCTCTGGCGTTGGGCCGAGGCCACCGTTGCACCCGTGCGGCGTTTGGGCGTCGATATCAGCCGATCGGAGCGAATGATATCGTTTCCATCGGGAGGATTTCTGGGGATCTATTCGGCTGACAACCCAACAAGCATCTTGGGCGACTCGTTCCATTTAGTGGTTATCGACGAGGCCGCCCGAATCGCTGAAGAGGTGTGGACCGAAACCCTCTTGCCGACACTGGCCGACTACGACGGGCGCGCCCTGCTGATCAGTTCGCCGCGTGGTCGAAACTGGTTTTACAACGAATGGTGTCGTGGTCAACGACCAAACAGCGAGATTAAAAGCTGGCGAGCGCCGACCTCGGCCAACCCAAACCCGCGCATTCAGCGAGCGGCCCAGCTGGCCCGGGAGCGTATTCCAAACGCTGTTTATCGCCAAGAGTGGAATGCCGAGTTTGTTGAAGATGGTCTTACCCTCTTTCGCCTGGTCGATGTTGAGCACGCCGAGATCGATGCGGTCGGTGATCAGCCTAAGCAAGAGGGTCATAGCTATCTGACCAGTGTGGATATTGGCCGCCGGCAAGATGCAACCATTATCAACACGTTCGACACAACAAAAGAGCCATTCCAGCGCGTAGCCTTCGAGCGCCTAGAGCGCGTACCTTATCCCGTTATTCAAAGCCATATCGAACGGCGCTGGAAGCAGTATGGCGGCGCGCTGGTGATCGAATCGAATGGCGTTGGTGATCCGGTGATTGAGAATCTACGTGTACCAGCAACGCCATTTGTAACCAGCAGCAGAACCAAAGTGCAGGCGATTGAGGCGCTACAGCTGTTGTTAGAAAAAGATCGACTCAAAGCCAAGTGGGATCAACGCGAACGATCAGAGCTGGTCAAAGCGGCCTGGGACGATGATCATACCGCCGACGAGATTATGAGCTTGGCGATCGGTGCCTATCAGCTACAAAATAACCTAGATGTAAGTCAATGGATTCAACGATATCAGACAGCACGAGGCCAACATGCCGACGCCACCTAATGGACGAATAATAGATCTAAGCTATGCCGCTGCGCGGATCGCCGATCGCGTGATCGGCTCGAATTTCAGCAGCTTGATGGCGACGCGCTTTGGGCCGGGCCAGCCTATCGCGCCGACGGCGAGCGCAAGCGACCAGGCCGCCGGGCCGCGCCAGTTCCAATATCCGGTTGCGGTCAATACCAACATTGTCACGCCTCGGCGCGAGTATCCCCAACTTACGCCCTTTGAGCAGTTGCGCAGCCTAGCGGCATCGTATGACGTCGCCTCCTTGTGCATTGCTACTATCACTGACATTGTGTCTAACCTCGAATTGCAGATCGTTGCCAAGAACAAGAAAGAGCAGGCCGCCGAAAATGGAACCTGCGACGCGCTGCGCGATTGGTTTAGCAAGCCCGATAAAGTCAACGATTTAAGCTCTTGGCTCACCATGCTGATCTATGACCAGCTGGTGCTCGATGCCTTGACGATCTATCCAAGGCGAGCCCAGGGCGGCGGCCTGTGGGGCCTTGAAGTGGTCGACGGCTCGACGATCAAGCCGCTGCTCGATACACGCGGCCAAGTAGCCGCTTATCAGCAGATTCTCTTTGGTACACCATGGAGCAACTACGAACGATCCGACGGCGCGCCCGACGATGACGACTTCCCGCAGTTCAGCACGCAAGAGCTGCTGTATAAGCCGCGTTGGACCCGTACCATCACGCCCTATGGCTTTCCACCCACAGAGCGCATCATTATTCGCGTCAATATGGCGCTGCGCAAGCAAACCCAAGACCTGAGCCGCTTCACCGATAGCAATATCCCCGCTGGTGTGATGTCACCGCCCGACGGCATTATGAACCCTGAACAGGTGGCCGCTTGGGAAGAATGGTGGAATGCCAAGCTGGCCGGTAGCGACGTTGCGCGATCGCGAATTGTGTTTTCGCCTTGGAAGGGTAACTTTATTCCCTTCAGCGAATTGTCTGAAGGTGGTCGCTACGAAAGTGCGCTCGACGAGTGGATGCTCAAAGTAACCTGCGCAGCCTACGGTGTGCCGCCCCAAGAGCTTGGCTTCACCGCCGATATCAACAAGGCCACCGGTGAGATTCAACAGAATGCGCTCTATCGGCGCTGTATTATTCCGCTGACACAATGGTTGGTACGAACGATCTTTAATCCGATTATTCAATCTCCTGAATATCTTGGCCAGCCTCAGCTGGAAGCGAAATTCGAGTATGGCGAAAGCGCGGACTCGCTCAAGCAGGCCCAAGAAGACAGGATCTATTTTGACACTGGCGCAGTCTCTAGCGACGAACTGCGCGCTATGCGCTATCCCGACTTGGAAGGGAAAGCGCCCGGTGTGCCTGTTACCCCAACTGCTCCAGTGTCTGCACCTAATCCTGCTCCTATCGAGCAAATGGCCAAAGCCGAGATTAGCAAGGTCGGCGATGAACAAGAGCCGCCCCACGAGCGCGAGCGCCGCCAGTGGGAGAACAAGTTGCTCACTTGGCTGACCGAGATCTATGGCCGCCAGGCTGAGCGGATTCGCGACGCGCTGCGCGAGGCTGGCGATGCAATCAATATTGACGAGATCTTTGCCAGTGAGACGCTGGCCATCTTGCGCGATATCTTGCCCCACTATGATGACATTCTCAGCAATGCCGCTGTGTTGGCATTCGACGAGGTGCCGATCGGCGTTGACTGGGATCTGGTTAATAGCGCGGTGCTCGATCTAGCCAAGCAAGAGGCCCAACGCTTTGCAAGCGAAGTCAGCGAGACCAGCAAGGCCCAGACCGCCAAGCTTATTGCCGATTGGATCGAAACCGGCGGCACCATGGATGAACTGATCGAGCGTGTTGGGCGCGTTTGGAGCGGGCCGCGTGCTGATGTAGCCGCTATCACAGAAGTGACTCGCCTGTTTGCCGCTGGCAACCGTGCTGCTTGGCAGGCCTCGGGCGTTGTGCAATCGCTGCAATGGAAGACCGCCAACGATGAACGGGTGTGCCCGGTCTGTGGGCCGCTCCACAATAGCGAGCTAGCGCTTGATAGCACGGCCATTCCGCCAGCACACCCGCGCTGTCGCTGTTGGATTGTGCCAATCGTTAAGCCGATCAAGCGAGGCTAGTATGCCGATTGAAGTTTTTGGACTGAATGAGACAATCAAGGATTGCCAAGAAGCGCCAGAGCTGATCAAAGAGCTGATGCTTCCATCGCTGGTAGCATCGCTTTTGTCATTGCTTCCTGATCTGGCAGACTATCCACCACGCCCAAGCACAAGCAATTACGTCCGAACTGGCACGCTTGGCCGCCTATGGACGGCGGCGCAACCAGAATTTAAAGCACTAAAAAGCGGATTTGAGGCGCGCATTGGCAACAAGACGCCCTATGCAGGCTATGTGCAAGGCGGGAAAGAGGATGACCCACATCAAGCATGGATGCATAAAAAACGTTGGCAGACAACTGACCAGATTTTGGCCAAGCATCAGCCCGATATTGAAGCACGATTACAAGCCGCCATTGAGGATATCAACCTAGAATTAGGCAGATAGCGTATGCAAACCAAATATGCTACAATATTAAGAGACGAACAAACGAGCGCACCAAACGACATTGTAGAGCTACGCGGACCGTCAGGACGATTGTATGGACGCCTCAATCTAAAGACACTTGAATTAGAGGTAAAGTGTAAGAACGAAGCACCAGAGCGCATCGATCTACGCCAATTCCTTCAAGCTGGCAATCTAGCCTAAATATCTTAGAGTACTGTAAGTACCCCTTTCCCTTGCGGGATTGTGGGTACTTTTTATTTGGATTACAGCTATGCCCTATCTCTTTACACCAATTGCCAAACAAGATACCGAGCAGCGGATTGTCTATGGCATCGCCTCGACCGATACCCTTGATAATCAGCCGGGTGTTATGGACGGCGTGTCCTACGCCGGCGATATTGTTGACCCAAGCGCAGTAAAAGACGCGCTCGACGATTACTTGCAGTGGGCCAACGTGCGTGAGATGCACAACCCGGTTGCGGCCGGTACCGCAATCGCTGCCGACGTGATCAACGGCAAGCTGATGCTAGCCGTCAAGGTAGTTGATGACACTGCTTGGAAGAAAGTTAGAGAGGGCGTCTACAAGGGTTTCTCGATCGGCGGGCGGGTTCTCAAGGCGGTTCTTGAAAAACTGCCCGATGGTCGCTACGTTCGCCGCATTCTGAAACTGCTTTTGACAGAGATCAGCCTGGTCGATCGGCCAGCGAATCCGGATGCTCGCATTCTCGTGTTTAAAGGAACCGCGATGGACAAAGAAGAAGAAGAGAAGACAGAAGAGTCGCCCCAAGCACTTGCAGCGCTCCAGAAGCTGGCCGAAAAGGTTGCGCCACAGCTCCAGCTCCAAAAAGCAAGTGCAGACCCGGCCAAGATCGTCGCCTTGATCCAAGCCGCTCGCAACGAGTGCGAACTGGGCGGCGATATGCAGGGCGCGCAACTCTACACCCAAGCGATCGCGCTGGTGATGCAGGCCTCGGGTGAGGCTGACGCAACAACGGAAGCTAGCGAGACAGAGACGAGCGAGACAGAGACGAGCGAGGTCGTAGAGAGCGCAGGCGCGGTCGCCCTGGCCGCAAAGGCCACGCTCAAGAAGGCAGGTAAGGCGATTAGCAGCGAGCGCATGAACGCGCTCAAGCAGGCGGCCAAAGCCTTGGTGCAGATGGCTGCCGATGCAGGCGATGAAGAGTGCATGGCAGCGCTGAAGGCCTTTGGTGTTGGAGCATCGACCAACGAAGAAGGTGTCGAACTGGCGGCCAAAGCGATCAGCAGCGAGCTAGAGAAAGTGCTGACGCCGTTCGCAACTGTGCTTACCAGCATCGATGCTCGTTTGAGCAAAGTGGAAGCACAGCCGGTAGCAGGTGGTCCAGTGCTGCGAGCTGTCGAGAAGCAGCTCGGCTCGACCAAGACGTCGCAAAAGCCGCAGATGCCTAACCTTATCAAGGCTCAATTAGATGCACTGTGGCAGAAAGCGCACACTGATCCGAATCCTGCGAAGCGGTCAGACTATTTGAAGCAGCACAACGATCTGAAAGCGCAATACGAATAGTTCGTACTAGCGACGAAATACGCTCAATTTCTATTCGAGTTCTGAGGAGAAAAAGAACATGCCGCTGATTAATCAGGATGGTCGCGATGTGACCGCCGAAACCCTGCAATCCATTCACAAAATGATTCACGATACTGGCGTTGGTCCAGAGGGCGGCCCCGAGGATCTGCGCAAGGCTGCGGGTACGGTTACGCTAGCAAACAACCTTGTCGCCTACGACCTTGAAGCCCCTGCCAAGAACCTCTATCCGGTACAGACGCCGTTGCGCAACCGTATTCCGCGCGAAACCAAGTCGAGCGGCGCTGGTACTGCGGCCCACTGGAAAGAAGTTTCAGCAATCAAGGGCGGTTCAGCCTTGCCGTTTATGGGATGGGTGCCTGAAGGTCGGCGCGCTCCCCGTATGGAGATCACGACCGCCGATCGCTCGGCCTCCTATGTCACATTTGGCCTAGAGAGCGATGTCACCTTCGAAGCCCAAAGCGCAGCTGCTGGCTTCGAAGACGAGTTGGCTGCTTCGGGTATGCGCCTGCTTCAGCAGACCATGATCATCGAAGAGAACGCGCTGCTTGGAGCAAACTGCAATGTTGCCCTCGGCACAACCGCAACGCCGACTCTGAGCGCCAGCGGGTCAAACGCGACTCTGCCGGCTGCCACCTACAGCGTGCGGGCGTTCGCATTGACCCATGAGGGCTACCTTATGGCGTCAATCACCGGCGGTATCAAACGCTTGGAAGCAGTCACCAGCATGGACAATCGCGGCACCTATAACCTCTGTGGTGGCTCAAGCGCCGCCGGTGCGGCTGCCACCCAAGCCGTAACCCTTGGCCAAACCCTCTTTGCTAGCATTCCTGCTATCAAAGGCGCGGTTGCCTATGCCTGGTATGTCGGCACGGCTGGCAACGAAAAGCTGGAGGCGATCACCACTATTAATAGTGCCGCCTTCTCTGAACCACTCCTTGGCACCGGTCAGCCGCTTTCCGATATCACCGATCCTACCGTTGACCGCTCGTTTAACGATGGCTCCAGCAACGGCAGCCAGGCCGCTGCCTTCAATGGTCTACTCTACGCCGCTTGGAAGTCGCCACTCGCCTATTACAAAGTTATGCCCACCGGCACGGCTGGCACCGGCACTACCTTAACCGCTTCAGGCCGAGGTACGGTCACCGAGATCGACGAGGTTCTGCGTTCGTACTGGGATCTCTACAAGATCTCGCCCGACGAGATCTATGTCAGCGCTCAGGAACTGACCACGATCTACAAGCTCTGCTTTGTGAATGGCTCGAACCCGTTCATTCGCTTCAATATCAACCCTGGTCAGTCGGTTAGTGAATTTACGGCTGGTGCGATCATCGGCACCTACGTCAACCCCTATTCGCTTGACGGCGGCCAATCGATCCCGATCCGCCTGCACCCGAATATGGCCCCTGGCACGATCCTGTTTTGGTGCCAAGATCTGCCAGCCCACTACCAGTCAGCCAACGTGCCGCAAGTTGCTAAGGTGCAGTGCCGCCGAGACTACTACCAGATCCCTTGGCCGATTATCGCCCGTACCAACGAAACTGGCGTCTATGTCGAGGAAGTTTTGAAGGTGTACGCGCCGTTCGCATTGGCCACTATAACCAATATCGCGCCGGCCTAATCCGATCTGGTGATCGGTTTGAATACGCGCTTGAACTCCTAAGGAGCATGCTATGAGCGATACAAACAACGACGGGCAGCAACCCGACAATACCAAATCTGAAAAAGCCAAGAAGAAGAGCGATCTGGTGCGCTTACAGCACGCGATCGACTACGATGGCGAGTTGGTTTGTGAAAAGACCAGCTACCCGGTTGTAGCTGGAGCGGTCGAGGTCAATCCCTGGCATGTTGAACATGCCAAGCAAGCAGGATTTCGCTAAGCCGTGATCGACTACACCACACCAGCCGCCGTGTTTGCATACGGCAATAGCGCAGGTGCAGGCAATGATCCGGTCGACGAGGCTGCGCTGATGGCCCAGTTGGTCACTGCCTATAGCCGCGCTGTGGATCAGTACTGCAATCAGGCGTTTAGCCAGGCGAGCTACACCAATCACGTCGAGCGCGCGCTCGTCGACGAGAACGGCGTACTGACCTGCTATCCCGCTGTGCCAACAATCAGCGCAATTAGCGCTATGGGGGTGCGCACTGGTGTGAGTTTCTCTCCGATCGATCTCGGCACTATCGATATTGAAGCAAACAGTTTTGGGTGTGTTGTGCGCGTGTTGGGCCAAAGCTTCGCAGGCCTGCGCGGTCGGCCAAACTTACGGGTGCGACTAAGTTACACCGGCGGTTGGGCCAACCTTGCCGCAGTTCCGCAAAACTTTCAGTGGGCCGTGACCGCCCTCTGTTGGTGGGCCTACCAAAAGCGCTCTGCACCGATCGATAAGACCGCCTACCCCGATGTAGGCATGGTCATTATTCCATCGAATTGGCCAACCCATATTAAGCAGATGCTCCAGCCTTATGTGCGTTGGATACCGATGTAGGAGATGAAAAAGCATGTCAGAGAAACCAAAGCAACAGCCAAGTATTGGGCGCGTCGTTCACTTCGTGAATGGGGACCAGCACGTACCGGCCCTGATCACCGATCCGAACCATAACGACCAGGGCGAGTGTGCGCTTGTGGCCGCGTTCGATCCCGAGGGTGCGCCGGCAACCTGGCACTGGCCAGAGTATGTACCAGCGGTAGCTCAGTGAGTCTCAAAGACACATTCACAGCGATCGGCGCGCGACTGGCCACGATCACCACGCCGCAAGCGCTCAAAAAGATCTATACCGATCCGAAAGAGGCGGTCAGCGTTGGCGAGTTCCCATGTGCAGTGCTCACCCTCTCGCCTTTGGTCGAGCAGGCCTGGGTCGAGGAAACTGTCGGCGATCCGGGTCTAGCGCGCCATGACTATATCGTGAGCATCTTTGTCTTTCTCGGCCAGCGGGCAACGCCATTGGCCGAGCTGCATAGCCGCTCGTTATTGTGGCCTGAACCGATCGCCAAAGCGCTGATCGCCGATCTTACGCTAGGCGGCAAGGTTGCATTTATTGGCTATCCAGACGATAGCCGCCGCCTGTTCACCTATCAGTCTGGCCCAATCAGTTGGGCTGATGGAGAATATTGGGGTATTCGATGCCAACTACCAGTGACCGAGAAAATCAGCATGACGATCGGATGATCGTTTTGCGCTGGCGTGGAAACGGTGCGTTGCCTGATGTACCGGCTCGCGACCTTAGCGCCAAGGATATCCGCGCAACGCCATATACCCAAAAGCAGCTCCTTGATAGTGGGGTGTATGAGCGCGTAGCTACATCAGCTGCGCCAGCCGCGCCTGAAAAGGCGAAGGAGAAATAAATGGCACCAGGCCGAAAACGTTTACAAAAAATCCAGCTTGGTAAAGAGGCCGTTGCTGGCACTTTAGTGCCTGCGACCACAATCTGGCGCGGCGCTGGCGCAACCATCAGCGACGATCGTACCCTTGAAGAGATCGAAGAGCTCTCGGGCATCTTCGAGGGGCCGGATCGCACCAACATCACCGCCTATAAATCGACGCTGGAGCTATCGAGCACGCCGCTCACCTTCGAGCAGGTGCCGTACCTGTTTGCGATGGCGTTTGGTGGTCCTACCACCGGTGTGGCAGATGGCACCGGAAGCGACTTCATCTATACAACCAATCTGCCTACGACAAGCGTAGCAGCTCCTGTGACCTATAGCGTTCGCGCAGGCGATGACTTCCAGGCGGAGTCTATGACCTATAGCGTCTGCACCAAGATCGGAATCGAATTCACGGCTGGTAAGACGGCCACTATGAGCGCGTCGCTCTTAGGTCGAGAAACCAAGGTGACCACCTTCACACCAGCCTTGGCCTTGCCTGAGGTTGAAGATGTGCTTGGTAGCAAGTTTAAGGTCTACCTCGACGATGTGTCGGGTAGCTACGGTACGACGCAGGTATCGAATGCGGTTCTGGCCGGCAAGATCAATTTCGAATTGACCTGGGAGCCGAAGTATACGCTCGATGGCAGCCTCGACTATAGCTATGTAATGCTCACTGGCTATAAGGCGACGGGTGAACTCACCTATGAGCACGATACTGCCGTATCTGGTTCTGGCGGTGCAAAAGAGTTCTACCGAAACCAAACAGCCAAGCTGCTCCAGCTCAAAGCGGAAGGCTCGGCCTTTGGTACGGGCGGGACCGATTATCAGAACAAAACCTTTATTGTGAACCTTCCAATCAAGTTCACCAAGATCGGTGTGCTTGGCGACCAGAACGGCAACGATATCGTTGTGATGTCGTTCCGCAGCCGCTACAACCTAACCGCCGGTAACGCTGGTGCAGTAATTGTCGCCAATGAGCTGACAGCGCTGCCCTAGCGATCGCTCGTGTTGGAGATTCTCTAGCTATAGTAAGGATAGAACAATGGCCAGACTGGTACCCGCCCGTCTCGAAGATGCGTATGACGAATCCGAAGTAGAGCTGGAAGAAGAGGTAGAGCTGGAAGAAGAGGTAGAGCAAGAAGAGCAGGTTCGGAGTTATACGATCGACCTGACAAAGGTCAAGGTCAAAACCCTGCGTGCATTTGAAGCCGCCCAGCGCCGAGGCTTCACAATGGATGACTTGGTGAATCTGCTGCCTCAGTTGATCGATGGTATCACCAGCGAAGAAATCGACGAAATGAATATCGTCGAGCTTGAAGAGACCATGCGCGCGGTCGAAACCCAAATGGGTGGCGCAATCCCAAAAGCGAAAGGGGCGACCTCCTTCTCGCCCTCCAAGGCTTCCAAGGTATCGCGCCCCCTGCATGGGCGGAGACGCTGACACTTGCTGAACAAGGTTGGGGCCGCCCCGACATTATCGAGTCGGAATTACCTGCTATTTGGTTGCTACGTTATCGCTTCCTCAGTAATGCACGTGCGTCATTGCACCCCTCAGGCATCCCCCTAAACGATGCCGACGACTGGAATAAGTTGTCATAGCGCCCTGAACAAAACAGGGCGCTAGGGGTGTATATGGCTGTTACGATCACCATTAAAGGTACAGACGAAACACGTTCCGCTTTTACCGGTGTCATCGATGGACTTGATGATATCGGTAAGGCGGCCAATCAAGCCAACGGCCAAACGACTGGCTTCTTTTCGGGCATGCTGCAAAGCGCTGCTGGCTTTCTGGCTGCCAATGTGATCGGATCAATCACCGCCTCGATCGGCGATGCGGTTGGCTCGATCTTTTCGTTTGCTTCTGATAGTCGCCAAGCTATTGCCGACCTTCAAGCTCAGCTAGGGATCACCCGCCAAGAGGCCGAACAATGGGGCGGCTTGGCTCAGGAGATCTTCGTCAACAACTGGGGCGATTCGATCGACGATGTCAATGCTGCCATTATTGATGTTCAGCAACAGTTCGAGACGCTTGGTGGGATTGGCCGCGACGAAACCCAAGAGCTAGTCCAAGGCGCAATCGCCCTGCGCGATGGTTTTGGCGGGCAGACAACTGAATACATTAGCGCAGCACGAACGCTAATGGAGCAGTTTGGTATCTCTGGCCAAGAGGCGCTCGACTTTATCACGAGCGGCATGCAGTCGGGCATGAATGCCTCTGGCGATTTCCTAGACACCATCGGCGAGTATTCTACTCAGTTTGCCCAGGGCGGCGCATCTGCTGAGCAGTTCTTCTCTACTCTTGAGACTGGTCTTGGATCGGGAGCGCTTGGCACCGATAAGGCCGCCGATCTCTTCAAAGAATTCACGCTGCGCATCACTGATGGTAGCAAGTCAACTGCCGAATCGCTTGAAGGTATTGGTCTAAGCGCGAGCTTTGTCGCTGATCAGATCAATAGCGGCGCGATGACCAAGGCGGATGTATTCCAGCTGGTTATCGATCGACTGAGCGAGATGGATGACGCGGTTGCGCGCGACCAGCTCGCCGTCGGATTGCTCGGCACCCAATATGAAGATCTTGGCCTGGGCGCGGCCTTGGCGATCGATACAACCAATACCAAACTTAGCGACCTGAACGGCGCGACAGCTGGCCTAAGCGCCCAATATGACAACCTCGGCAAAGTTTGGGAGGGCATCAAGCGCAGTGCCTTAAGTGCGCTCCAGCCAATCGCTGATAGCCTGCTTGATATCGCAAACGATTTGATGCCAAGCATTCAGGCTGGTTTTGAGAGTATCGCGTCTGTTATCGAGGATTTTTCAAGCGGCGTTGTAAGTGCAATCGATGTGATCATGGGCGTCATTTCCTCACTACGCGACGCCTGGCAATCTGACTTCAACGGCATTCGATCAACAGTTCAAAGTGCGCTCGGGGCTGTTCAAAGCACTATCCAGAACATCCTAGGAGGGGTGCTTCAGTTCTGGACTGACAATGGGGCCGAGATTCAGGCCACCGTATTCTCTGTCTGGTCGAGCCTCTATACCACTATTCAAAATGTTGTAAATGGCATTTGGGCAGTTGTTCAGCCAATTCTGCAAATCATTGCCCAGTTCTGGGCGGAAAACGGGGCCGAGATTCAGGCGACTGTTACGCAGGTCTATGGCCAGATTGGGCAAGTGATCCAATCTGTGATGGAGCTGATCAACGCAACGGTTGTGCCGATCTTGCAAGGGATTGGCAGCTTTATCGCCACCCATAGCGAAGAGATCAAGGCGCTTCTGGTTGGCGCTTGGGATATCATCGCAACCGTTATTACCACGGCGCTGAGCGTCATTCAAGGCACGATCAATACCGTTATCGCAATCGTCCAGGGCGATTGGGGAACCGCTTGGGAGAATATCAAGCAGGTATGTGTCGATATCGTCGACGGCATTATCTCGATCGTCGAAACTGTTCTAGGCACCCTCGATGCCGTCTTTGGTGATGCGCTCGACGATGCCATCGATGCAGTTACCGGCTACATTCAAGACTTTATTGATGTGGGCCGCGACTTTGCCATGGGCATCGCCGACGGCTTTAAGCGCTCGCGCCAAGCCGTGATCGACGCCATTTGGGGCTCGATCAATGGCGTGATCAATTGGGTGAAGGAGCGACTTGGGATCGCATCGCCTTCTAAGGTTACGGCTGAGGTGATCGGCTTGCCCTTTATACAAGGCATCGTTGTTGGGATCGAGCGCGGCGAAGCAGCTCTCTATAATGCAGTGCGCAGGGTTGGGGACAATCTTCAAAAAGAGATCAACACAATGCGCGAGATGCTCGATGAGACGCTTGGTGCGATCTTTGAAGATCAGTTGAATGCGAATGTTGGCTTGCTCGATACCGACCTAGGAAACGAGCGAGAACTCGCCAACATTCAGGGCGATGCTGCTAAGCGTCGCCAAGAGAAGCAGCGTGAACTAGAGGCGAACAGGGCGGCGCAGCGCGAGCTATATAGCCAACTTGAGGACGATTCTCTTAGCGATACCGAACGCCAGCGACTACAAAGCGAATTAGATGAATTAAACGCACGTTCAGCTGCTCTACGAACTGAGATTGTCAGCCTAGCCAACATCCGCGATCAGCGCGTCAATTTGGCATTTCAAACCCGTCAGCAACTTGACCAGGCACGCCAAGAAGCTGACCAGTTGGCGCAGTTTGACCCCGAAGCTGCTGAGAAGCTGTATAGCCTACGTTCCAAATACATCACCGATCTGGCCCAGATGCGCGCCGAGCAGATCGAGGCTGGCAACACTGGCGATGGAGTTTTGGTCAATCAACTAAACCGTCAGATTGCACTGACTGAGCAGAAGTACGAGGCTGAGCTTGCCCGTCTGAACAACCAGATGAATCGGGAAAGCGTACTGGCCGACTTACTCGATCAAGTGATTGTAACGAAACAAGCATATGACCAGCAATCTCTAAATGATCCTGACAGTATGCGCCAAGGCATTGAATTCCGAAATGCCGTAGGGGAGTTCGCTGCATTTGTGGAGCGTCTTCAGGAACTCAATTTTGGCAACTACAGCGTGACCATTAATGCCAATACATCAACAGATCCGATCATACAGAGCATTATGCAACTAGCAGCCATGAATCCATCAACATAAGGGTTAATTATGGGACTATGGAACATCATTCAACCTAAGGCAACGGTCAACTTGATAAGCAACCCATCGTTTGAGAAGAATACAACCGGTTGGAGCGCCGGCGCTGGCAGCATTGCTCGCTCAACTGACGAGCAGCGATTTGGACTATACAGCCTGCGCTGGAGTCCAGCTGCAGCGCCGTTTGACGCTGTGTCATATGGTGATGTCACTCTCGCCGACGGCTTCACCTATACCTTTTCGCTCTATGTGAAGGCAGCTCTAGGAGTTGCCTACCGAATCTATATCGGTAGCACCGGCGGGAGCGTTATTGGCACACCAACAAGCTTTGTAGGCACAGGTCAGTGGCAACGGGTTATCGTAATTTTGCCTAACGCAGCTCCAGCGACACGCCGACTCTATCTCTCGAAAGACAACAACGCGAATCAGGAGGATGTCTACATCGACGGTGTGCAGCTGGAGGAAGTCGATGGTCAGCTGCCTGGCGTGTTCATTGGCGCAACAACCTATTGCGATGGTGATCAACCAGGGTGTAAATGGCGCGGCCTCGCCCAAGCTTCACGCTCAGAGCGCTCTGGCCAGAGCGGCGCAGGCGGCATCGTTAGGAATCTCGACGAGTTCCACGTATACGTTCAGGAGGTCGGCGGAACGGGTATGCCCGGCGTAACAAATGTAGCGACTACATTTAGCATGGCTGATGGTGGATTGTTTCAGCGCACAATCGCTAAGCCACGTTTTTTCACCCTCATGCTGAGCGGGTACAACGAATCGAATAACTCGCTGATAGGTCTGCACCAGCTACGCCAAGATGTGATCGACGTGATCAAGCCGGATCGTCTCGGCCAGCAGCAGCCGTTTATTCTGGAATACATCGGCGGCGAGCATCCTGTTCGCATCGCGGCATTTTACGATGCTGGCCTTGAGTGGCAAGACCACAAAGGCTTTAGCCAAACTATCGGCCTGCGCTGCGTTGCATATGATCCCTACTGGTTTAGCGAATTCGATTCGGGCCAGGTGCTCCAGACAAGCACAACGCTAAGCAGCCCGAACTATGCCCTCTTAAAAGTAGATGGCGCTTGGCGCAAGTTAGGAACAGGGCTCAACGATATCGCGCTGACGGCGTATAGAGCGCCCGACGGGGCGCTCTATGTGGGTGGCATTTTCACCACCGCCGGTGGAACAACCGTGAACCGAATCGCGAAATGGAATGGTTCTGCTTGGTCTGCTCTTGGCAGCGGCTGTAATGGACCGGTTGTAAAGATCATCGGAGACGGAACCGATAGCGGTATCTATGTGGTCGGTACATTCACCACCGCCGGTGGAACAACCGTGAACCGAATCGCGCATTGGAACGGTTCTGCCTGGTCTGCTCTTGGCAGCGGCTGTAACAATACCGTATATGACGGGGTGCTCCACCCTAACGGGTTGTTATATGTGTGTGGGAACTTCTCTACCGCAGGCGGTGTGTCAGCATCTTTTGTTGCTGCCTGGGATGGCGCGAGCTGGTCTGCTCTTGACAGTGGCTTGTCTGGTGGTGGCGGATCGGAAGCGCGTAGTATGGCTGTCGGCTTGGATGGAAAGGTTTATGTAAGCGGTACTTTTACCGCTCCATTTACTAATAACGCAGCTTGGGATCCTATCAGTCAGTTATGGAATGCTGTCCCAGGTGGCCCATCAGCCACCACTTCGGGACTAGTAACTCGAGCCGACGGCGCTATCATTAACAACGCAGTCTTCACAGATCCTGTTTCCGGCACAAGTGTAGAGGGCGCGCTGTGGAACGGTGTCGCCTGGAGACGGTTAGAGCCATTTAATACCGATATCATTCGGCGTGTGAGTGTTGACGACGAGTTTGCCTATCTGGCCGGTCAGATCACCAAGTTTGGCGGCATTCAACCGTTTCAGATCTGGACTGGATCATACTTCATTCCTGTTGACGTGCTAACTTCAACAGAAGGGCAGCTTATCCAGATACTGCTTGATGGCAGTATTTTCGCCAGCTTTAACAGTGCGCCGACAGCATATGGCGCTGCGCAAACCAGCGTGCTCAATGAGGGTACGAGTGTAGCGTGGCCACGCTTGAGCATCACTGGCCCGGGCCAGTTGACCAGCATTATCAACCAGACCACAGGTGACGCACTCTATTTTTCAAACCTCACACTCCAGGCGAACGAGATACTTTTGATCGATCTGCGCATCGGTATAAAGACATTTCGATCCAATATGCGCGACTGCATAACCTATCTCAGTCCGGCGTCAGACTTGTCAACGTTCAGACTGTTGCCTGGTGAAAATACGATCAGTGTACTAGCACCTGGCTGTACTGCTAACATTGTGTGGCAGGAGCGGCACTGGTCGATCGACGGAGGCGCGGTATGACGACGAGATATGAAGTTCGCATTCTCAGCAGTCAAGGCGTTCTCCTAAAAATTCTTGACCGCTTTACCAGCCTCCAAATCACCCATGGGCTCAATGCAATCGGCACACTTGCGCTGACCCTTCCAACTGGCATCATCGAATCGTATTTTGTTGAACCTGACACACGGATCGAGGTCTGGAGGAGTGTTACAAATGGCCCACTTAAGCCAGTCTTGAATCAAACTTGGTTTTGTCGCAAGCCGGTCATAAGTTATGGAAGCGGCAGTTATACCACAACCATCAACGCGCAATCGGCGCTCTCGCTGCTCGATACCCGTATTATCAACACATATGAAGGGACGGCCCAGGCAGACAAAACTGGGCCAGCAGATAACATCATCAAAGCCTATTGCCGTGAAGCGCTTGGAGGTTTAGCGAGTAGCGATCGCTCACTAAGCGCTTGGCTTGATATCGAAACAAATACCAGTCAAGCTCCAAGCGTCTCGGCGGCTGCTAGTCGAAAACCCTTGCTGCAAGTCTGCAAAGAGATCGCCCAAGACTCTGCGTCGTCTGGAACGCGCCTCTATTTCGATATCATTGGCGCTGGAGGAACCAAGTTTGGGTTCTGCACCTGGACAAATATTGCTGGCATCGATCGACGATCACAGTTGACCCTCTCGCCTGAATTCGGGAACCTCGACAATGTCACATGGACGCGCGATTTTGAAAGCGAGCGCACGGTTGTGATCGCTGGCGGCGCTGGCCAAGGGGCGAATCGCATTATTCAAACGGCTGCCAATACAGCAGCTCTGCAAGTAAGCCCGTTTGCGCGGCGCGAGCTGTTTGTGAACGCTAGTCAAGCCGAGACGAATGACGCCGTGTTAGGCTATGCGCGCAGCCAAATGCGCGCTAATCGGGCGCGCCAAACGTTGACAGGCACCATCATTCAAAACGCATCTACCATCTTTGGGATTCATTGGGGGCTAGGCGATCTGGTGCGCGGCCAGATCCTTGATACGGTGCTTGATTGCATGATCGAAGCGGTTTCTATTCGTGTTCAAGATGGCCTTGAGACTATCACTGGTCAGTTGAGGAGCATCTAAATGGACGCAGAAACCGCACTACGGCTCATTGACCTCGACCAGCGCTTAAAGGGCATTGAGGTGTTGAGTCGGCCCTTCACCGATTCAGGGTCAAGCTTTCCAACAACGCAGCTCTTTGTTGGCCGTCGCTTCTTCCGCACCGATCTCTTGATGAATTTTATTTTTGATGGCACTCGTTGGTGGGCTGATAGTGAACAGAGTTTTGTTATAAACGAACAGGCTCTCTTTTCGGCCAATGGGAATACCGTCCCACGCATCCTTATTTGCTCATTGCCGTCGCGCATCGTTGCCGTATCATTCGGCATCTTTGTAGCGACCTCAAACAACGCCAGCAACTTTTGGAGCATAGAGGTCCAAGCCGTCAATGATGCTTTTTCAACACACACCAGCGTGTTGACGGTCACAACCGCATCGATCGCGCCAAACACCAACACGCGCGTGCAGCAGGCAGCAACCACGCCTGAACCGGGGCTTGGGCGTGTCATATATCGGCTCGGCCTGACTAAGACAGGCAGTCCAGGCGACCTTCGCATTATGAGCTCGTTTAGTTACCGTTTGGTATCAACATAGGAGGATATCACTAATGATCGATACAACCGAAAAGCGGCGTACAGCTGCTCGCGACCTGATCACACAGTCCGATCTGCTGATGCGATCAGTCAACGCGCTGCGCGAGCTCAGCGAGACGGTTGCAAGCGCTGGCCTAGTCTTTGAAGACGAAGATTTTGCAGGCCAACCAGGGCTGGAGCATGTCAATGCTGACATCATCAACAATGTGCTCAATAATGCCGTAGCCCTTCATAACCATGCGTCTTCACACAAAGCAAACCCCCTACCATTTCGGCTGGTAGGGGGTTTTGTTGGGGCGGGAGGCAGGACTCGAACCTACAACACTCCCACAAAAGTGGGGGCCATACCACTAGGCGACTCTCGCCATAGAGGTAGTTACCGCCGCATCGTTCCAGCCTTTGTTGTAGATAAACAACGAGAACATAATCGCCAAGAGACAACCTTGCACGGGAGGCGGTAGGGTTTGGAGCAGATGCCAGAAAATGCTTAGAATAAAGATAATAACCAGCCCAATGCCATAGATGATCTCTGCCATCATTCCGCCTCCAAAGTATGCATAGTTGCCATCACACTCGGATCTTTTGCAAGGATACGTAGCAAGCTTCCTAATTGCTGTTGAGGATGGGTAATCAACAGCTGACCTGCTTGGCGTGGCCCTCGGCCTGTGATGATTTTCGCCTGGGCTAACAGATTCAAAAAGGCCGCTGCACTATCTTGGGTAAAGGTCATCACCTTCATATCGCGATGCTCAACACGCACCCACAACCCATGCTGTTGCAGCTGGTCGACCGTCAAGCGGCTCGGCTGTGAAACCAGAAGAGCGGCATATGCCAACAGCATGGAGCGCAGATCGAGCGGGTTGTACTCCCATTCGCTGACTTGTTGTGCAATCACACGACCATCACCAGCTGTGAACTGCTCCAGCATCGCGTAGTGCCAATCGTCGACGCGCGCATAATAGCGTGTAACCCCGCTGGTCAAGACAGAGCGCAAGCTCCAGAACCACGACGTCCCACCATAAATAAGTGCCCCGCCGACAATAACACCAAGCGAATTCCAACCGCTCCACTCGCCATACGGTCCAGGCAATGACACAATAAAGAGGATGCCGCCGAGCGCTGCCACCACCACGCCGAGCAGAGCTACCCCAAAGAGTGGGAGCAGCTCGCGCCACTGTGGCCGACCTGCTTCGTTGAGATCCATCGGCCCACTGGCCGGCGCTGAAACGGTGGTTGTTGTTCGCCCCGAGAACATACGCGCCTCCTAATCCTTTACACCATTTGTGTCTGTCGGCTGTTCTTGCTGTCTCACAACAGGCACGTCAGGAGACAGGACAATCGTTTTACCTGTTATCTGCCGCTTGCGTCTTGAACAGGCCGAGTATTCTGCCAACGTCTCGTGTGTGCCATTGCAGGCCTTACATTTCCCGATAAAATGCGGTTTTAAGCGTTCCCCGTCGCTTCCGACAGCGTTTTGCTCCTGATGTAAAGACTTTTTCGGCTGGGAAAGATGAAAATTGTAGGGCAGCATCACCGCAACCATCGCACAATGGAGCCACGGCCAATCTTCACCAGCGTGAATCGCGTAACTAATCAGACCAGAAAAGACCGCAGCAGCAACCAGTGTTACCCACGTCCACTTGCCTGAACGGCCTAAGCGCACGCCTGCAAGGGTTGCTACTAATACCCCATCCATAGAGATAGCAGCAGCGATCGCACCGGCCACAATGACAAGCGGCAACACATCGCCAACAAAGGAAGGAAGGCTCATGAAGATCCCAGGCGCTTTCAGGCCGATCATACTAATGGCATACCACAGAGCGAGGTTCAAGCCATTGGATAAACCAAGAGCCCAGAGCGGCCAGGTCTCCCATTTTGCCAATGATTGCTCAGTCATCACAATTGCCCCCAAGAATAAGCAATGACGAAAGGTCCAAACGATAATCCAAATACGTTATTTGCACATACAATCCAAAACGACCAAAATACCTGGCGACGAATAACAAGAACGCCTTAGCCGATCTGAAAGCATCTTTCTTTCATACTTCGCCATTTCTTGTGTGGGGCGGCAACTATCTACCGCCCACTGCAACTTATACTCAGCTAAAACAGCGTTGTTCCATCCAATAATGGATGTCGTGCAGTTCCTCCGCCCAGCCCAGATGAACAGGAAGCGCTGGGCACTCGTAATGGCGCGCAATCTGGAAACAAAGCCAGTCCAGATATTCAGCTAAAATAGGCATCCGCTTGGCCAGATCTTCCAGACTCTTCCAGACGTACTCCATTTGTGCATTGTAATCCTCGGCATCGAGCAACTCACTCAGAATCTTCACGATCCGTTGCAGGTCTTGAGTAACGTCGATCTCGCTGGTGTTGATCATCATCTCTTCCCTCCGTAATTGCCCAGGTTGAAGGTGCGGCCATAGCTGACAGTCGTTTGCGGTCGGACTTCTAAAAACTCCAATTCTTCGCTCACCGTAGTTCTCCTTGTTTGCAATAAATCGATTTTGTGCGTACAATTTGTTCATTCGTTTTGTACGAACAAATTGTACACATATTGAAAGGACTTGTCAATGAGCGGTTTAAGCCATATCATGCGTCGCATGAACAGATACAGAGAACGTCGCACTGTTACGCTAGACAAGCGTACTTGGCAAAACTTGGATCGCCTAGTGAAAGCTGGGCACTTCACCTTCGCATCGCGTGCGATCGATGTCGCGGTGGAGGAGTACGTGAAGCGGTTGGAACAAGAGGGAAAACTTGAGCCAGCTGCGGCCCAAGAACCAGAGAAGGAGTAAAAAGTGACCCAGAGGGGTGTTCCTCCGGGTCAGCCTTTCAGTCGGTTGTACAGAAATTATGTGTAGGTTTGCCGCCATGCCCTCCAGCGGGGCGGAATGACAATGCTGTTTTTAGAGGTATTAAGGCCCATCAGCCACCCCACCCAAACTCAAGAACACCAACCTCGATTGAGGTTGGTGTTTTGTTTTGCCTACGATTCAAGATTCCTTGCGAAGGCGAAAAATGTTAGTATTTTTGGGTAGCCTTATGGGTGCAGACAGCTACCACCTTCTTATACCAAATCCGGTTGATTAGGTTCTCTTTGGCTTTCGGCAGGGCGGAACTTGTTTCTTTTTGTTGTGTGAGATTTCGCGCGACAGCGCGAAATCTCACACAACCCTTTTCCCGGCTTTTCGTTTTTCTGAGCGAAGAGCATGCACGTCTTTAAACGGATTTGGTATTACGGCGGGCGGGATGTTGATAGCCGTAGGCGGACGCGGTTTAAGCCCTCGTTGGGGAAGAGACTAAGCCGCCAACAGGCTGTACATATCGAACGGAGTTGTAGAAGACAACGCGAACCGAAGGAAGCGAAGATTCTGCATAACAAAGGCCAAAAATATACGATTTAATCGAGCAGAAGCGTTATTGCTTTTCGTCTGTAAAACAAATTTGGAGTGTTATCTAAAAAACCTACCTAGACAAACCTGCCTAAGCGTGTTAGAAAGAGATATAACATCAATCAAAAAGTTTGGTATAAACTCCGAAACGTGCTTAGCCCTATCGCTCGTCTGCCGAGTTGCATTGGGTCGATTCGGACAGCATCTATAAGCCTCTGATTTATTATTTCCTGACCCCCTCGACTCGTTTAAGAGTTGTAGCATAACCTATTTCAAACATTCCAACTCTCTGCACTCTTACATCTCCCTCGACGCACCACAAGTTCTGATAAACCATATAGTCGAGGAGCACAGTATGCGATTCAAAGAGATCTTCATCGCCATCTTGTTCGTTGTCGCTTTATTAGGCTTGACTCAAATCCCAATGGGCTTTGCACAAAATCTGTCTGCCCTTCATGCCCAGTATCTCCCGGCTGTCTTCAAGGACCTACCTACACCTACAGCAACGCTTCCGCCTCCGTCTCCCACTTCTCCTGGGCCTACTTTGCCCTTTGTAGAGCTACGTAACGGCTCTTTTGAAGAGGGCGATACGGTATGGGTGAGCGTCTTTATAGACTACCCGATCATCACTCAGGAGTTTCCGCCCACAGTCGATGCTCATGGCGGTGTATGGGCCGCTTGGTTAGGCGGCGTCTATGACGAAACAACTGCTGTTGCGCAACGCGTTACAATCCCAACAGATCTATAGATGTAAGGCAGTTTGCAGGGCAGACACGCACTTTATTCATACTTGCTTCAACTGTTGCCATTCTAAACAGTAACCTGTTTATTGATGATGTTTCCTTTCAAGCAAGCCCAGGCATGGGAAGCGCTCAGCCATTAGGATCAGACATCTCTGAAGCTGATGCTCCCTATGAGAATCCCACGCCTGTAACATCAATAGTTGATCTTCCTGAAGGATTGGTTGAGCAGATTCGCACAACACTCAAATGATGAGCCCTAGGAGGCTTGCATCACTGCGAGCTTGTTAGGCTCGACAGCGACGGCGATGGTAATGGTATGCTCTGCGAGTCTCTGTCCTGTGCGGTGTAGAGAATAAGGCACGGGTTATTTCCATTAGTAGTAATGACAAAGGAGGTCTAGATGGCAGTTGCAACAGTTGAATATGTTGAGAACGAGCTTCGTGGCTTAAAGGAAGATCTTGAAGCCCTTAAGAATGGGGTATCACTAAGAAAAATAGTTGCTCTCCCTGACAGGACTACTCGAGAACAGTGTATTGATAGGATGAGTGCTGCAATCTCTAGGCTTGAGCAATATGCAAAGGACATTCAAAATGGGAAGTCGATTAAAACCGAAGACGTCGATTTAGCTTCTTGGCCAATTTGATCCCATTTAGAATGAGCTTTATGCTAAAAAGCACAGATACGCTCTATTAAAAAGGGATCGAGAATTCGCTTTGCGTGCTCCTCGATCCCGTATTTGTGCTGAGTTCTTCAGTTTTATTAATCGTCGACTTTGCAGAGAACATTATACCAAATCCTGTTAATTACTTACAATTGGGCAGATTCGCTTTTGAACACAGGCCTTCGGCAGAGCGGAACTTCTCTTTCTTGATGTGCGAGATTTAGCGCTCAAGCGCCAAATCTCGCACATCACTTTCCCTGATTCTCATTGCGTATCAATGTCCCTGTTGAAAGATATTTCTAAAAAGAGAACGCTTTAAACGGATTGGCTATTAGAAGGTCTTATTCTCAAGCTCAAAGCTAAACTCAGCATTCTAGATTGGCCATCGGCTTAGGAGGAGTATCGAAACCATAAGCTTTTGATCGATGATGGGAAAATAAAGCTACGATTAGATCGACCGTGGTCTCTAGGAGAGTGTGAAACATCCATCGTGTTGTAGGCGTCATCTAGGTCGAGGTGTTGATCACCGTTGACTTAGGGGGTATAGAGAGCTAATCGCATGAGTATGATCGGCAATTGAGCCTTATACTTTAGCTACAACATAGGGAGAATCATATTGAACTTCTTGGAACGTATCGATATCCGTATTGTTTTAGTCCTTGTGGCTGTGACTATTTTAGCATTGTTAGTTGCACTGTACGTGCTTGTTATTGGAATGATTTCAGGTCCGGCCAAACGACCGCAAACAGCAGCGCTTCGAAATGGACCGCTCACAATTGTTCCCGAGTTGCCCACTGCTACGCTTGAAGCTAACGCGGCGATTGCCCTGAATGATGCTCCTAAGCTGCCTACAGTCACGACTAAGGCAACCCTAACACCTAGCCGTACACCTATCACCATGAATGAGTATCTTACAAACGTCGGACTGCTAGTGCGGACTCTGAATACGACTACTCAGGCGCTGGAACCGTTGTTCAACCAAGAATTAATCAAGGATGGCTTCATTGATGACCCACGAGAGCGGGCCAGCATTGAACTTTCTTTGGAAAATATGCAGCAGTATATTGAGGAGTTCAGGTTGGTCTATTCGATACCAAGCAAGGCTTCCAGACTCCATGATCTGCTTGTAGTTGCCTCGAAAGATTGCGAGATGATGGTGCCGTATGTCCAAGAAGTTTTAGACAACCAAGATGCTGAGCTTATGCGGCAAGGATAGGAGCTACTAATGAGCTGTAGTAGTGGCGTACAAGAAGCGAGCGCGGAACTTGAAGAGCTACTAAAATAAAACCTTTAGCGCCATTGGTGGAGTATTGAATATGTTTATTTATAGAAGGGATCGAGAATCCACTTTGCACGTTCCTCGATTCCTTCTTTATATTGTTTAGGGTCTTAGGGCAGCTTTGATTAAGCAAAGAGCACTCCTTGCCGAATCGCTGAAATCAGGGGAAGGTGAACAAGCTGCTTGGGGCTGCTATTGAGGTGATGATAGAAGGAGGATCGCTCTTTTAATGGGCCTGCTTGTGTAGGCTAGCGACGGCGGCGTTCGTAATCATTAATTAATCGCACGATGCCCTCATCGCGTAGATGGCTCATAGCGTCGTTCCAGCCTTTTTTATAAAAAATCACAAATGCAAAACCAATAACAATGCCGAGCTGAACAATTGCTGGCAAGTTTGTGAAATAGTGCCAGATTATTGTAATACCGCCCGCTACCGAAAAGAGCAAGGCATCGATCAGACGCTCTAGCGTTTGTTCCATTATTTCACTCCTTCAAACTTATTTGGCTTTAGCTTTTTAGTGTTCGACCCAAGACAACACCTCTCGCAAACCTTCAGGGAGTGATACCAAATCCGATGATTATCTCGGTCTTCAGTAGGATGGAATGTGACACTTTGTTGTGAGCGAGTCTTTAAGCGGATTTAGTATGACTTAGGCTGCTCTGTTAAAAGAAGCAGACTCTAAGCATAAATTGGCGCAAAACCCTCCTTATTGCGTGGTTTGACTTGACCCTCCTCGTGTTTTGAAAATATCGCTCATTACCCGCTTGCTAAGCGGGCATATAGCGCTTTGATATCCATAACTTATCTGCTTGATCAGCTTGTGTTTGGAGCCTATAGTAGAGAGGAAACGTCTTTTTTCTATCTCCCGATTTTGTGTCGTTGCTTATTGTAAAAGTGACGATTGCGTCTGCCTTATACGATGAGCAGGGATGGGGGCAGTTCGTTGAGGAAATGTGTTATACCAAATTCGGTAGTATACTGAAGACATGAAAACAATCGCTTTGGCAGACCACCTCACTCGTGAGGAAATAGAACGCCAGTATCGGAAGGCAAAAGACCGTGTGGAACGAAGCCGTTGGCAGGTCATC
>Ga0065721_10003623_pt1 | contig 148377 bp, 106 predicted proteins | sample Mesricmetagenome_FD_59108 | JGI IMG/M metagenome (GOLD analysis project Ga0065721, IMG submission 59108) | Mesophilic microbial community from rice straw/compost enrichment Sample: eDNA_1 v2 (version 2) | ecosystem: Engineered > Solid waste > Grass > Composting > Bioreactor | place: USA...
TCTCATTTTCAAACCCAGACGCCCATGAAATCCACGACCTCACCCGCCTCGTTTCCCCAGCCTGAAATCGGCCGCGAAATGAAGGGATCCGACGCCGTCGTCGAATGCCTCATCCGCGAGGGCGTGGATGTCGTCTTCGCCTACCCCGGCGGCGCCTCGCAGGAACTTCACCAGTCGCTCGCGCGCACCGACAAGATCCGCACCATCCTCCCGCGCCACGAACAGGGCGGCTCGTTCGCCGCCGAGGGCTACGCCCGCGCGACCGGCAAAGTCGGCGTTTGCATGGCCACCTCCGGCCCCGGCGCCACCAATCTCATGTCCGCGATCGCCGACGCGTTCATGGACTCCATCCCGCTCGTCGCCATCACCGGCCAGGTCTATTCCAAATACATCGGCAAGATGGCGTTTCAGGAGACCGACTTCTACGGGATGACGCTCCCCGTCGTGAAGCACTCCTACCTGGTGATGAACGTTCACGACATCCCGCGCGTCTTCAAAGAAGCCTTCTACCTCGCGCGCAGCGGCCGCCCCGGTCCCGTCATCATCGACCTGCCGAAAGACGTCCAACAGGCGAAATTCCAACCCGTCTTCCCCGCCGCGATCGAATTCCGCAACCCCTACGCCACCGCCACGCAACACGCGTCCGACGAGCAGCTGAAGAAAGTCCTCGGCCTCATCGCCGAAGCGAAGCGCCCCATCATCTACGCCGGCGGCGGCATCATCTCCGCCGAAGCGCACAAGGAACTCAAAGCCTTCGCCGAAAAAACCAACATCCCCGTCGCCACCACGCTCATGGGCGTCGGTGCCTTTCCGGAAACGCATCCGCTCTCGATGCATTGGTTCGGCATGCACGGCTCCGCCTACGGCAACTGGGCCGTTGATCAGTGCGACCTCCTCCTCGCCCTCGGCGCGCGCTTCGACGACCGCATCACCGGCGACACGAGCAAGTTCGCCGCCGGCGCCAAGATCGTCCACATCGACATCGACGCCTCCGAGCACAACAAGAACAAGCGCGCGCTCCTCCCCATCATCAGCGACGTCAAACACGCGCTCGAGCGCCTCAACGCCCTCGCCGCCGCCAACAAGTTCACGCCGCCCGACACCTCCGCGTGGCACGCGCAAGTCGCCACCTGGAAAAAGGATCACCCCTTCCGCTACGAGCAGAGCAAACACATCCTCGCTCAGGAAGCCGTCCAAACCCTTTACGAGCTCACCAAGGGCGACGCCATCATCACCACCGGCGTCGGCCAGCACCAGATGTGGGCCGCGCAGTTCTACCGCTTCGACGAACCGCGCCGCTACATCAGCTCGCTCGGTCTCGGCGCGATGGGCTTCGGCTACCCCGCCGCCATGGGCGCCAAGGTCGCCTGCCCCGACAAGCAGGTCATCGATATCGACGGCGACGGCTCGTTCATCATGAACGTGCAGGAGCTCGCCACCTGCAAAATCGAGAAGATCGCCGCCAAAGCGATGATCCTGAACAACCAGCACCTCGGCATGGTCGTGCAGTGGGAAGACCGCTTCTACGGTAGTGTTCGCGGCAATACGATCCTCGGCGACGAAACCAATGTCGGCAGCCCCGAAAACCTCGGCGGCCTCTATCCCGATTTCGTCAAGATCGCCGAAGGCTTCGGCGTCAAAGGCCGCCGCGTCCACCTCAAGAGCGAACTGCGCGAAGCCATTCAGGAGATGCTCGATCACGACGGCCCCTACGTCCTCGACATCATCGTNCCCTACACCGAGCACGTGCTNCCNATGATCCCCGCCGGNCGCACCGTGAAGGACATGCTTCTGAAATAATTGGCGTCGCCCCTGCTGCGGGAGCGGCTTTACGCCGCCCCCTTCTCCTGCCTTCATCCGCCTCGCCCATGTCCAAAACCCTCCTCGTCACCGGTTCCTCCGGCCTCATCGGCTCGGAGGTCTGCGTCTACTTCGCCCGCGAACTCGGCTATACCGTTCACGGCGTCGATAACAACCAGCGCGCCGTCTTCTTCGGCCCGCAAGGCGACACCCGTTGGAACCAGCACCGCCTCGCCTCCGAGCTCTCCGGCTTCGTCCATCACGAGCTCGATATCCGCGACCGCGCCGGCGTCCTCAACCTCGTCAAGACCGTCAAACCCGACGTCATCGTCCACACCGCCGCGCAACCATCGCACGATCGCGCCGCCGCGATCCCTTTCGACGATTTCGACACCAACGCCGTCGGCACGCTCAACTTCCTCGAGGCCGCGCGCCAGTTCGCCCCCGAATCGCCGTTCGTCCACATGTCGACGAACAAGGTCTACGGCGACGCCCCCAACCGCATCGCGTTGAAGGAACTCGAAACGCGCTGGGACTACGCGGATCCCGCCTACGAACACGGCATCGCCGAAACCTTCACCATCGACCAGTCGAAGCACTCGCTCTTCGGCGCCTCCAANGTCGCCGCCGACGTCATGGTCCAGGAATACGGCCGNTATTTNAACCTGCCGACCTGCTGCCTCCGCGGCGGCTGNCTCACCGGCCCGAATCACTCCGGCGTCGANCTCCACGGCTTCCTCTCCTACCTCGTCAAATGCAACCTCGAGGGCCGCGAGTATAAAGTTTTCGGATACAAAGGAAAGCAGGTCCGCGACAACATCCACTCCCTCGACGTCGCCCGCTTCATGGCCGCGTTCGTCGGCGCCCCGCGCGCCGGCGAGGTCTACAACCTCGGCGGCGGGAAAGCCAACAGCACGTCCATCCTCGAGGCGTTTCAGATCGCCGAAAAGTTCACCGGCAAGAAACAGGTCTACACCTACGTCGACCAGAACCGCATCGGCGACCACATCTGCTATTACTCCGACCTCCGCAAGATGCGCGCCCATTACCCGTCGTGGGACATCACGCAGTCGCTCGAGGAAACCATCCGCCAGATCGTCGAAGCCTGGCAGCGTCGGCCCAAATCCTGACCAAAGCAGGACAGATCTTGAATAAGGGCGGGTCTCCACCCGCCCTTATTTTTTGCCCCGGCTCACTCCCACTCCCCGCGCTCCGGTTTTTCACAGCCGTTTCGCCGCAGCCGTCCACTCCGCATTTGAACAATCCCGCCAAATGCGTTTTGCCTTCTCCGTCATGTCCGCACTCCGCCCTGCCTTTCTCGCTCTCGTCGCGCTGAGTGCTTCCATCGCCCTGTTCGCCGCCGACGCCGCGAAAGCCGACTCCCCCTTCCTCCCGCCCGCCGGCGCCGCCGCGCCCGCCGCCAAGCAACCGTCGAACTACAGCTTCGCCGGCATGACCGTTCTCAACGGCGAAACCCTTCTCAGTATCACGCGCGAATCCGACAAACGCAGCACGTGGATCCCCGTCGGCAAAACCGTCGGCGACATCACCGCGGTCAGCTACGACCCGACGAAAGACGAAGCCGTCATCCGCGCCGACGGCCGCGAGCTCACCCTGACGATCCGAAAATCCGTCGTCGTCGCCGCCCCCGTCAACCGCCCGCCCGTCCACGCCAACACTCTTCCCGCTCCCACCGCCGCGACCACGCCCGCCCCGGAGCCCGAACCCATCAAGATGCCTCCGCTGAATCAGCAGGAGGAAAAGGAAATGGAGGCGCGCATGCTCGTCTCCGACCTCCTCGAGATCGGCCAGCAGCAACGCCGCGCCTACGAAGCCGCCCAACGCGAGGCCGCCGCCAAAGCCGCCGCCGAGTCCCGCGCGAAATCCGCCCAAAAGTAGGCCGCCCACTCGCGGGCGCTCCGAGGTCGACCGTCGCGTCACACCTCAACTTTCCCCTTCCGCCCCCCGCTTTGCGCTGCTTTTTTGCAGCCGCATGAAACTCCTCCTCACCGGAGTCTGCGGCTTCGTCGGCAGCACCCTCGCCCGCTCCTTCGCCGCTCACGGCTCGCGCCACGAGATCATCGGCTTCGACAATTTCATCCGCCCCGGCAGCGAATCGAATCGCGACGAACTTAAGAAACTCGGCGTCCGCCTCTTTCACGGCGACCTCCGCGCCGCCAGCGATCTCGAAACCCTTCCCGCCGTCGACTTCGTCATCGACGCCGCCGCCAACCCCAGCGTTCTCGCCGGCGTCGACGGCAAAACCAGCTCCCGCCAACTCGTCGAACACAACCTCTCCGGCACGATCAACATGCTGGAGTTCTGCAAACAGCACCGCGCCGGCTTTGTCCTCCTCAGCACCAGCCGCGTCTACTCCATCCCGCCGCTCGCCGCCGTTCCCGTCCAACCTCACGCCGACGCCTTTCGCCCCTCCGCTTCGGCCGCTCTCCCGCCCGGCCTCACCGCCGCCGGCATCGACGAAACGTTTTCCACCGCCGCTCCCGTCTCCCTCTACGGCGCCACGAAACTCGCCTCCGAAGCCCTCGCGCTCGAATACGGCGAAACCTTCAACCTTCCCNTNTTCATCAACCGCTGCGGCGTCCTCGCCGGCGCCGGCCAGTTCGGTCGCGCCGACCAGGGCATCTTCGCCTTCTGGCTCAACAGCCACCTTCGCCGCCGCCCGCTCAAATACATCGGCTTCGGCGGACACGGCTATCAGGTCCGCGACTGCCTCCACCCCCGCGATCTCCTTCCGCTCCTCGAAAAACAATTCGCCGCCCCCGCGCTCCCCGCCACCGATCGCATCGTCAACGTCGCCGGTGGCGCCGCATCCGCTTTTTCACTACGCCAGCTCACCGCGTGGTGCGATCGACGCTTCGGCGCGCATCCCGTCGCCTCCGACACCACCCCCGCGCCCGTTCGATCTTCCTTGGGTCGTCCTCGATCACACCAAAGCCACCCGTCTCTGGTCCTGGCAGCCGCAAACCCCCCACCCTCCGCCATCCTCGACGAAATCGCCGCCCACGCCGAACGCCACCCGCACCTGGCTCGACCTGTCCGCGCCGTTCTGATCCGTGGCCTCCGTGCTGACCTGGTTCGACGCCGATCCCGCTCGATTCTGGTGGATCGCGTGGAGCACGTTCGCCGCCCTCGCACTCATCGCCGCCGTCCCCGCCTTCGCCGGCGCCGTCTCCGAATTTGCCGAACGCCGTCTCCAACGCCAGCTCCCGCCCTGGCTCTTCCTCCTCGCTCTCGCCGCCACCCTCCTCGCATTTCGCTGGCCGATTCTTTTCATCGATCGCGACTTCAACATCGACGAGAGCCAGCACATCGCCGAGGCGATCACCCTCCAGCACGATCCCGTCTTCTGGCGCTCCGTCGATGGCACGACCCACGGCCCGCTGGACATCTATCCGCTGCTGCTCCTCCCGCTCGTCGGCCTGAAACTCGACTATTTCGGCGTCCGCGTCTTCGGCCTCTTCCTCATGGCTGTCGCCCTCGTCGCAAGCTACCGCGCGCTCGCCTTGTTGGGCCGTGAATCGCTGGCCCGCATCGCGATCCTTCCCGCCGTCGCTTTCATCGCCTTCACCACCGCGCCCGATTTCATCCACTACTCGAGCGAACACGTTCCCGTCGCCTTGCTCGCCACCGGCCTCTGGCTTGCCGTCGCCGACCTGCTCCGCACCGATCGTCGGCCCCGCTCCTGGCGCTGGATCCTCGCCGGTCTCGGCCTCGGCGCCGTGCCGATGGCCAAACTCCAGGCCGCGCCCATCGCCGCCACGCTTCTCGTCGCCGTCGTCCTCCTCGATTTTCTGCTCCCCGGATCCACCCCGCGCGATCGCATCCGACGCCCGCTCGTCCTCGCCGCCGCCGCGCTGCTCCCCACTTTTGTCTTTATCCTCCTTACCTGGATTTTCGGCGTTCTTCACCACGCGTGGATTTCCTACGTGTCGCAGAATTTCAACTACGCCCACGCCGGCCACGTCCCGCTCGGCGCGTGGTTCCTCGGTTCCTGGAAGTTCTTTCAACACGACGCCGGCTTCGGTCACTTCCATCCACCGGCCTCGCCCTTCTCAGCGCGATCGCCGCGATCCCCGCCCTCCAGGCGCGCCCCGCCCAACTCCGCTGGTGCGCGATCACGCTCGTCGTCCTCCTCGCCAGCCTCTTCGCCGTTCTCGCTCCGCGTCGCGAATATTTCCATTACCAACTCCTGTTGGTGGTCCCCGCCACCCTCTTCGCCGGCACGCTCGTTCAATCCGCCTGGGAATCCCTCCAAGGCCCGCGCGCACGGTGGACCCGCCTCGCGCTTCTCGCTGCCCTCTGCGTCGTCGCGATCCTTCCGCAAATCCGTGAACGTTCCCGCGGCCATCTTTTCGTCGGACAACTCCAAGTCCTCGCCCGGCCTCCCGACGACCCCGTTCCCGCCGAGATCCTCCGCTACACCCAACCCGGCGACCGCCTCGCCGTCTGGGGCTGGGCTCCACGATTCTACGTCCGAACCGGCCTCCCACAGGCCACGCGCGAAGCCCACACCTACAACGAGCTCACCGAATCCGGCCTGCAACCCTACTACTACCACCGCTACGTCCGCGATCTCGCCCGCCGCCGCCCCGTCGTTTTCGTCGACGCCGTCGGCCCCGGCGCCTTCGGCTTCGTTCCCCGCGAACACTTCGCGCACGAACGCTTCCCCGAGCTGCACGAGATCATCGCGCGCGACTACCGCCACGTCGCCGAATTCGGCCACGCCCGCATCTACGTGCGCCTTGACCGTCTCCCTCCTCGCTGAATGCTCGCCTAACCTGTTCTCATGCCCGGCCCTCTCAACCGCGCCCCCCTCAGCCTCTACTCCGTCATCATCCCCGCGCGCGACGAAGAGGCTTCGCTCCCATCGACCATCGAGGACATCTATCGCACTCTCACCGCGGAAAACATCCCGCACGAAATCGTCGTCGTCGACGACGGCAGCCGCGACCGCACCTGGGCCGTTCTCCAGGAACTTCGGGAAAAATTCCCCACCCTCGCCCCCACCCAAAACGCCAGCGGCCTCCACGGCTTCGGCCGCGCCGTCATCTGGGGCCTCGACCACAGCCGCGGCGACGCCGTCGTCATCATGATGGCCGACGCCTCCGATTCCCCCGCCCACGCCGTCCACTACTGGCGCCTCCTCAACGAGGGCTACGACTGCGCCTTCGGCTCCCGCTTCGTCAAAGGCGGCAAGGTCGTCGACTACCCGCGCGTCAAACTCTTCGTCAACCGCCTCGCGAATTTCCTCGTCCGCATCGGGTTCAACATCCCGCTCAACGACACCACCAACGCCTTCAAAGCCTACCGCCGCACGGTCATCGACGGCTGCCGCCCCTTCCTCGCGCCGCACTTCAACCTCACCGTCGAGATCCCCCTCAAGGCCATCGTCCGCGGCTACAGCTACACCATCGTCCCGATCTCCTGGCAGAACCGCAAATACGGCGAGGCCAAGCTGAAGATCAAAGAAATGGGCAGCCGCTACTTCTTCATCTGCGCCTACGTCTGGCTCGAAAAATACTTCAGCCGCGGCGACTACCACCGCCGCTGACCGCGTTTCCCCGACGCCCCCGCCCGCGTCCCCCGGCCGATTTCAACCTTGTCGCGCCGCACCCCCGCCTCTCGCATTATTTTCACCTGAACCATGATCTATCTTCTCGGCGGCTCCGGTTACGTCGGCCAAGCCTATCAAGCTCTCCTCACCCGCAAGGGCATCCCTTTCCGCAATCTCCGTCGCGCTGACGTCGATTACACGAATCCCGCGACGCTCCTCGCCGCCCTCCGCGCCGACCGCCCGGAGTTCCTCATCAACGCCGCCGGCTACACGGGCAAACCCAACGTCGACGCCTGCGAACTCCACAAACACGAGTGCCTTTTCGGCAACGCCGTCCTCCCCGGCATCGTCGCCGACGCCTGCGCCGCCGCCGGCATTCCCTGGGGCCACGTCTCCTCCGGCTGCATCTACACCGGCTCCCGTCCCGACGGCTCCGGCTTCACCGAAACCGACGCCCCCAACTTCACCTTCCGCCAAAACAACTGCTCCTTCTACAGCGGCACGAAAGCCCTCGGCGAAGAAGTCCTCGCCGGCAAACCCGACGTCTACATCTGGCGCCTCCGCATCCCTTTCAACGAGGTCGACAACCCTCGCAACTACCTCACCAAACTCCTCCGCTACCAGACGCTCCTCGAAGCCACGAATTCGATTTCCCAACTCGAGGAATTCGTCGCCGCCACCTTCGCCTGCTGGGAAAAACGCGTCCCCTTCGGCCTCTACAACGTCACCAACCCCGGCCAGATCACGACTCACGAAGTCGTCGACCTCATCAAGAAAACCGGCGTCTCCAACAAAGACTTCGTCTTCTTCAAAGACGAATCCGACTTCATGCAGAAGGCCGCCAAAACCCCGCGCTCCAACTGCGTGATGGACTCCTCCAAACTCGCCTCCGTCGGCATCCAAATGACCGAAGTCCACGCCGCCGTCGAACGCGACCTCCGCCGCTGGAAGCCAGAGTCAAAGTGAGAGTGAAAGTGAAAGGGTGAACACGTCCGACCAGCTCCAGCGATTCGGCGCCTACCAGAAGGCCCTCGAACTTTTCGACTTCGTAGTCGCGGATTCCGATCTCCTGCGACAACACCCCACCCTCCATCGTTTGATATCACAGCAATACGCCAGTGCGGATTCGATCGCGGCAAACATCGAAGAAGGATTCGGCCGCGGAAGCCAAAGAGAATACGCCCAGTTCCTTGTGATCGCACGCGGATCTGCGCAAGAAGCCGCCGGTCGCTACCAACGATTCAAACACTGGCTACCTCCCGGCATAATCGAATCCCGCGTGAACCTCTGCGGAGAAATCATCGGCATCCGTTCGGCCTCGATCGCCACCCTCCGCCGTTCCCGCTAATTCCGTCCCACTTTCCCTTTCACTTCCACTTTCCCTTTTCCTTCCTACTTCCCCTTTCCTTTCACTTCCAGCATGAACATCCTCGTCACCGGCGGCTGCGGCTTCATCGGCTCCAACTTCATCCGCCAGCGTCTCACCGAACCCGTCTCTCAACCCTCAACGCCCAACTCTCAACTCGAGAAACTCGTCAACCTCGACGCCCTCACCTACGCCGGCAACCCCGCCAACCTCGCCGACCTCGCTTCCGACCCGCGCTACGTTTTCGCGCACGGCGATATCGGCGACACCGCCCTCGTCGCGCGCCTCCTCGCCGAACACCAGATCGACGCCGTCATCAACTTCGCCGCCGAATCCCACGTCGACCGCTCCATCGATTCCCCCGAGCCCTTCGTCCAAACCAACGTCGTCGGCACCCTCCGCCTCCTCAACGCCACCCGGCTCTACTGGTCGAAACTCCCCGAGCCGCGCAAATCCGCCTTCCGCTTCCTCCACGTCTCCACCGACGAGGTCTACGGCACCCTCGCGCCCACCGATCCCGCCTTCACCGAGGAAACGCCTTTCGCCCCCAACTCCCCCTACGCCGCCTCCAAAGCCGCCAGCGACCACCTCGTCCGCGCCTACCACCACACCTACAAGCTCCCCACGCTGACGACCAACTGCTCCAACAACTACGGCCCGTTCCACTTCCCGGAAAAACTCATCCCGCTCGTCATCCTCAACGCCCTCGAGGGCAAACCGCTCCCCGTCTACGGCGACGGCCTCCAGATCCGCGACTGGCTCTACGTAGAAGACCACGCCGCCGCCATCTGGGTCGTCCTCCAAAAAGGCCGCGTCGGCGAGACCTACAACATCGGCGGCTGGAACGAAAAACCGAACATCGAGATCGTCCGCACCATCTGCCGCCTCCTCGACGAAAAGTCTCCGCGCCCCGACGGCAAATCCTACGCCGACCAAATCACCCACGTCGCCGACCGCCCCGGCCACGACCGCCGCTACGCGATCGATGCGACGAAGATCCACCGCGAACTCGGCTGGAAACCCGCCGAAACCTTCGAAACCGGCATCGCCAAAACCGTCGACTGGTATCTCACCCACCGCGACTGGGCCGCCGACATCACCGCCAAAAAATACGCCCGCGAACGCCTCGGCGTCGCCTGAGCTTTCGATCGACTGCCCACGGAACACACCGAACACACGGAAGAGAAACCGAACTCCCTTCCACCTTTCTGAATTCCGTGTCTTCCGTGTATTCCGTGGGCAACCCTTCGTCCCCTTTCGTGTAGTTCGTGTTTTTCGTGNTTCCTCACCTCACTCCATCTCCATGACCAGAAAAGGCATCATCCTCGCCGGCGGCTCCGGCACCCGTCTCTACCCGCTCACCATCGCCGTATCCAAACAACTGATGCCGGTCTACGACAAGCCGATGGTCTACTATCCGCTGTCGACCCTCATGCTCGCCGGCATCCGCGACATCCTGATCATCTCCACGCCCGTCGACCTCCCGCTCTTCCAACGCCTCCTCGGCGACGGCTCCCAGATCGGCCTCAAACTTTCCTACGCCGCCCAACCCAAACCCGAAGGCCTCGCCCAAGCTTTCCACATCGCGGGCGACACCGGCTTCCTCACCGGCGCCGAATCCTCCGCTCTCGTCCTCGGCGACAACCTCTTCTACGGCCACGACCTCACCAAATCCCTCGAACGCGCCCACGCCCGCACCACCGGCGCCACCATCTTCGGCTACCACGTCGCCGACCCCAAAAGCTACGGCGTCGTCGAGTTCGCCCCCGACGGCCGCGTCGTTTCCCTCGAGGAAAAACCCGCCCAACCCAAATCCAACTTCGCCATCCCCGGCATCTATTTCTACGACCAGCACGTCGTGTCCCTCGCCCGCTCCCTAAAACCTTCGAAACGCGGCGAACTCGAAATCACCGACCTCAACCGCCTCTATCTCGAAGCCGGCAAACTTCACGTCGAGCTTCTCGGTCGCGGCACCGCCTGGCTCGACACCGGCACGCACGACTCGCTCCTCGACGCCGCCCAATTCGTTTCCGTCATCGAAAACCGCCAGGGCCTCAAAATCGCCTGCCTCGAAGAAATCGCCTACCGCCAAACTTGGATCGACCGCCCCACCCTCGAGGCCAACATCCAGAAACTCGGCAAATCCTCCTACGGCGCCTACCTCCGCCGCCTCCTCGACGAGAAACCGTAGTCCGCTTCGTCGTCGACCTTCCCCGTAGGCCGCCAGCTCGCTGGCGATCCGGTCGTGCGGCGCCTCAGCCCGCACCTTCTCCCCTCACCATTTTTCGGCGTGCGCCCCTCCGCCTCGCCACCGATGCTTCCGGCCCGCGGCATGCAGGTCAGCTTCATCATTCCCCTCTACAACTGCCTCGCCCTCACACAGGCCTGTCTCGCCTCCCTCCGCGCCACCCTCCCCCGCGACCTCGCGCACGAAATCATCTTCGTCGACGACGGCTCCACCGACGGCACTCGCACCTGGCTCGAAACCCTCAACTCTCCCGACACCCGCGTCGTCCTCAACCCGCGCAACCTTGGCTACGCCGCCGCCAATAACCGCGGCGCCGCCCTCGCCCGCGGCGGCCTTCTCGTCCTCCTCAACAGCGACCTCATCCTCACCCGCCGCTGGCTCGAACCCATGCTCGCGCTCCACCGTCGCCTCGGCCCGCACGCCGGCGTGATTGGCAACATCCAGCGCACCGTCGCCACGCGCGCCGTCGACCACTCCGGCATCGTCATCAACCTCAAGGCCAAACCCGAGCACAGCACCTGGTTCCCGCCGCGCTGGCTCCGCTTCCTGCTCCGCTCCCGCCGCGTCCCCGCTGTCACCGGCGCCTGCGCCCTCGTCTCCCGCTCGCTCTGGCACGACCTCGGCGGCTTTGACGAAGCTTTCCTCAACGGCGCCGAAGACGTCGATCTCTGCCTCCGCGCCCGCGCCGCCGGCCGCATCAACGCCGTATCCCTGCGCAGCGTCATCCTCCACCACGTCAGCGCCTCGCCCGGTCGCAAACTCCGCAACGAAGCCAACAGCCGCCGCCTCGCCCTCCGCTGGCGCAACGAGCTCGAGCGCCTCGCCTACCACCGCTGGTGCTGGAACTACCTCGATCGCGAGTGGACTTCCCCTCACCCCGCCCTCGCCCACCCCGACGCCCGCGCCGCCCTCCTCTATTCGCTCCGCCTCCGCCGCACGCCCCCGCCCATCGCCGTCGCCGGCATGCGCGCCAACATGGACCTCGAGCTCGCCCGCTGGCAAAAACTCCTCAGTCCTCCCGCCGCGTAGGCCGCCAGCTCGCTCGCGCTCCTCCTCCCTCAACCTAGACCTCCCTCTTCAACTTCCCCCGCGTATCACCTCGCGCACCACCGCCTGCGGCCGCTGATTCACCGCGATAAACATCCGCCCGATATACTCCCCGATCAGCCCCAGCAGCACGAGCTGCGTCCCCGAAAAAATCAGCAGCGCCGCCATCAGCGATCCCCACCCAAACGCCGGCCCGCGATGCGTGATTCGCAGCCACACCACCACCGCCAGCCCCACAATCCCCAGCCCCGCCATCGTCAGCCCCAGCACCGTCGCCACCCGCAGCGGCAGCACCGAAAAATTGATCCACGCGCTCAACCACAGCCGCACCAGCCGCCGCAGCGTGTATCCACTTTGCCCCGCCGTCCGCGCCTGATGCCGCACCTGCAACGACGCGATCCGCTGCGTCACCTGCAAAATCAGTCCGTCGATATACGGCGTCGGCCCGCTGTTCTTCGCCACTTCCTTCGCCACCAACGCCGTCACGCACCGAAAACTCGAAAGATAAAATCCCGCCGGCTTCTCCAGCGCCCAATCCGTCATCCGGTTCGTGAACCAACTCCCGAAATTCCGCCACGCCGAGTGCTGCTTCACCTCGTAGTGCCCGAACACCACGTCCGCCCCCGTCTCTCGCGCGTGCTCCCATAACCGCACCGCCTCCTCCGGCGGATTCTGCCCGTCGTCATCGAGGTTCACGATGTGCGCCCCCCGCGCCAGCCGCCACCCCGTCAACACCGCGTTGTGCTCGCCGAAATTCCGCGCGTGCTCCGCATAGATCACCGGCACGCCCGCCGTATCCACCAATCCACGACACACCGCCGCCGTCCCGTCACGGCTCCCGTCGTTCACCAGCACGATCTCATGTCCGCCCTCCACCCGCAGCGCCGCGATCGCCTTCACCAGCGCCCCAATCGTCTCGGCACTGTTATAGAGCGGAATGACGAAGCTCAGCGCCGGCGCGTCGAAGTTCATGAACGCGCCCAGCGAATGACCTCCTCGCACACCCTGTCAACGTCCGCCGCGCCCAGCCCCGGATGCACCGGCAGCGACAACACCTCGGCACACGCCCGCTCCGTCTCCGGCAAACTCACCGCCTGCGCATACGCCGGCTGCTTGTGCAGCGGCACCGGATACAACACCCCGCACCCGATCCCCCGCTCCGCCAAAAACGCCCTCAACTCCTCCCGTCGCTCCGTCCGCACCACGAACTGATGCCACACGTGCTCCACCCCCGCCGCCACCTCCGGCAGCCTTACCGCCCCACGTTTCAACCCCGCCACATATCTCCCCGCCAACTCCCGCCGCTTCGCATTCTCCTCATCCAAATACTTCAACTTCACCCGCAACACCGCCGCCTGCACCTCATCCAGCCGGCTGTTCCGTCCCGCCGCTTCACTCACATATCGCTCCCGCCAACCATACTGCCGCAACGACCTCACCCGCTCCGCCACGCCCGCCTCCTTCGAGAAAACCGCCCCGCCATCCCCGAGCGCGCCCAAATTCTTCGTCGGATAAAAACTGAACGCCGCCGCCTCCCCCCACGTCCCCACCTTACTCCCGCCCACGCTCGCCCCATGCGCCTGCGCGCAATCCTCCACCACCTTCGCCCCAAACTTTTTCGCCACGTCCACGATCCGCCCGATCTCCGCCGGATGCCCATAAAGATGCACCGGCACCACCGCCTTCACCGCGCCCCCTTCCTTCCGCAAAACCGCCTCCAGCGCTTCCGCCGACATCGTCATCGTCGCCGGATCGATCTCCACGAACACCAGCCGCGCCCCGATCTGTTCGATCGCCGCCGCCGTCGCGCTCACCGTGTTCGCCACCGTCGCCACCGCATCGCCACGCCGCACGCCCACCGCGCGCAGCGCCAGCTCGATCGCTTCCGTGCCATTCGCCACGCCCACCGCGTGACCATTTCCCAAATACGCCGCCCACTCCCGCTCGAACGCCTCCACCTCCGGCCCCAAAATATAGTGCCCGCTCTCCAGCACGCGCTCGATCGCCGCCCGAATCTCCTCCGCATGCGCCAAAAACCCCGCCTTCGGATCCGCCGTGAGCAATTTCGTTTCAGCCATTCGCTCCCACCTCTGCTCCGCGCCGCCTCCGGCGACAACGCAAAATCCCGCCTCCGCTCCCCCGCCCCTCACCGTCACCATCCCCCACCACCATCCTTTCTCGCCCACACTCCGACTCCCTCCGTCCCCCACCTTCGTATCATCCGTATCCTTGCGTGATTCCCCTCCGCCCCCCGCTCTTCACTAAAAACCTAGCGTCCCTCCTCCCGCTCGCGTAAACGCCTCCCCACCCCGATGCGTCTCCGCCGCTTCGCTCCGCTCTTCGCCCTGTCCTGCATCACGCTGCTCATCTGGTGCGCCGCCACCAGCCGCTGGTCCGCCGAAGCCTGGCGCACCCCATTGCAGCTTCATGGCGATCCGGCCGAGATCTACGCTCGCATCAAGATCGCCTCCGAGGACCTCTCCCAACCGTTGCGCGGCTACACCGACCTCCCGCGCCTCGCGGCTCCCATCGGCGCCGACTGGCGCCACTACCCCGTTTCCGATCGCGTCGTGTTCACCGCCCTCGGCGCGCTCGCCCGGCTCTGCGGACTCTTCCTCGCCGTCAACCTCGCCATGGCCGGCGTCCACGTTCTCAACGCGCTCGCGTTCTACCTCTGCGCGCGCTTCCTCCGCTGGCGCTGGGAATGGGCCTTCGTCACCGCGCTCCTGTTCACCTTCGCCAACTACAACTTCCGCTGGGGCGTCACCCTCTCGTTCTCGCTCACTTTCGTCATCCCGCCGCTTCTCCTGCTCTGCGGCTGGATCGCGCGCAACGCCCCCGCCATCCGCCCGCGCCCTTGGACGCTTCTCGCCGCCGCCCTCGGCGCGTGGTTCGGCATGGGCAATCCCTACCTCGGCTTCTTCGCCGCCCAGATCGTCGGCTTCAGCGTCGTCCTCCAACTCCTCCGCCGCCGCGACGCCGCTCGCGGCCGCGCCGGTATCCTTTTTTTGGCGACACTCTTCGTCGTCTTCCTGCTCCACTACTCGCCCTACCTTTTCGCTCCCGACAAAGGCCCGTCGCTCGCGCGCAACTACGGCGCCTCCGAGATCTACGCCCTCAAGCCCGCCGATCTCGTCATCCCGCCGTCCGAGCACCGCCTCCAGGCCCTCGCCGACATCGGCAAATCCTACTTCGCGCAATCCACCCTCCGCGGCGAATTCTTCATCAACTACCCCGGCGCCTTCGCCCTCCTCGGCCTCGCCCTCCTGTTCTGGGCCGCCCTTCGCGCCGCCGCCCGCCCCCGCTCCTTCCGCATCCCCGACGCCGCCCTCGGCTGCGTCTGGACATTTCTGTTCTCCTCCGTCGGCGGCATCAACTCCCTGCTCGCCCTCGGCGGACTCGACCTGTTCCGCGCCAGCAATCGCAACAGCATCTTCCTCCTCGTCTGGGCCCTCTGGTTCTTCGGCAGCTGGTGCCACCGCCATTCGCTGCGCGCCGCCCCGCTCGCTCGCCTCGCCCCCGCGCTCGCCATCGCCGTCATCGGCCTCCTCGATCACCTTCCCCGCCTCCCCACGCGCGCCTTGCTCCACGCCCACCGCAGCACGCTCGACGGCATGGAACGCCTCTGCTCCCGCCTCGAACAACAACTCGGCCCCGGCGCCCGCATCTATCAAATCCCCTCACCGCCCTTCCCCGAAGCCGGCCCGGTCCGCCTCATGCCGGACTACGAACAATTCCTCCCCTTTCTCACCTCCCACACCCTCCGCTTCTCCTACGGCGCGCTCCGCGACACCGCCGCGAGCAACTACCTCGACGCCCTCGCCCAAGCCCCCGCGCCGCTCCTCCGCCAAACCCTCGAATCCACCGGCTTCCACGCTCTCTGGATCGATCGCCGCGCCGTTCGCGACGACGCCGACCCGCTCATCTCCGATCTCCACGCCCTCGGCCTCGCCGAATTCCCCCAATCCGAGTTCGCCCACCTCGCCGTTTTTCTCCTTCAACCCGTCGCCACTCCCGTGGCGCCCAATCTCCTCGATCCCCAAATCCTCCCTCCCTGGGATCCGCTCGCGCCTCCCGACACCCTGCGACTCGCCGCGCTTCAAGGCTGGCATGGCGTGGAACGCGAAGCCGGCACCGTCTGGCGCTGGGCGCAACACGCCGCCGATGCCGGTCTCGTCCTCGACGCCCCCGCCACCGTTCAACTTTCCTTCGTCGCCTACAGCGCGTCGCCCGGCAACCTCGTCCTCGAAATCGACGACACCGAAGTGTGGCGCTCGCCCGTCGATTGGCGCTCCCGTTCCTCGCAAGCCGTCACGCTTCCGCTCACCGCCGGACCGCACCGCCTCACCTGGCGTTTCGACGGCCCCGTCCAACGCGCCTCGCCCGGCGATCCCCGCCAGATCGGCTTCGCCATCTCCAACCTCTCCGCGACGCCTCCGCCGACTCCCTGAATCCGCGTCTCCGTTCCCGCCCCACCGCCGCCACTCCCCTGCTTGACTCGCCGTCGCCAGCATGAGCGAGTCCCCGCGATGACCGATCCCAAACAAGGCGAACGCGATTACTTCGCGCGCATCGGCCCCGAAGGCCTCGCCCACGCCCGCCGCAAACCTTTCGTTTCCGAACACGCCAGCCTCTACCTCGCCAATCTCACCGCGCTCCTCCACCTGCTCCCACCGCCACCCCAACGCCTCCTCGACTTCGGTTGCGGCACCGGCTGGCTCAGCCTCCGCCTCGCGCAGTGCGGCTATCACGTCACCGGCATCGACATCTCGCCCGACGCCATCGTCGCCGCACGCGAGGAAGCCGCCCAACTCCACCTCGCATCCGCCCAGTTCGAGGTCGCCGACTACGAATCGTTCAAACCCGCCGCGGAATTCGACGCCGTCATCTTTTACGACGCGCTTCATCACGCCGAATCGGAACTCGACGCCCTCCGCACCGCCCACGCCGCCCTTCGGCCCAACGGCGTCGTCATCACCATCGAGCCCGGCGTCGGCCACTCCACCTCGCCTTCGTCGATCGAAGCCGTCCGCACCTACGACGTGCACGAAAAAGACATGCCGCCGTCCCGCATCCTCGCCGCCGCCCGCACCGTCGGATTCCGACGCCACCTCGTCCTTCCGCGCCCGCATGACGTGAATCGCACGTTTTTCCGCACCGCCTACCACCATTCCCCGTCGCAACGCGACCTCCTCGGCCGCCGCCTGCTCGCCTTTCTCCGCTTCCTCCCCCTCGCCTGGCGCACGCGCGACCAAGGCGTAGTGCTGCTGTGGAAGTGACCGCATCCCGGTCGCTCCCCGTCCGTTTTCGCCGCGTATCGCAAACAGCCCTACCTCCCGTCACCTCTCGCGTCCCCCTCCTCTCCGCGCCCGCCATTAGTTTTGCCAAGCTCCGCCACGGCCTTTTCCCTCTGCCCCCTGCATGCCTTCGGCCAGCTCCTCATCGCCCGGCAACGCCCACTCGTGGCGCGTCCCGCGTTTCGGCGGTCTGTTCTTCGACGATTTTGCCACCGACTCCGCCTGGCTCCGTGAAGACGCCTTCCTCCAACTTCCGCCTTCCTCCGGCGTCACCGAACTCGTCCTCCGCGGCGAATTCCGTCCTCACCCCGACGCCCGCCCGCTGGAAAAAAAAGCTCCGTCCCTCGCCTGCTTTCTCGACGGCCGTCTCGTCGCCACCCTCCGCGACCTCGCGCCCGCCCCGTTCGAAATCGTCATCCCGCTCCCGCCCGAGTCCGCCGCCCGCGGCCCGCGCCTGACCCTTCGCCTCGGCGGCGTCGGCTTCACCAACTTCCTCGCCTGGCTCGGCCGCATCACCGGCCTCGCTCCGCTCCAACACTTCCGCCGCCAGACCAAGAACCACCAGCTCCGCATCGCCACGCTCACCACCCGCGACGGCGAAACCATCTTCGATTTCGCCCTCCGCCACGCCGCCTACTCGCTCGCCTTCGCCCGCCAGCGCACGCGCCTCGAGTTCAACCTCGTCGGCTTCCTCACCGCCGATCTCGGCGTCGGCGAATCCGCCCGCTGCATGGCCCGCGCCGCCGACGCCGCCCACCTCACCACCGCGCTCGTCCCCCTCAAACTCCACTGCAAAAACCCGCAAACCGACACCACCTTCTCCGCCCAGCTCCAGGAAACGAATCCCTATCGCGTCAACGTCATCCACATCGACGCCCCCGCCTCGCGCGATATCGATCACCACCACGGCAAAGCCTTTCGCGCCGGCAAATACAACATCGGCTACTGGGCCTGGGAACTGCTCGAGTTTCCCGATCCCTGGATGCCCAACTTCGCCTACTTCCAGGAAATCTGGACCCCCAGCGATTTCGCCCGCGGCGCCATCGCCACGAAATCGCCGCTTCCCGTCCTCACCATGCCGCATGCGATCTCCTTCGACCGCCCGACCGGCGATCTCCGCGCGCGCTTGAATCTCCCGCCCGACAAATTCCTCTTCCTCTTCCTCTACGACCTCAACTCCTACTCCGAGCGCAAAAACCCCCGCGCCGTCATCGAAGCCTTCCGCGCCTCCGGCCTCGCCCACCGCGGCGCCGCCCTCGTCATCAAGGTCCAGAACGCGAAACAAAACCCCGACGACTTCGCTGCGCTCCAGGCCTCCGTTCGCGATCTCCCCGACACCGTGCTCCTCACCGGCACGCTTCCCCGCGCCGACATCTACGCGCTCGAAGCCGCCTGCGACTGCTTCGTCTCCCTGCACCGCTCCGAAGGGTTCGGCCTCGCCGTCGCCGAATCCATGTATCTCGGCAAACCCGTGATCTCCACCGATTGGTCCGCCACCGCCGAATACCTCGACGCCTCCAACGGCTGCCCCGTCCGCTGCTCCCTCGTCCCGATCGAACGCAGCCACGGCCCTTACAGCAAAGGACAACTCTGGGCCCAGCCCGACACCGCCCACGCCGCCGAATGGATGCAACGCCTCTTCTCCGACCGCGCCCTCGCCGCCTCCCTCGGCGCCGCCGCCCGCGCCACCATCGAATCCCGCTTCTCCCCCGCCACCATCGGCGCCCTCTACCGCCGCCGCCTCGAATCCATCGCCACGTTCTAGGCGAGAACCTTCGACCTCCCGTGTCGTCCTGAGCGATGCGAAATCCGAACCCGTTTGCCCGCTTCAAACGTGATCGCCTCGCGCTGACATGACTCTCCCCGCGATCCTCGTCCTCGCCGCTCTCCCGCTCGCCCTCCTTCTCAACGGCCACGCTCTCGCCGCGCGCCTTCACACGTCCACGCCCGCCACGCGCCTCGCCGTCGCCTTCCTCGCCGGCCTTTTCCTCCTCTCACTCCACCTTTCGGTCGCAAACTTCTTCCTCCCGCTCACGCCCCTTATCTCCGCCCTCTGCCTCTGGCCGATCGCCGCCACCTTCCTTCACCGCCCCACCCGCACTCAACTCCGCCACGACCTTCTCCACACCCTCCGCTCCCGAAAATTCCTCTTCGCCCTCGCGCTCCTCCTCCTCTCGCTCGCGGCACTCGTCTCACCCGAACTCACCCGCCCCGACGTCGTTTTCTACGACGCCTCCGCCAACCACGACGCCTACTTCTGGATCTCCGGCGCGAAACGCCTCCAGACGCACACCTACATGGACGTCGCCGCGATCGATCCCGCGCACCCCTGGGCCAACATCACTCCCGCCTTCTCCGGCTGGCAGCCGCAATGGGGCCGCGTCGCCGCCGAAAACCTCCTCGCCGCCGTCGCCTCGCTCACCGCCCGCGACCCCGTCGAGATCTACCTGCCGTTCACCGCCGCGCTCCTCCCCGCCTGGCTCGCCGCCGTGTATCTCGTTGTCACCACATTTTGGTTACAACGGCTCTCCCGGCTCGCGCTCGCCGCGCTCATTTTCCTCCAACCGCTCTTCCTCTTTTCGCGCAACAACGGCAACCTCCCCAACCTCCTCGGCGCCCTCGCCGGCGCCGCCGTCGTCGTCGCCTTCTCCCGCGCCCTCCCCGCCGGCCCTCATCGCTCCGCCTGGCTCGCCTTCCTCGTCCTCGCCCTCCACGCGCTGCTTCACAGCTACCCCGAACTGCTCCCTTTCACCGCCCTGCCCTGCGCCCTGCTGCTTTTTCGCCACCTTCGCCAACCTCACGTCTCCAGCGTCCCTCTCTTCTCCGCCGTCGCCCTGGCCTTTCTCCTCAACCCCGCCACGTCGATTCGCGCCTTCCACGGACTCCTTCACTCGATCGCCGTCGCGCGCGTCGACGCCGACTGGATCGACACCTTCGCCCAACTCCACCCGCTCCAATACGCCCCCGCCCTCGCCACGCTTTCGCTCCCCGCCACCCTCTTCCTCACGCCCGCCGGCGGTCTCCTCGCCTCGCTCCTCCTCCTCGCCACCCTCGTCATCGCTTTCCGCCGCGCCACCGATCGCTTCGCCGCCGCCGCCTCGCTTTCCGGCGGCGCCGCCCTGCTCGCCTACACCGTCCTCACCGACTTCAGCTACGGCTGGCAAAAATCCGCCCAGTTCTCCGCGATCTTCCTCGCCGCCCTCATCCCTGCCGCACTCTCGCCGCGGTTCGCCTCCGCCGCGATCACCCATCTCTTCCGCGCCGCCCTCCTCGCGTTCTTCGCCTGCGCCGTCGTCTTCCACACGCTCGAGCAAGACAAATGGTCGCACCGCAAAGCCCTCACCCGTGACTGGCTCGCGTTGCGCGACGCCCAACCCGCTTTCCGCGCCGAAACCGTTCGCGTCGAACCCGCCACTTTCCCGTATCCCTTTTTCTATGGCATGTGGTCCGCGTATTTTCTTCCGGATACACCCGTGGTCTTCGGCCCCGCCCAACACCCCGCCGGCTATCTCCGCCACACCGTTCTTCGCGCCGACACCCCCGACGCCCCCAACGCCTCCGCCCTCCTCCTCGGCCCCGAACCCGCCGCCCCGCCGCCTCCCGACCGCGATTTTCTTTTCCGTCGCATCGCTTTCTCCCTGCTTCGCTCCACCAACATCCGCCTTCCGCAGCGCCCGGAATAGTGCCAACGTCGCCCTCTTTCCGGTCCATGCTGCTGATCGATCTCTCCCACACGAGCCACACGCCGGCCCGCACCGGCATCCAGCGCGTCGCCCGTTCGATCCTTCAGCACCTCGGTAACCAGGCCGTTCCCGTCACGCGCGATCCTTTCCTCGACGCCTGGCGTCGCCTCGAACCCTGGGAACTTGCCAACCTCGCCCAAACCCAGGGCGGCCGAAAACGCGGCGCCCGCTGGCCCTTCGCCGCCAAACTCCGCGGACGCCTCCGCCGCACCTTCGGCCGCACCTCCGCTCACGCCCTCCGCGGCGACTTCGACGCCCTCATCGAACCCGAGCTCTTCACCCCCGCCGTCGCCCGCAACTTCCCCCAACTCTTCTCCCACGTCCGCGGCCCGTCGCGTCGCCCTCTTCCTCGACGCCCTTCCACTCCGCTTTCCCGAATTCACCCCGCCCGCCACCGTCGCCCGTTTTTCCCGCTTACCTCCGCGAACTCCTCCAATTCGACGGCATCGCTGCCATCTCCGCCGACTCCCGCGATTCCCTCCTCTCCTACTGGCGATGGCTCGGCATCTCCAACCCGCCCCCCGTCCTCGCCCTTCCCCTCGGCGTCGATCCCATCCCCACAAAGCGTAACCTCATAGACTACCCTTCCTCCGGCGCATCTCCCGTCGTCCTCTCCGTCGGCACCCTCGAGGGTCGCAAAAACCACCTCGCCCTCCTCGACGCCGCCGAATCCCTCTGGTCCCGCGGCGCCGCGTTCGAGCTCCGCCTCATCGGCCACGCCAACGCCACCGGCGCCGCCGCCCTCGCCCGCCTGCGCTCCCTCCAAGCCGCCGGCCGCCCGCTCCGCTACGACGGCCCCGCGTCCGACGAAACCATCGCGCGCGCCTACGCCGACTGCACCTTCACCGTCTATCCGTCCATCGCCGAGGGCTTCGGCCTTCCCGTCATCGAAAGCCTCGCGCTCGGCAAACCCTGCATCTGCTCCGCCCGCGGCGCCCTCGGCGAAATCTCCCTCCACGGCGGCTGCCTCGCCCTCGATTCCGTCGACGCCCCCTCGCTCGCCACCGCCATCGATTCCCTCCTCCAACACCCTTCCCGCCTCGCCGAACTCGCCGACGCCGCCCGCCGGCGCACCTTCAAATCGTGGGCCGACTACACTCGCGAATTGGAAACATGGATACACACGCTTCCGCGCCGTCGCGCCTGACCCCGCTGCTCGTCGCGCTCTGCGTCGTCGTCGCCGCCGTCGGCGTCGTGTGGCCCGCCTGGGACATGTTCGGTCCCGAACGCCGCCCCATGCTCCAGGGCTGGGACGACAGCTTCTACTACTTCTGGCTCCCCAGCGTCGTCATCGACGGCGACCTCGATTTCACCAACCAGCTCGAACAAGCCTCCACGCTGCACACCGGCGTGCGCGACGACGCCCTTTCCGCCCCTCGCACCGACACCGGCTTCGTCCTCAACAAATACCCGCCCGGCTGGGCCCTCGGCAGCCTTCCCTTCTTCCTCCTCGCCCACGCCTTCGCTCCCGCCGGCTCCACCGGCTTCGAACCAATCTATCTCCTCTCCGTCTGGCTCGGCCAACTCCTCTACGCCGTCGCCGGCCTCTGGCTCGCCTGCCGCATCGTCGCCCGCTTCTTCCCCGCCACCGCCGCGCCCGCCACCCTCGTCGTCTGGCTCGCCAGCCCGCTCGTCTACTACCAAACCGCGCGGCTCTCCATGAGCCACAGCCAGGTCTTCGTCCTGGCCCTGCTCGTCTTCTGGTCCGCCCTGCGTATCCGCGATTCGGATGCGCCCACCCGCCTCTGGGCCCTCCTCGGTTTCGCCGCCGCGCTGCTCGTCGTCACGCGCAACGTCGCCCTGATCTACCTCGCGATGCCCGCCGTCGTCGTCGCCCCGCGCCTTCGCTCCTTTCGTTCCGCCGCCGCCCTCCTCGCCGGCGCTTTTCTCCCCGCCGCCCTTCAACTTCTCGCCTGGCGCATCCTCTTCGGCTCCTGGATCGCCTACACCTACGGCGGCGAACGCTTCGACTTCTCCGACCTCCACCTCCTCGAGGTCCTCTTCTCGCCCCGCCACGGCTGGTTCTACTGGCACCCGCTCTTCCTCCCCGCCATCGCCGCCTTCACCGCCTGGGCGCTCCGCCGCGCCGAGGGCCTCGCCTGGCTCGCCTCGCTCGTTGTCATCGTCCTCCTCAACGCCGCCTGGCCCACCTGGTGGCTCGGCTCTTCCTTCGGCTATCGCGGCTTCGAGGTTCCCACGCTCTTTGCCATGATCGGCTTCGCGTCGCTCCTCGCCGCCGCCTCCTCGCACCCGCGTCTCCGCTCGCTCCTCACCGCCGCCGCCCTGCTCGCCGTCGTCTGGAACCTCGCCCTTTTCGCCCTCTTCCTCACGCAACGCATCCCGCGCCAGGACCCCGTCACTTACCTCGACGCCGCCCGCGCCCTCGTCCACTGGTTCGCCCCCTGAGCCGGCGACTGCGCGCTCGCCCCCGCTCCCCGCTTTCAATTTGCCAACCCCTCCCCCCCACCTAGCCTCCCCGCTCGATCCATGGCGCTCTCATTCTTCCTCAAAGAAAAGAAAGGCATCCTCGCCCGCTGCCGCGACGACTACGCCACCAAGATGCGCCTCCGCTACGCGCCCTACTACCACGCCATGGAGTCGCAGCAGGGCACCAACATCCGCCTCGACGGCCGCGAGATGACCATGCTCTCCAGCAACGATTATCTCGGCCTCTCCTTCCACCCCAAGGTCATCGAGGCCGGCCGCGCCGCCCTGGAAAAATGGGGCACCAGCACCACCGGCGCCCGCCCCTCCAACGGCTCCCGCGCCTACCACGTCCGCCTCGAGGAAAAACTCGCCGCCTTCCTCGGCCGCGAAGCCTGCCACATCCACTCCGCCGGCTACCTCTCCTGCCTCTCCAGCGTCGCGTCCTTCGCCCAGAAGGGCGACATCATCTACGCCGACAAAAACATCCATTCCTGCCTCTGGGACGGCGTCCGCCTCTCCCTCGCCACCATCGAGCGCTTCTCGCACAACAGCCCCGACGACCTCCGCACCGTCATGGCCGCCACCCAGTCCAGCGCGCCCAAAATGCTCGTCGTCGAGGGCGTCTACTCGATGGAAGGCCATATCGCCCGCCTCCCCGAGTTGATGGACATCGCCGACGAAAACGCCTGCTTCTCCGTCGTCGACGACGCGCACGGCTTCGGCGTCCTCGGCCGCCAGGGCCGCGGCACCGTCGATCACTTCAACCTCAACGACCGCGTCGACATCATCTGCGGCTCCCTCTCGAAATCCCTCGCCAGCACCGGCGGCTTCATCGCCGCCTCGCGCGACATCATCGAATACCTCCGCTCGCACTCGAAACAAACCATCTTCAGCGCCGCCATCAGCCCCGCCCAAGCCGCCTGCGCCGAGGCCGCGCTCGAGGTCATGCAAACCGAGCCCGAACACCACGAGCGTCTCTGGGCCAACACGAAGAAATACCGCGCGATCCTGAAAAACCTCGGCCTCGATCTCTGGGGCAGCGAAACCCCCGCCGTCCCCATCGTCCTCGGTTCAAAAGAACGCGTCTATTCCTTCTGGCGCACGCTCATGGACAAAGGCGTCTTCACCGTCATGTCCATCGCCCCCGCCGTTCCCCCGGGCAAGGATCTCATCCGCACCGCCATCTCCGCCATGCACACCGACGAGCAACTCGAAAAAATCGCCGAAGCCATGGCCTACGCCGTCAAACGCCTCTGAGTTGGCGCGAGGCATCCCCGCCAGTCCGCCCCTCACTTCTCGGGTCAAGGCCGCGCCCTCACCCCAACCCGCGCCGCAACACCCCCGCCGCCCCTTCCCACGTCGGCAACTCCCGCGACACCGCCGCGCGCACCAACTCCCCGCGCAACGCCTCGCTCTCGATCACCGCGCGCAACGCCGTCGCCCACGCTTCGCGATCGTTCACCGCCACCGCGACGCACCCGCCGCCGTCCGCATTCTCGCGCAACACCGGCAGATCGCTGCACACGCACGGCACCCCGCGCCACAGCGACTCCAACAACGGCAGCCCGCACCCTTCCGCAATCGTCGGAAACACCGTCGCGCGCACGCTCCCATACAGCCGCGCCAGCAATTCATCGCCCGCCGCCTCGTGGTAGTGTAATCCTGGATACCGCCGCGCCGCCTCCCGGACCCGCTTCACGATCGGTTTCCCGAAATGCGGATTCACCCGCCCCACCACGTGCAAGTCGAACTCCAGCCCGCCCGCCCACAACTCCTCGCACACGTCCAACAAAAACGTCTGATTCTTCCGCGGCTCCAAAATCCCCACGCACAACAGCCCCTTGGAGGGCAACGCTCCGTCGCCCCCGATCATCTTCCGCTCCGCCCCGTCGAAATCCGCACCCAACGGCAGCACCTCCACCGCCGGCGTCCGCTCCAACCCGAGCCACGTCCAATACCCCAGCAACTCCTCCCGACTCGCCGCCGAAATCGCCCACACGCGCTCAAACTCCGCCAGCATCTTCATGTAGTGCGGATGCCGCGCCACGCTGTGCGGCCACGTGATGTGCGGATGTTTCAACGGAATCGCATCCGCAAAAATCGCCGCCGTCCGACACCGCCGCGATCGCACAAACTCCCCAAACCCCGGCCGCTCCGCCTCCGAAAACAGCTCGCTCGTCACGAACCAGTCCGCCTTTCCCAACCGCTCCCGCGCCTCCGTCCAGCTCCCCGCCTGCGCCTCCGCGCCCCACGCCCGCCGCAGCCGCTCGCTCAACCGCGCCAGCCCCGACCGATGCTTCACCGCCGCCGTTTTCGTCGTATCGAAAAAAATCATACCCCTTTCAGCAATTCGTGTCCCTTCGGGTCCATTCGTGGTTCCCTTCATTCCCATCACCACGCGCCCAAATTCGTGGTTCACCTCATCCCTCTCGCAACCACGCATCGTCCGGTTAGAATCCGTGTTCATCCGCGTCCATCCGTGGTTCGCCTTCATGCGCCCATCGCCCGCCGAAACTGCGCCAGCACCTGCTCCGCGTTCCGATGCGCATCGAAATTTTCCTCCACCCACCGCCGCGCCCCGTTGCGCAATTTCTCCGCGAGCCCGTCATCCGCCGACACCTTTCGCAGCGCCGACACCCACTCCTCCGTCTTTTCCACATTCGCCACCAGCCCCGTCACGCCATCCGTGATCGCCTCCGTCGTCGCCGCCGCCGGCGACGTCACCACCACCGCCCCGATCGCCATCGCCTCCGGAATCACATTCGGCAGCCCGTCGCGATCTCCGCTCGCCGCCACCACGCCCGAGTGCACCAGCACATCCGCCCACGTCAGCTGCGCCCACACATCGTGCTGCGCCAGATGTCCCGTGAACGCCACCGTCGCCGCCACGCCCAATTTCCCCGCCAGCGTCTCCAGCTCCCCCCGCAACGGCCCCTCCCCCACGATCCGCGCCTCAAACGCCACCCCCGCCTTCTTCAACGCCGCATAAATCCGCATCTGGTGCCGCAGCCCTTTCTTCTCCACCAGCCGCGCGATGCACACGATCCGCAGCCGCGTCCGATCCGACCGCAGCGGCTTCAACGCCGGCAACTGGTCCAGCCCCCGCCGAATGCACACGATTTTCTCCGCCGCCAGCCCGCGCGCGATCAACGCCGCCCGCCCCATCTCCGTCGACGTGTGCACGAACGCCGCATGCTCCAGCTTCTCGTTCAACCACCAGTCCCCGCCGTGCTCGAAAATATCATACGCATGCGCCGCCGCACTGAACCGATGCCCGTCAAACCGCCACAACAACCACGCGGCCGTCGCCGGCGCCCCGCCCCACGCCGCATGCACCAGCGCCGGACGCTCCCGCCGAAACTCCCGCGCAAACAAACACGCAAACCCCGCCCCCAGCATGTTCTCCCAAAAATTCAGCCACGACGGCGCCTTCCGCGTGAAAAGTCCGTGCAACACCTGCCCCAACACCTCCGGCCGCCGCCACGACTCATACGGAATCATCCAGAACAACGTCAGCAGCCGCCACTTGTTGAACCGCCGCACCGGCATCCCGCGAAAACTCCCGCCGCCACCCCACAGCGAATACAGCTTCAACTCCACCCCGTGCCCTCGCATCGCGATGATCTCCCGCTGCAGAAACGTCTCCGTCGCTTTCGGAAAGGTCGTGAACAGATAGGCAATGACAGGCGCGCGCGCAGACAAGATGCCGCACGCTAGAACGCCCGCCCCAACCCGGCCAAGCGGTAAACAACACCCGGCGCGAGGCATCCCGCCGAGCCGCACCCCCAGACTCGACACCACCCCCCGCCCCGCTTTCCTCTCCTCTTTCGCGCTCACCACCATGTCCACCTCCCTCGCCATCCTCGCTCCTGGCCTCCTCGGTGGATCCGTCGCGCGCGCCGCCCGCGCCCACGGCATCGCCAGTCGCATCGCCATCTGGGCCCGCCGCCCCGAAACCCGCGTCGCCCTCCGCGAACAACCGTGGTGCGATCACGTCGCCGACACCCCCGAAGCCGCCGTCCGCGACGCCTCCCTCGTCGTCATCGCCGCCCCCGTCGATCGCATCGTCGATCTCACCCGCCAGATCGCCCCCCACCTCGCGCCCGACGCCATCGTCACCGACGTCGGCAGCGTCAAAGGCGAAATCTCCCGCCTCGGCCACGCCGCCGTCGCCGGCCGCGCCCACTTCGTCGGCGCCCATCCCATGGCCGGCTCCGAGAAAACCGGCTGGGAACACGGCACGCCCGATCTCTTCAACAACCGCACTTGCTTCATCACCCCGCTCCCCGAAACCGACTCCGCCGCCGCCGAAACCGTCGCCCGCTTCTGGCGCGATCTCGGCGCCGAACCCGTCACGGTTTCGCCCGACGCCCACGACGAAATCGTCGCGCACATCAGTCATCTTCCGCAGGTGCTCGCCTCTACGCTCTGCGCCTTCCTCGCCCGCAAAAATCCCGCCTGGCGCAACCACGCCGGCGGCGGCCTCCGCGACACCACCCGCATCGCCGCCAGCGATCCGCAACTCTGGCGCACCATTCTCGAACAAAACCGCGACGAAGTCCTCCGCGCCCTCACCGAATTCGAAAACGAACTCCACGCCTTCAAATCCGCCCTCGCCAACCGCGACTACGTCCAGGTCGTCGCCCTCCTCGAACGCGGCCACGACTACCGCCGCCAATTCCGTCCCACCCCCTAGCGAACGCCGTGAAGCTTCGCCCAAAGTCATCCGCCCTTTCGTCACTCCCCCCTTCTTCTGTCATTCTGAGCAAAGCGAGGAATCCACTTTGACCACCGCCGCCGAGCGAGCCCCACGCTTTCCTCCTTCGTTCCACCCAGCCGCCACTCGCACTCGCTCCCTTCTCTCCTAGATGCCGCTCCCTCCCATCCTCCCGATCCAACCTTTCACCCGCCCCGCCCGCGGCTCCGTCATCCTTCCCGGCTCCAAAAGCCTCACCAACCGCGCCCTCGCGCTCGCCGCCCTCGGTAACCAGCCCGTCACGCTGTCCGGCGCCCTTTTCAGCGAAGACACGCACCTGATGTCCGACGCGCTTCGCGCACTCGGCTTCGAAATCTCGCTCAACGAATCCGCCCGCGAAATCGCTCTCCGCCCCCAACCCCGCGGCTACCCCACCCAGCCCGTCGACCTCTTCGTCGGCCTCGCCGGCACCGCCGCCCGCTTTCTCACCGCCCTCTGCGCCGCCGCCCCGCACGGTATCTATCGCATCGATGGCGTTCCGCAGATGCGCAAGCGCCCGATGAAACAACTCATCGACGCTCTTCGCACTCTCGGCGCCGACATCCGCTGCACCGGCGAAGAAGGTTTCTTCCCGCTCGAAATCCACGCCCGCGGCCTCCGCGGCGGCGCCGTGTCCCTCGACGCCTCCGAAAGCAGTCAACTTCTCTCCGCGCTGCTCATGGTCGCGCCGCTCGCCGCCGCGCCCGTCGAAGTCTCCCTCGTTGGCAGCGTCCGCTGGACTTTCGTCGAAATGACGCTCCGCCTCATGGCCGAGTTCGGCATCTCGATCCCGCGTCCGTCCGCCAACACGCCTTTCCGCATCGCGCCCGCTTCTTACCGCGCGCAATCCACCTACCTCATCGAGCCCGACGCCACCGCCGCCAGCTACTTCCAGGCCCTCCCCGCCGTCGTCGGCGGCTCGCTCGATCTCCCCGGCCTCCGCCCACCCGGCCAAGGCCTCCAAGGCGATTCCGCCTTCATCGAATTCCTCACGCGCTCCACGCAACGCGCGCCCGGCGCCGCGCTCACCGAGGATTTCCGCGAGATCTCCGACACCTTTCTCACCCTCGCCGCCATTGCCCCGCTTCTCTCCGGGCCCACGCGCATCACCGGCATCGCCCACACGCGCAAACAGGAAACCGACCGCGTCGCCGGCACTGGCCCGCGAACTCCAAAAACTCGGCCAGGACGTCGTCGAAACCGAAGACTCCCTCACCATCACGCCGCGCCCGCTCACGCCCGACGTCGAAATCGAAACCTACGGCGACCACCGCTTCGCCATGAGCTTCGCCATCCTCGGCTGCCACGACCTCCGCCGCGACGGCCGCCCGTGGCTCTCCATCCGCAACCCCGCCTGCTGCGCCAAAACCTTCCCCAACTTCTTCGACGTCCTCGCCCAGGTCTGGACCCGTTCCCACCGAAATCGCTAGAAGCGTCTTTTCCGCCGCAAGGCGTCCGCAAATCCTTTCCTCCTTTCGTGTATTTCGTGTGTTTCGTGGTTTCCAAACAGTGACTCCTTCCAACTTCATCATCGTCGCCATCGACGGCGGCGCCGCCTCCGGCAAATCCTCCACGTCGCGCGCCCTCAGCGAGAAATTCAACCTGCTTCACGTCGACACCGGTTCGTTCTACCGCGCCGTCACCGCCGAACTCCTCCACCTCGGCGTCTCGCCGCAGGACCACGACACCGTGAAAACCGCTGTCGCCAATCTTCGCTTCTCCACCCGCGTCACCGGCCGCTCCGCCGCCATGGAAATCGGCGGCCGCGTCATTCCCGACCCCGAAATTCGCACGCCCGCCGTCAACGCCTCCGTCGCCCTCTTCGCCGCGATTCCCGAGCTCCGCGCCGCGCTCCTCGACTACCAACGCAGCCAGGCCGACACCGCTCGCGCCCACCACTTTCGCGGCCTCGTGATGGAGGGTCGCGACATCGGCTCGAAAATCTTCCCTGACGCCGATCTTCGTTTCTTCCTCTTCGCCGATCCCGAGGAGCGCGCTCGCCGCCGTCAACAACAGGGCCAGCACGATCAGGTCGCGCGTCGCGACACCCTCGATCGCGCCCGTCTCGACGAAAGCCTCCGCGGCGCCACCGTGATCGATAGCACCTTCCTCACCCTCGAACAGGTCGTCGCGCAAATGTCCGCCGCCATCGCCGCCAAACTCGGCTCGCCCGAATCCGCATGAGCCGCGAGTTTCCTCAAAACGCGATGGAGCCGATCTACGGCTTCTTCCACTACGTCATCACCGTCCTCTACCGCATGTTCTTCCGCGGCGAGGTCGCCGGCCGCGAAAACCTGCCGCACGACGGCGCGTTTCTCATCGCCGCCAACCACCTCAGCTTTCTCGACCCGCCGTTCATCGGCTGCCAAGTCCCGCGCCAGCTCTGCTTCTTCGCTCGCAAAACCCTCTGGAAACGCGGTGTCGCCTCCTGGTGGCTCGATGCCGTCGGCACCATTCCCGTCGACCGTGACGGAGGCCAGGACGTCAGCGCCCTCAAACGCGTTCTCCGCGCCCTTAAAGACAACAAGGGCCTCATCCTCTTCCCCGAAGGCACGCGCTCTCCCGACGGCCGGCTGCAGGATCCCAAACCCGGCGTCGGCTTCATCGTCTGCCGTTCGCAGGTTCCCGTAATCCCCGCCCGCATCTTCGGCTCCTTCGAAGCCTACGGCAAAGGCGTGAAGTTTCCCCGCCTCGGCACGCCTGTATCCGTCGTTTTTGGACGCCCGGTTCCCCCTTCCGTCTACGACGCACCCGACGCCGGCAAAGACCGCTACCAGATCGCGAGCTCCCGCATCATGGCCGAAATCGCGAAACTCCAGCCACCGCCCGTCACGATCGTCTGAGCAATCCCCGAACTCCGCGCCGCCATACCTCGTGCTCGTGATTCGTGCTCTTGCTCGTGCTCGCCCTTCAGTCACACCCGCACTCCCCGGTCCCGTGCGCATGCCCGTGCCGCAACTCTTCCGGCGTCGCCGCTCGCGCGCTCACCACTTCGACATCAAAGGTCAAATCCACGCCCGCCAGCGGATGATTCGCATCGAGCAACACTTCATCTCCCTCGATCGCCGCGACGACCACCACCGGCGCATGCCGGTCCGTCCCCGCCTGAAACGCATCTCCGACCTTTAATTCGCCCTCGATCGGCAGCAGCTCGCGCCGCACTCGCTGCACCTGCTCTTCATCGCGCTCGCCATACGCCTTCGCCGCCGGCACCTGCACGCGCACCTTCGCTCCCGCCTCGACCGTCCGCAGTTGTTCATCGAGTCCGTCGATGATCTGCCCCGCGCCTTCGAGATACGTCACCGCCTCGCCGCCCGCCGATGTGTCGATCACGCGCCCCTCCGGATCGCGCAAGGTGTAATGAAAAGTAACGATCCGTGCCATGCGAGGAAGAGGGAGTAACCCGTCCCAAGTATCAAGTAACAAGATACGCCCTCTTTTCCGTATATGCCGAGTGTTCCGCGGGCCTATTCCGCCTCATGTTTCCTGCCGCAACACCTCCAACGGCGGATGCCGCGTGATCCCGCGATTCGTCACCATCCCCGTGATCAACGTCACCGCCACCGCGCCCGCGACCGACGCCATCAGCGCTCCCGGCGCCCACACGAACGGCGCCTTGAACAGCCACTTCGCCAGCGCCGCATTCGCCCCCAACGCCAGCGCCCCGCCCGTCGCCGCCGCCAGCACGCCCAACACCACATACTCCACCACCTGAATCTGCTGCAACTGCCGCCGCGTCGCCCCCAGCGTCCGCAGCAACACCGTCTCGCGCACGCGCTGAAAGCGTCCCGACAAAATCGCTCCCGCCAGCACGATCACGCCCGTCAGCACCGTGAACCCCGCCATGAACGAGATCACGAACGCCGCCTTCGAGAAGATACTGTCGAATGTCTCCAGGATCAGCCGCAGATCGATCGCCGACACGCTCGGCAGCTCCCGCCCCACCGCCTGCTGCAGCTTCGCCGATGCTTCCGTCGTCGGCGTCCGCACCGGCGCGATAAACGTCTTCGGCGCCGGCTCCAACACGCCTTCCGGAAACACCACGAAAAAGTTCGGCTGCAGCCGCTGCCACTCCACGCGCCGCAAACTCCGCACCTCCACCGGCACCGGCACGCCTTGCACGTCGAACACCATGCCGTCGCCGATCTTCACGCCCAACTGCTGCGCCAGTCCCCCCTCCAGCGACACCGGCACCGGCTCCGTCCCTTCCTCCACCCGTCCGATGAATTCCCCCTCCATCAACGTCTCCGTATCCGAAAGTTCAGCACGATACGTCGACCGATACTCCCGCCGCAGCGCCCAGCCCGCCACGCCCGAATTCGGATCGCGCAGCAACGCCTCCACGCTCCGCCCTTTCAACTCCACCAGCCGCATCGTCACCATCGGCGCGCTCGACAACACCGGCGTCCCGTTCGCCGTCGCCAACTCCTCCAGCCGCTCGCGCTGATCTTCCTGCACGTCGAAGAACATCAGATTCGGACGGTTCTCGCCGCCGATCCCTTCAATCTTCGCCACCAGCGTCGCGCGCGTCAGCACCAGCGTGACCATCAAAAACGTCCCCAATCCCAACGACAGCAGCAGCAGCACCGTCCGGTTGTTCGGCCGATGCAGATTCGCCAGCCCTTGCCGCACCACATACGGCAGTCCGCGTTTCGGCACGAACCGCCGCGCGCCCCAAATGATCACCCGAGCCAGTCCCGCCAGCAGCGCAAACGCCAGCCCCAGCCCCACCGCAAATCCCCCGCCCACCCGCACGCTGCCCGCCTGCAAAACCGCGAACCCCGCGATCGCCGCCGCGATGCCCAGAAAAATCCATTTCCGCCACGGATCCGCCTTCGTGCTCTCGCCCTGCGCCGACCGGATCGCCAGCAGCGGCGACACCCGCCGCACCGCGAGCAGCGGCAGCAGCGCGAACAACACGCAGATCACCAGCCCCGCGCCCGCCCCGCGCAACACCGCCGGCCACGAGATCACCGTCTCCACCTCAAACGGCAGAAAATCCTTCAACAACACCGGCAACGCCACCTGCACCGCCACGCCCACCACCGCACCCGTCACCGCGCCGATCAGCCCGAGAAAAAATCCCTGCACCAGATAGATCGAAAAACTCGCCCGCGCGCTCGCGCCCAAACACCGCAGCACCGCCACCGTCCCGATCTTCTGCCGCACATACACGTGCATCGCACTCGCCACGCCCACCGCGCCGAGAAACAGCGCGATGAATCCCACCAGACTCAGAAACGCATACACATCCCGCAGATTTTCCCCGAGATCTTCCTTCCGTTCCTGCACCGTCGTGTAACCCAGCCGCTCCGCCGCGAGCGTCTCCCGCGCCTCCCTCTCCACCGCCTGCGGATCCACCGTCTCCGGCAACTTCAGATGCAGCCGAAAGTTCGTGAACGCATCCCGTCCTTCCAGCCCGGCCGCGCGCAACGACTCCATCGACAGATACGCCCGCGGCGAAAACATCGCCACCGCCGCCGACTCCCCCGGGATCTTCTGCAGTCCGCCCGCCACCGTGAAACGCCCCTCGCCGATCAGCACCTCGTCGCCCGGCTTCACGTCGAACTGCACCATGATCGTCTCCTCGAGCACCACAAACGGCCCGCGCTTCACCTGCTCCATCGCATCCGCCGGCGCCGTCACCCGCTCGCCGTAAAACGGAAAATCGCCCTCGATCGCCCGCACCTGCACCAACCGCCGCTGATACTCCCGCTGCGGAAACGTCACCATCGACCGCAACGAAATCTCCCGCGCCGACTCGCCCCCCAGCTTCGAAAAATATTCGAGGGCCTCCGCTGAAAACTCCGTCCGCGAGTTCACCGTGAGATCCGCCCCCAGCAGCGACTTCGTCTGCTGCTCCACCGCGTGCTGCAGATTATCCCCGACCGACGCGATCCCCACCAACGCCGCAATCCCCAGCACAATCGAAAACGAAACCAACACCAACCGCCGCCGCGAAGCCCGCGAATCCCGCCACGCCATTTTGAGAACGAAATTCATAGAGGAACCACGAAACACACGAACTACACGAAAATCTCAGAGCGCGATGCGCTCGTATTGCACTTTCGGAAAGTGCCCAAAGTTCACCAGCAACCCGAGACGATGCCCGGTCGCCCGCAGATAATTGTGCACCTGCGCCCGATGCTCGTCCGTGATCGAAGACACCGCTTTGATTTCAACGATGATCTTACCGAAACAAACGAAGTCAGGCGTATAGGTCTGCCTCAACGCGCGCCCCTTGTAGCTCAACGCGAGACTGGGATGTGCGACAAACGGAATACCCTGATCCCCAAACTCCAGCTCCAAGCACTCCTGAAACACCGCCTCGAGAAACCCGCATCCCTTTTCTTTATACACCTCAAAGCACGCTCCCATGATGCGGTAAGACTCATCGCGATAGATCACGTCGCTCATCTGTGTTCCTTTCGTGTGTTTCGTGTATTTCGTGGTTTCCTAAAGAAACTCGTCACTCACCACATTCCCTCCGCGCCAGCCGAATCACCCTCTGACACTTCCGCGCCAATTCCAGATCATGCGTCACGAGCACCAGCGTCGTGCCGCGTTCGCGGTTGATCCCGAAAATCAAATCCACCATCGCGTGCGCCGTGTCGCCGTCGAGATTCCCCGTCGGCTCGTCGCAGAATAAAATCTTCGGCCGGTTCATGAACGCGCGCGCCAGCGCCACCCGTTGCTGTTCACCACCCGACAACTGCACCGGATAATGATCATACCGCGCGCCCAGCCCCACGCGCCGCAACAACTCCTTCGCCTCCTCCTCGCGCCCCGTCTCTCCCCGCAGCTCCACCGGCACGAGCACGTTCTCGACCGCCGTTAGCGTCGGCACCAACTGAAAATTTTGAAACACGAATCCCACGTGCTCATTTCGCACGCGCGCCCGCTCGTCCTCGCTCATCTCGCCGATCTCCTCACCCGCCAACCGCACGCTCCCGCCACTCGGCCGATCCAATCCCGCGCACAACCCCAGCAACGTCGTCTTTCCGCTCCCGCTCGGCCCCACGATCGCCAGGCTCGCCCCCGCTGCGACGTCGAAACTCACCTCCTGCAACACCGTCAGCGGCCCCGCCGCCGTCGCATATGTTTTGGTGAGCCGCTGGACTTTCAACATCGTCTGATCAGTCATTGGGCCATCACGAAATACACGAAACACACGAAAGAAAGCACATGCTGAGAACCGCGTTACGAAATCTCCTCCTCCCCACGTTTCCGCTGCTGCCGCAACGACACCTTCTTCCGATTTTCGTATATTTCGTGTTTTTCGTGGTTCCCTCCTCCCACTCCGCCACGCCCGCCCAAACCAAAACCATCGTCTGCTTCGGCGACAGCCTCACCGCCGGCTACGGCCTCGAAGAACCGCTCGCCGAATCCTACCCCGCCCTCCTCGAAAAGAAACTCGCCGACGCCGGCCTTTCCTATCGCATCGTCAACGCCGGGCTCAGCGGCGAAACCTCCGCCGGCGGCCTCCGCCGCATCGACTGGATTCTCCGTCAACGCATCGACGTCTTCATCCTCGCCCTCGGCGCCAATGACGGCCTGCGCGGCATCGAGCCGTCCGTCACCCGCGCCAATCTCGACGCCATCCTCACCCGCGTCCGCGCCAAATACCCCGCCGCCCGTCTCGTCGTCGCCGGCATGATGATGCCCGCATCTCTCGGCGCGTCCTACTCCCGCGAATACGCCGAGATCTTTCCGTCCGTTGCGAAACAACACGACGCCGCGCTCATCCCCTTCCTCCTCGAAAACGTCGGCGGCATCGAACGCCTCAACCAGCCCGACCGCATCCACCCCACCGCCGAAGGCCAAAAAATCGTCGCCGAAACCGTCTGGAAAATTCTCCACCCCCTCCTCACCCCGTAGCCTTGTGCGGCACTCCGGTCCGCACTCCCCGCTGCGCGCCGCCACCCCGTTCTTTCGAGCGACTTAGGCCACTTTCCGGTGGTGTTAGTCTATTCGTGGTTAAGTTGAACTGTTCCCCCCATCCTCGCCCGCCGGCCTTCAACAAAAAACACGACCCACCGACCGATCTCTCGGTCCCTAAAATTCAAAGTTTACAACCCCACCCAACCGCCTACGTTCCCCGCTCACGTCGTCGCCCGGATGGCGGAATTGGCAGACGCAACGGACTCAAAATCCGTCGCCCCTTAAAGGCGTGTGGGTTCGAGACCCTCTCCGGGCACCAGCTTCTTCCCTCCGAAGGGAACTTCCCCCAAGGGAAGAATCCGTGAACCCAGGGGCTTGCGCCTACCGTGCCCGCCCTCCGCTCAAAACGCCGCGCCGTTGGCCTTGGTTCCGCACAGCGAAACCTCGATTCCAAGCTCCGCCGCGAGCGCCGCTTTCGCATAAAGCGCCAGGTCGGCGTCCCGCGCCGAGCGAGCATAGGCCACGTGGATATGATTCGCCTTGTGGCGGGCCATCATCTGATCGCGGGTCACGCCGTGAAACACCGCGTGCATGATCGGCCACTGCGAGGTCGTCTCCTTCCAGCGACGCTCCGTCTCAACCTGCGGCAACGCCACCACTTTCGCGCGTCCAAGATCCATCTTGAGCGCTCCGCCTTCGACAAACACGCGCGACCACACAATCTCCCCGGGCTTCGCCACTCCGCGCAGCGTGCCGCCGCCCAACCGAAAATACATCGGCGGCTGCCGATGCGAATCCGATCCCGCCCAGCCGCCCACATGGTGCGCCGGAGGCGCGGCGCCCGAAATAAGAAACACCCACACGTAATCCTCGGTGGAACCCGAACGGTCCCAATCCGCCCAGCGCAAATCATGCAGCGTGTTCTCCACCGGCTGACCCAGCGCCGCGTGCACCCGCTGCGTGAAGAGACCGTCGAGCCCCGCGCACTCGTCCGCTTCGTTGAAATGCGTGATGGGTTGCCTCGGCCGGATCACCCGGCCGGCCGCGTTCTTCACCGGCGGGCGATCGGCGTTGTTGAGCGTGCCTTCGACGAGATCGGAAGCGGGCAACAAATCCTTCAACCCTTGCTGATACTGGATGCCGATCGTCTCGCAGCCGAACTCGTCGGCGATCCGGCAGGCCGCGATGTAGGTTTTGCACTGCCACAACACCTGGCTCTCCGTGAGCTCCGTCGCTTCGTCGCGACCGAAGTGGAACGTGAATTTTTTCCGACGATACCACGCGAGCACCTCGCGCGCCTCTTGGTCGCTCACCTGCGTCGCCGCGTAATAAAGCGAGGATTGCGACAGCCGCTCCTTGAACACCCCGCAACGCATCAGCAGGTCGTCGGGCACGATCGCGTTATACATGCCCATGCAGCCTTCGTCGAACACGCCCATGATGGATTTGCGCGTGCGCAGATCGGCCGCAATCCGGCGCGCCACCGCCTGCGCGCGCGCCGGCACGCGGCAGCTCGCAAGCGGTTTCACGTGATCGAGCCGGTGCTCGAGTTTTCCGGTCTCGAGCCAGCCACGCAGCCCTTCGAGGAAAAACGCATCGTCGAAATTCTCGCTCCAGAGCGTGGAGTAGCGCACGCCCGCCTTGGTCAGCGAGCCGTTCAAATTGAGCATGCCCACCAGCCCCGGCCACTGACCGCTCCAGTTCGCGACCGTGAGGATCGGCCCGCGATGCGTCGTCAATCCCCCGAGCACGTGATGCGAATACTGCCACACCGCCTCGGCGACGATCACCGGCGCCTCGGGATCGATCTTCGCAAACACCTCCAGGCCTTCGCGCTGCGAAGCGATGAAGCCGTGCCCGAGCTTCCGCTGGTAGGGATGCGCCCGCTCGATGCGATACCCGAGCGACGCGACCGCCGCCGCGAGCTTCTTTTCCATCGCCGCTTGAGCCGGCCAACAAACTTGGTTCGCCGAAGCGCGTAAATCGCCGCTGGCGACGAGGAGAACGGTGCGGGGTTTGGTTTTTTTTGAGATCATAAGAAAACGACTCACGCGGCGGACATCATCCGCCGATACGCGATGAAATCCTCATGCAGGCGAAGAAACACGCGGTATTTCGCCGCATGATAACGCGCCACCCCGCCCCGCGACGGCGCCACCACCCGCCCCGTCGCATTCATCGCCCGCATCGCGTCGAACACATTCCGCTGGCTCCCGCTCGCAACCGCGCCCAACACCGCCGCGCCCAGCAGCACGGCTTCGGGCTCGCGCGGCAGCACCACGCGGCAACCCGTGATGTCCGCGTGCTCGCGCAGAAAAACCGGATTCTTCGTGCCGCCACCGCACGCAAACAGCGTGTCGATCGCGTAGTCGCGACGGTTCATCTCCTCGACGATGTGCCGCGTGCCATAGGCGACGGCTTGCACCGTTGCGAGATAGTGCAGCGCGAGTTCGTCCACCGTGGCGGACAGCGACAATCCCGCGATGACGCCCTTCAACGTCGGATCCGCCCGCGGCGAACGGTTGCCGTGGAAATCAGGCTGCACATGCAGGTCCCGCGTGAGCTCCGCCGGATGCGCGACGCCGCGCCTCTTCGCCAACCGCTCGAGTCGCTCGTTGAGCAGTTCGTAAATCGTCCGCCCGGCCCGGCGTGCCTCGTCTTGCAACGCGCCCGCCGCGGCATGCGAAAAGATCACGTGGTCGATCAACGCTCCCGTCGCGGATTGCCCGCCTTCCGTCAGCCACAGGCCCGGAATCATCGCCGAGAAATAAGGGCCCCAAATCCCACGAATGAAGCGCGGTTCGCTCGAAACGGCCATGTGACACGACGACGTGCCGCCGATCAGGGCGAGTCTCCGGTTCAGCGCCGCGACCGTCGGAGTCGCGCCCGCCACCGCCGCGCCCAAAAGCCCGAGCCCGCCCGCATGCGCATCGATGATCGAAACGCCCACCGGCGTTCCCGCGGCGAGCCCCAGCTCCCGGGCCGCGGCCGGCGTGAGGCCACGGCCAACGGGTTCGCCCATCGGACGTATTCGTTTTCCGATACGCGCGAATCCTTCGTCGACGAAATTCCCCAGGCCGATTTTCCGGAAATAATTCGCGCTCCAACCGGCGCCATCCGGCCCTTTGTGGGCGAGATAGGTCCATTTGCAGCCGGTCGTGCAAAGCGAGCGGGTGTCGTCGCCCGTCGCGCGATACGTGAGAAAATCCGGCAGATCGAAAAAACGCGCGGTCCGCTTCCACGCCGCCGGCAAGTTTTTCTTCACCCAAAGCAGCTTGGGCGTCTGCATCTCCGGCGAGATCACACCGCCGACATGACGCAGCACGGGATGACCGCGCCGGTTGATGTCGTCCGCTTGCGGGATGGCACGGTGATCCATCCACACGATGACGTTCTGCTCGGCGCGACGCGTCGTGCTGAGCGACACGGGCCGGTCCGCGTGGTCGAGCGCGACGAGAGAACACGTCGCGTCAAACCCCGATGCCCGCGATCTGCTCGCCTCGCAGACCCGCCGAGCGCAACGCCCCGCGCACCGCTTTCGCGCAAGCCCGCCAGATATCCTCGCTGGATTGTTCAACGTGATCCGGCGCGGGCCGCCAGAGCTGGATCGCCTGACTCGCAACGCCGAGCTGCCGTCCGCGCGCGTCGAAAACCCCCGCGCGCGCACTGCCCGTGCCGACATCGATTCCGAGATAGAACTTCATGATCAAGCTTGCGACGCCGCGTCGACCAAACGCCCGGCGGACTCTCCGCGGCTCACGTTGCGGGTTGCACCTGCCGTGTCGGTCGAATCAAAAGCACCAGGCACACGGACAGGAGCGCCACACCGGCAAACACGCCGAAGATGACGTTCAACGCCACGTCCCGATCGCGCAGGGCGCCAAACGCCCAGTCGCCAAAACCGCCGCAGCTGATGCTCACCAGATTCATGATCCCGTAACCGGTCGCCCGCCATTCCGGCCGCGCGATCTGGCAAAGGATCGGCATGTTGTTGCAGTCGAAGAAACCCCAGCCGAGTCCGAACACGATCAAGCCGACGATCGCCATGGAGAGTGTGGAGGCGTTGCCGACGCTGAACAACGCCGGCAGGAAGAAGATCATGCCGATCGCACTCGTAAAGATGCGGCCGCGCACCGTGCGTTTCATCCAGCGATCCGCGAGCGTCCCGCCGATGAGCACACCGGCGATCGAGGCGAGCTGCACATAAAGGATCGCGCTCACGCCCGCCTTGCCCTGGCCGAGGTTGAATTTTTCCCGGAGAATCTCGGGCATCCAATCGCGCACGACCCAGCCCGCGATCGCGGGCAGCGTGAAGTAAAGGACCAGCAGGATGAAATTCCGATTGCCCAGCAGCCCGCGCACGACGCCGCGCTGTCCGCCGCCGTCCGCTTCGGTGCTGCTCGGCGCCGGCCGCACGGGATCGCGCAACGCCGCGAGCAGCGGCAGCGCGTAGATCACGCCGATCATGCCGCAGGTCGAAAACGCCCAGCGCCATCCGTGATCCGGCGAATCCGCGACGTAGCCCGCGAAGCCGCCGAGAATCTGACCGATATAGATGCCCGCTTGATGGAAGCCCACCGCGCGCGAACGCGTCGGACCGAGATGATATTCCGAGATCAACGCGAGCGCCGCCGGAATATAGAACGCCTCGCTGACGCCCATCAGCGCGCGCGCGGCGACGAGCTCGTGGAAAGAGCCCACATGCCCCGTCCACCACGTCACGAGCGACCAGGTGAACAGACTCCCGACAATCACCCAACGTTTGCTGAAGCAGTCGGCGACATAACCGCCGAACGGACTCAGCACCGCATAGGTCCATTTGAAACATCCCAGCACGAACCCCCAGTCCGCTTTGTTGGAGATCGATGGAATGTCGTAAACCATCGATGCCTTCATCGTCGCCAGCATCTGCCGGTCGAGGTAGTTGAGCAGGGCCACGGGGGCCAGCAGCATGACTACAAACCAGGCATACCGCAGTGAGCCGGAGGAGGTATCAGAACTCATGAACGCGATGGAGAGTTTTCGGCCGGAGCCATACGACAAGGGAGAAAGTGAGCCGAAACGGAACTATGCTGAATTTCGCGCTCAGGCGCTCAGCGCGGATTCCGGTCGCGGCAACTGCCATTCGTCGAACCGCGCGTCGAGTTCCTTCACGATGCCCGCGTAGATCTCTCGCGAACGCTCGGAGATGATCGCTTTCGGCGAACCCGTGGCGAGTCCCCGCGCCTCCATCGCCGCCGCGACATTCAGCGGGAACGTCAGTCGATCGATCACGCGGCCGATCGTCTGCATGCGCGATTGCGCCGGCTCGATCTCGCCGGGCGCGCCTTCCCGACACACGCGGTAAAGATGCACCATCAGATCCGGCACAATGTTCACCAATCCGCCAATGCAGCCGTCGGCGCCGAGCGCGAAGACCTCGGGCAGGCGCGTGTCCGCGCCGGAGAACACGGCGAACTTTCGCTCGCGGGCGAGCGCGATCAGATCCTTGTGATAAGCGAATTCGCCTCCGCTCTGTTTGATGCCGGCCATCGGCGCGCGATCGGCGAAGGCCGCGACGGTTTCGAGGTTGATCCGCGTCCCGGTCAGTTCGGGAAAGTTGTAGAGAAACGTCGGCAGCCCGGAGGCGTCGGCGGCGTGCAGGAAATGCTCGAGCGCATCCTCCTGGGTCGACGGGAAAAAACCCGGACTCATGATCGCGACCGCCGGCAAGCCGAGTTCGCGGGCGAAGCGGCCGAGCCCCGCGACGACATGCGGACGAATGTCGCTGATGTTCGCGATCACCGGCAGCGGCGCCGCGAGTTCGGCGATGAGCGCGAGCGCGCGTTTGCGTTGCTCGAGATCGAACTGCGGAAACTCGCCGGTGCTGCCAAGGGCGAGGACGCCGTGAACGCCGTGAGATTTGAGGAAGGCCAGGTTGCGCGTGAGTTCGGCGACCAGGAGATTGCCGGCCGAATCGGTCGGCAGCCAGAGGGCAGCCAGAGCTCCTTTGCGAGGAACGGGATTGGACATACGAAATGGAAAAAATTCAGGGTTGGGCCGGCCGACTGAACCGGTAGAGATAACCATCCTCCGCGCCGACGAGCAGCTCACGACGGCCGGTGCCGTCGACGTCGATGATCGTCGGCTTCGTGGCGTGGCCGCCGATGACGAGTTCCGTCACCGGTCCTTCGTCGCGAAACGTCCACCGGCCTTCGGCATCGCGGCCGGTGCCGCGGAGGAAATTCACGTTCTTGCTGTTGACGATGAGATCGAGCGTGCCGTCGCCATCCCAGTCGGTGATGCAAAACGTCCGCCGTCCGCTCTTGCCGATGGGATTCGCGTTCAAACGGAGCAGCCCCGTCTGATTATCCTTCGCCACGCCTTGCGCGTCGTAGGACGACGCACCCTCGCCCACGAACACGCGTTGCGGGGCGAGCAATTCCAACCGGCCGTCCGGCAGACGACGCCGCTCGAAGAGCGCGAGATAACCTTCGTGATCCATCATGACGAGGTCGGTGAGACCGTCCTGCGTCCAATCGATCGCGAACGGAGTCGTGCGCCATTGCGTGACGAGTTCGCGTCCGGTGGGATTCCACCACGTCCACGCCGGCTTCGGCGTGGGGCCGTTCCAGGCCACTTCGATGGGCTGCGCGGGCGCGAGACGAGGCGCGCTGCGGGTGCCGATGTTTCGATACCAGACCACCTTTCCCCAGATGCCGTTGGTGATGATGTCGGGCAGCCCGTCGCCATCCCAATCCGCCACGCTCAGAATCGAGTAACCCCACTTCGCCTCCGCGGGCCCTTGGATCGAGCCGTTGGGATCGGCCTGCTCGCGGATGAGTTTTCCGCCGGCGGAGAGATAGACCGGCGCCGCCCAACGCGCGGGCGAGCCGCCGAGATTTTCGATGAACGCGATGTAGCCGGCCGTGTTGCCCGCGATCAAATCCTCGTCGCCATCACCATCCCAGTCGACCGCGTGGGGCGTGACCAACGCGCCAAATTTCACATCCGCGGCGATCTGGCGGAAATAAACCGGCGGCAGAAACTGCGGCAGGCCTGTCGATCACCTCGCCGGTGTGTTCAATGAACGCGACCCGACCGTCTTCGTCGCCCACTACCAGATCGAGATCGCCGTCGCCGTCGAAATCGAACGCGACCGGCACAATCATGCAGAGGTCCATCTTCAGCGGTTGGCCGGCGACGGTGAGCCGCCGCCCCGGCGCGTAACGCGGCGTGGTGCGCGTGCCGGTGTTTTCGAAATACGTGAACCCGTCGAGAAACTCGCCGCAGAGCAGGTCGAGATCGCCGTCGCCGTCGAAATCGCCGAAGTTCGGCGTCGGCATGCCGAAGACGTCGACGGGCTTTCCGTCGGTCGTGAGAATCTTTTCCGGTGCGCCGTAGACGGGCGCGGCATCGGTGCCGGAATTCTTCAACAGATAGGCGTAGCCCCGGAGCGGACCGTTGGTCCAACGTCCCTTTTCATCCCACGCGTCGTCCCAGCCGTAATCGCCCCAGAAATCGATGCCGACGATGAGATCGTGGACCCCGTCGCCATCGTAGTCCACGAACCTCCACTGGTTGGCGCGGATGCGGCCGGTTTCGAGATGAATCTTCGCGGGATCGCCGAGTTGCACCGGCCGGCTGAAACCGTGGGTCAGGAATTCCGGATGCGCTTGTCCGGCGGAGGTCACCACCGGCTTTCCGTTCACCAACGACAATTGCGGCGAGGGCGCGCTCGGTCCGACGACCGTGCTCGGATTGAACAGCGGCAGTTTCGTCACCGTGTCCACCTTGCCGGTGTTGAGGAAAACGTGGATGCCGTTCGTCGGTTTGCCCGTGCAGACGACCACGAGGTCCATGAGCCCGTCGTCGTTGTAGTCCATCGGCAGCGGCCACGCCCACAAGCCGACGCCCAGATCGGTGATCAGCCCCGGATTGTTGTAGGCGAGACGCGGAATCGATGCGCTGGCGCTGCGCTCAACCTCGACGACGAGCGCGGCATCGGCCGAGGAAAACGCGACGATGAAGGAGAGGAGAAACGAAATTTTTTTCATGCGAGGATTCAATCGGGCGAACCGTCGAGCGAGGCGCGTTTGCGCCACCAAATTGTTCCATCGAGGAGCCTCTGATCCATCACGATGGCCGGCGGCAGGGTGTTGTCCCAGGCCTCGAACGCGGTCACGAGTTGCCGCAGTTTTTCGGGATGCCGGGCCGCGATGTCGTTTTCTTCACTGGCATCCTGCGCGAGGTTGTAGAGCTCCCACGCCGGGTTCTTGTTCTCGCCCACGCCCGCCTTGAGGATTTTCCAATCACCTTCGCGCATGGCGCACATGTAGGGCCCGTAACGCCAGTAGAGACGACGGTCGGGTTTGAGCCGGCCGCGCTCGCCGCGCAACGCGGGCAACAGGTCGACGCCATCGAGCGGATTCACCAGATCGGTCGACGCGTTCACCGCCGCGAGCACCGTCGGAACGATGTCCAGCGCGATCACCGGCTCCGCGATCTCCGCGCCCGCCCGGACGCCGCCCGCTTTCCATTGCACGAAGAACGGCGTGCGCAGACCTCCCTCGTAGATCTCGTATTTGCCAAGTCGATACGGCGTGTTGTCGCTGTAGTTCTGCGGCGCGCCGCCGTTGTCGCTGAGGAAAATGACGAGGGTGTTGTCCGCCACGCCTTTTTCCCGCAGCGCCGCGAGCACGCGCCCGATGCTGTCGTCCATCGCCGCCGTCATCGCGGCGTAAATCCGGCGTCCGGGATCGGAGATGTGATTGAACCGCTCGAGGTAATGATCCGGCGCCTGCATGGGCGCATGCGGGGCGTTGAAGGAGAGATAGAGAAAAAACGGACGGCCCGCGTGGCGGTTCACGAAATCCACCGCCGCTTCGCCGAAGCCGTCGGTCAGGTAAGCGGGCTTGGGAATCTCCTCCTGATTTCGCCAGAACTGACCGGAGCCGGGATAGTAGGAGGTGTTGCCGTTGAGAAAACCGTAGAACTCGTCGAAGCCGCGGACGTTGGGCCGGTATTCGGGATTCGTGCCGAGGTGCCATTTTCCGACGATGCCCGTGGCGTAGCCGCGGCCTTTCAGCATTTGCCCGAGGTTCACTTCGGTGGCGGGCATGCCGATGCGATCGTTGCCGAGCGTCTGCATGCCGAAACGCTGCTGATAACGCCCGGTCATGAAACCCATCCGGCTCGGCATGCAGACCGGCGCGGTCACATAGGCCTGCGTAAACGACGTGCCCTGCCGCTTGATCGAGTCGATGTGCGGCGTGAGCATGTCGCGCTTGCCCAGGACGCCGAGGTCGGTGACGCCGAGATCGTCCGCGACGATGAGCAGAACATTCGGCGGCTGCGATCCCGCGGCGGCGAAGCCGGGTGCGAGAAACGTCGCCCATGCGAGAGTGAGAACGAGAAGTCGTTTTTTCATGCGGCGCGGAATCAACGGGTCGGCATACGCGCGCCAACGGCCTTCAAGTAGGCGTCGAGGCTGGCGCGGAGTTTTTTCGCCTTTTTCGGTTTGGCGGCGGCGAGATCGTTTTGTTGCCCCAGATCGTCGTCGAGGTGGTAGAGCTCGTCGCGATCGTTCTCGTAGAAACGAACGAGGGCGTGGTTGCCCAACCGGATCGCCGACTGCGGACGCGTCTGGCTGATCTTGAAATCGTTGATGCCGATGTCGGGCTTCGCCTGATCGAACTTCCCCTCGGGATGGTAAAAAGGAAAATGCCACACCATCGGCTGGGTGCGCTCGACCGACGACGCCCCGCGCCACAACGGCAGGATGTTCACGCCATCCATCGGCACGCCCGCGGGCGGAGTCGTGCCCGCGACCGCGCTGAGCGTCGGCATCAAATCGCTGCCGATGATCGGCGTTTCGCACACCGAACCCGGAGCCACGCGGCCCGGCCAGCGCACGATGAACGGCACGCGAATGCCGCCTTCGTAGACGTTCCATTTGCTGCCACGCAGCGGGCCATTGGCGGCAAACTCCGGATGGCCGCCGTTGTCCGACATGAAGATCAACAACGTATTCTCCGCCACGCCGGCTTCCTCCAACGCCCGCATCACGCGTCCGACGAGATGATCGAGCGTCTCGACCATGCCGGCATACACCGCCCGGTCCTCGTCGGCGTCGGCGGGGAGTTTGGCTTTATATTTTTCCGTCAGCCACGGAGTGCGCGTCTTGATCGGCGTGTGCACATAGTAGTGCGACAGATACAGGAAGAACGGCCGGTCTTTTTCCCTGCGGATGAAATTCACGGCGCGGTCCGTCAACGAATCGGGGGGAAACTCGCCGGCGGGCAACGGCTGCTCCGCGATCGCGGCGTTCTCTTTATAACTGTAGGAATGCGAGCCGAAGTCGGAGTCGCCCTCGTCGAATCCCTGCTGCAACGGACCGTGCGTGGTCGACCAGCCGAGATAGTAGTTGTTGTGCGCGGCGACGTGCCATTTGCCGAAGAAACCCGTGCGATAACCGGCGGGCCCGATGACCTCGGCGAGCGTGATTTCCTCGAGCGCGAGATCCAGCGGATACGGCGGCGCCTTGAGCGGGTGCGGGTCGACTTTCACGCCGGGGAGCTTGGTGACGAATTCGAATCCGAGACGCGCCGGCGATTTGCCGGTCAGGATGGAAGCGCGCGAGGCGGAGCAGATCGGCGCGGAGGCATAGGCGGTCGTGAAACGCATGCCCTCGCGCGCGAGACGATCGAGATTCGGCGTCTCGTGCCACGGGCTGCCGTAACACGCGAGATCCCGCCAACCGAGGTCGTCGGCGAGAATGAAGACGATGTTCGGTTTGGCCGTGGCGGCCGGCGCGGCGCCGAGGCGCAGCCCGCCCGAGCCGGCGACCAGGGCGAGAAGAAGCGTTGCGAGCGGACGAAGTTTCATGGCGGGCAAAAGGTGACGGGACGGGTTTTAGAAGCGGCCGCTGATCCCAAAGCTCAACGTTTGGCCGGTGTAGATCACGCGCTGCGGCCGGTTCTTGAATCCGATGTAGGAGAACTGAGGTTCGTTGAACGCGTTCGTGAGGTCGCAGAAAAGACGCAGCTCCGGTCGCAGATCGAAATACGCGCCAAAGTTCACGATGGTGCGCGCATCGCGATAGACGCGACGATGCTGCGCCGTCGCGTCACTGGACAGGTAGTCGCCCGTGTAGTTGAGGAGTGCGCTAAGGCCGAGGCGCTTGTAGCTGTAGTTGAGCGCGACGTTCGCCGTGCGGGGAATGAAGCCTTCGACGTCCTTGTCCGACACCACGACGCCGTCGCCGAAATCACCCTCGGCCTGCAAGAACGTATAGTTCGCCGACACGCTCAGGCCCTTCAGGAACGACGGCAGAAAGGTCAGCTGCTGACGGTAATCGAATTCCCAGCCGCGCACTTTGGCGTCACCCGCGTTGAGCCGCGTGAGCAGACCGTAACCTTCGTAGCTGCCATTGAAACCGTTGTCGGGACCGACGCCGACCTTGGCGATCTCGATGGTGCGAATGAAATCCTCGATGTTCTTCGTGAAAAAACCGATGGAGAAGACGCCCGCCGGACGAATGTAATACTGCAGCACGAGGTCGATGTTTTTGGCATACTGCGGACCGAGAGCCGGATTGCCAATGGTCACGGTCTGGTTCGCATCCGAGATGCTCGCGGTCGGCATGAGATTCGTGAACGGCGGCCGTCCAAACGAAGTGGACCAACTTGCCTGCGCCCGCAGGCGCTCCGTGATCTCGTAGTTGAAATGAACGCTCGGAAACGATCGGGTGTAGGAACCGCGATTGGTGACCGGATGATTCCAATTGTATTCCGCGCGCGCGATGGGGTCGGGAATTTCCGCCGCGGAAGCGTTGGCGGTCTGCACATAACCGAAACCTTCCACGCTTGTCCTCTCGGTGCGCACGCCGCCGACCACGGTGAGCTTGTTGAAACGGACCTGGCCCTGCAGGTAGCCCGCGAAGACTTCCTCGGATGCATTACGCGTGGTGCTGTAGTGATCGCTGGCGTGGAAATAGATGTCCTCCGCCCAGAGCGAGGGATCGTCGGTGTTTTCGTAGGCCAGCTGCGGATCGATATAAGGAAGGCGGCCCGCGCCGGGAAACGCGAACACGTCCGGATACGCCGCCGTCATCGCGGGCGCGGACGCGAGATAGTTCCACCGCCGACGCCGTCCATCCTCGGCGACCGTTTGCTCGCGATAGAAAACACCTCCCTTCAGCGAAGCCGGAATGGCCGTGTCGAAGCGATAGAGCGCGTTGGCCTCGGCGTGACTCACTTCGATGTCGCGATCGTCGTTGCGCGCGAGCAGGGAGACGCTGCTGCGGTAGTTCGCGATGTCGTAGATGCTCGGGCCGGCGGTCTGGGTAAAAACGGGGTTTTCCGGATCGGAGGTGTCGAGGATCCAGCCGACATTCGGCACGCGCATCACGAGATTGCCGCCCGGTTCGTGTCCGAGATTCGCGTGCGTCTGGCTGTAGCCGGCCTCGTAATCAATTTGCCAGCGATCGAAATCGTGCTCGGCCCCGAGGCTGATCAACCGGGTGCGATTGAGAAAACGCCGCCGAAAGGTGCTCAGCTCGAAGTTGGAGCCGGAGACGGGACGGATTTCCGTGTGAGTGTTGGTGTAATCGGGGACAACGGCGCCGTTGCCCGTCGGATTGCCGCTCGGGTCCAGCGTCGCCACGGTTTGATTGGAAAACGCGCGGGTGGTGTAGAGACGGTCGGACTTTTCGAAGGCGTCGTTGTAGATGGTGTTCAGAATCAGCTTGGTCCGATCGGACAGGCGGAATTCGGCCTTCGCGTTGACGCTTTTCTGCGTGCGATTGTTGATCTGGTTCTGCGTGCGGAAGTCCCAGACGTAGGCGGGCGAGTCGGCGGTGTTCTGGTAATCGTATTGGATGGACGACGGAGCGTTGACGTTTTCGCTGTAGAAAAAATTCAGCGCGAGACCGAGGTTTCGCTCGCCGCCGAAGACGTCGAAGACCTCCTGATAGGAGAAGTTCGTGAGTGGATGGATCGGCTGATTCCGACGCGGCTGAACATGCTCGTAGAACGGCGGCGCCCAACGCGCACCGATGCTGTAGGTGAAGCGTCGGCGTTCCTTCATGCTCAACGGCGAACGGGTTTTCAGATTGATCGAGCCGCCGAGCGAATCGGCGGACTGGTCGGGCGTCGCGGCCTTGATGACCTCCAGCTGCTCGAACATCGCGCCGGTGAGGCTGTGGGTTTGGAACTGGCGGTTGAATCCGCCGACATTCGCGATGAGCGCGCCGTCGACATTGACGCGGTTGAGCTGCGAGGAGGAGCCGCGGACGATGAGGCCGGTGACGTTGCCCTCGTCGTCGAGTTGCGAAGCGACGCCCGGCAGGCGCACGGCAAGCTCGCCGGCGCTCATGTTGGGAAGATTGCCGTAGGCATCGAGCGCGACGACGTTCTTGACGTTTTCGGCGTTGCGTTGGGCGGTGAGAGCGAGCGCGTTGCCCTCGACCTCGCCGGTGACGGTAAACTGGGCGAGTTGGTAAACCTCTGCGGAGAGATCGATGTTCAGGTCGTTGCGGCGTCCGCCGACGACGTTCACCTGGACGCGTTGAGTATCGAGGCCGAGATAAGAGGCGACGACCTCGTGCGAGCCGGCGGGCACGTCGTTGAAGACAAAGCGGCCGGTGTTGTCGGTGAGCACGGCGCGGCCGAGAGCGGGGATCTCGACTCTGACGCCCTGCAGCAGGTTGTGGGTGGCGGAATTGGCGACGACGCCGATCAGGGTGCCCCGNTCGGCCGTGGTTGATTGGGCGACAAGCGCGCCACCCGCGGTCAATCCGGNCAGACAAAACACCCAATGAAGCAATGCACGTGGGGTATGCATGGTGTGAATCAGGTTGGGGGTGGGATCGTGGGAACGGAAGAAGCCGACGCCTGCGGCGCGGCCTCAACCGGAGGGAGTTTCGGAGCCGGAATGGGTGCGTTCGTTTCGGCGCGCCACCGCGCGAGCTGCGCCCGCAGCGCCCTCGCCTTCTCGGGTTGCGCGGCGGCGAGGTTTCGCCGTTCGCCGATGTCGTCGGCAAGGTTGAACAGCTCCACGGAGCCGTCCTCGAAGTATTCGATGAGTTTCCAGTCGCCCTGGCGGATGACGCTGCAGGGCGTCGCACGCCAACCCGGCTTCGGCGCGTCGTCCGCGAAATTCTTCGGCACGCCTTCGAGATAAGCGGGAAAATGCCAGTAGAGCGCGTCGCGTTCGAGGGACGCGCCGCCTGCGAGCAACGGACGGAGGCTGACGCCGTCGAGACCGAGCGCGGGATCGATCGGCAGTCCGGCGAGTTCCAACAGCGTCGGATAAAAATCGAGCGTGATCACCGGCACCTCGCACACGGAGCCCGGCACGATTCGGCCGGGCCAGACCATGCCGAGCGGCACGCGGATGCCGCCTTCGTAGAGCATGCCTTTCGCACCGCGCAGCGGTCGCATCGAAGTCGCGCCGCCGAAGCCCCCGTTGTCGGAGGTGAAGATCACGAGCGTGTTCTCCACCTGGTTGGTGTCCTTCAACGTCTGGAGAAGACGGCCGACGTTGGTGTCGAGCGTCTCGATCATCGCGGCGTAAACGGCGCGGTTGTGCGTGGGGTTGCGGCCGGCGGCCTTTTCGCGCGCGAGCTTTTCCTCGTATTTCCGGATGAGTTCCGGTTTCGCCTGCAGCGGCGTGTGCACGTCGTAAAACGAAACGTAGGCGAAGAAGGGTTTGGAGCGTCGCTGCTCGATGAACTCGATCGCGCGCTCGGTGACGTAGTCGCCCAGGTGCGCGCCGGCGGGCGCGTGCTCCACGCCCGGCGCGGGCCACGGCGCGAAATACGTGGCGCCCGGAGGCGCGCCGGCGGTGTAGCCGCCGACGTTGACGTCGAAGCCCCGGGCGAGCGGCCCGAGCTCGCCTTCGCCGAGATGCCATTTGCCTCCGTGAAACGTCGCGTAACCGCCCGCGCGCAACGACTCGGCCAGCGTGCGGAAATTGCCCGCGAGTTCGGTGCGGTTTTCCGGCGTCGCCAGCCGGTGCTCCGACGCATCGCCACGCGCCGTGCTGCGAACGGTGTAGATGCCGTGGCGCGGCGTATAGAGGCCGCTCATCAGGGAAGCGCGCGTGGGCGCGCAATTCGGGCCGTTGGCGTAGGCTTGGGTGAAACGCAGCCCTTCGCGCATGAAGCGATCGAGGTGCGGCGTCTCGTAGAAATCGCTGCCCGCCGCGATGTCGGTCCAGCCGAGGTCGTCGACGAGGATGAAGAGAATGTTCGGCGGCGACGCCGGTGCCGCCCCGACCGCGACACCGGCGAGCAGAAGGAGAAGCGGAAGCCAAAGCCTCCGCTCCCGCATTCTTCGCATGCCGGCAATTACCATGTGCGGCTGACCGTCACGCGGTAGGCGCGGCCTCCGGTGCTGCGCATGATGAAGATCGGTTCATCGGTCAGGTTCTTCACGAAGAAGTCGATCGAGTTCTTGCCGTAGGTGTAGCGAACGCCGGCGTCGAACTGCTTGAAGTTATGCTCCACCGGCAGGCGAATGCCGGAGAAGGTGCCGATGAACGGACCATAGGAGTTCACGCCGGCGCGGAGTTCGAAGCCGTTGCCGCGCTCGTTGCGCAGATCGTAACGTCCGAAGAAGTTGAAGTTCCAGTCGGCCACGCGGTGCATTTCCTGGGTGATCGGCCCCGTATCCAACAAGCGGACCTCGCTCGAATCCATGAAGGCCAGGCTCGTCACGACCGAGAAGCGTTGGGTGAGATCGCCGACCGCCTGGAATTCCCAGCCTTCGACGGTGGAATCTGCGAGGCTGGCGCGGTTGACGGAAACGATGTTGCCCGAGCCGATCGGCGACTCGACCGGCATATTGCCCGTGCGCAGAAGATTGTTGATCATCGTCTGCTTGAACCAGGCGGCCGAAACCGAGAGCCGGTTGTCGAGCAGTTCCGCCTTCACGCCGAATTCGAGAAGCTCGATGCCGGGTCGGAAGATCAGCTTTTCGTCCACGCGCGGGTCGTTGGCCGCCAGCCCGTCGCTGTAGACGTTGCGAACGAGCTCCGGATCCTGCGCGTCGCTGACGACCGCATAGGCCGCGATCGTGCGTTTCTCATTGAGGAAGGCGGTCAGGCCGTAGCGGAATGAATCCGTGCCGTCGTCGGTTTCGATGATCGTGCCGTCGTCGTCGAGGTCCCACGACTCTTGTTCGTCGTGACGCCACGCGGCCGAGGCGATCAAGCGGCGGTTCCAGAAATCGACTTCCTGTTGAGCGTAGTAGCTGACGTTTTTGATGCGGTCGTCGTCGGTGTCGTTGATCCCGAAGCTCTGGATAACCTTGTCGTCGTCCCAATAGCTGCGATCGGTCGGGATGTTCGCAAGGTTCATCCGGCGATAGGCGGGGTTCAACGTGTAGGCGTGGGACGCCTTGTATTCTTTGTAATTCCAATACTCGTAACCGACCAGCGTCGTGGAGCGAATGGTGTGGGTGAGATTGAACTGCCCGTAGAGGTCACCTTGGAACGAATCACGCGCGGAGCGGCGCTTGGCGCCGCCGTAAGAAGCGGGAACCCAGACGCCCGGCTGGCCGTTGAAGACATCCGTCACCTGCGTGAGCGCCGCGGCGGGCTCACCCGTGCGGCGCTCGTCGTATTCCGTGAAGCGTTGATAGCCCTGGCGGAAATGGATGTTGTCGGTGAAGCGATGCGTGATCGACACGATGCCGCTGCGAATTTCCTCCCAGTGGATGACGTGAGGGCCGGCGGGATTGCGACCAAACGGGATGTCCAACGCCGAGATGGGATCGTTGGGATCACCGCCGAGCACCGGATCTTTCAGCAGGTCGCGGTAGTCTCGCGCGTAGAAGCTCGGACCGGTGCCGATGTTCGACGCGGGCTCGGTCGCATCCAGAAATTCGCCGAAGAACGTCAGCTCGGTCTTGGGCGTGATGTCCCACCGGACCGAGGGATAGAACCCGCGACGATCGTCCGGCAGATATTGGATCATCGAATTACCCTCCTGATACACGCCGACGGCGCGAACGCTGAGACGCCGCCCCACCCCCTTGTCGATCAGCGTCTGATTGCCATCCACCACCGCGCGATAGACCTCCTCATAACCGTCGTCGGTGCTGTAGGTGATTTTGGTGTTCAGCGAGTTTTTCCCGTGGACCGGTTTCTTGCTGATCCAGTTGATCGCGCCGGAGGCGCCGGAACGGCCTTGCACCGCGGACGGCGGGCCTTTGATGACTTCCATGTGCTCGTAGCCCGCGGAATCGCGACGATAACCGGGCACCGAGAAGCCATCGAGATACGTGGAGCCCTCGCGCTCGAAGCCGCGGATGAGATACTCGCCCGGCTGGCCGTAGGTGTTGCGCGGAAAAACATTCGGCACGTAGCGCAACGCCTCCTCTTCTCGGAACGCGAGGGTGTCCTCCAGCATCTTGCCCGTGATCATCGTGATCGACTGCGGGATTTCCATGACGGGACGATTGGTGCGCGTGCCGACCGTCGACATCGTCTCGCGGTATCCGTCGCCAGTTCCGGCCACGACGGCAAACGGCGGCAATTCGACGATCTCCTTCGAGTCATCGGCCGCAGCCCGTCGGTCGCTGGCCGCCTGGGCCTGCGACAGAGGGGCGAAAGCGACCGCCGCGGCGAACAACGAAACGAGCCGTCCGGCAGCGAACGCTCGGTGTGAGGATGAGGGAGGTAACTTCATAGTTAGGTTGCTTGGGTGGAAAACAGGGTGAGCGCCGTTTCACAGACGCGTGCCGCTTCAGGTGCGCACTCGCGCGCAAAAGAGCCGAGGGGCGTGGGAACAGAGCGGGAACGAGAGAAGACGACGGCGTTGGGGAAGGCGGCAGCTGAAGAACGGGAAGGGATTTGCAGTTTGCTTAACCGATTAAGCAGAACGATAGATTTGTTTTGCAGACGGGGTAATCTATCGAGGCGGAATGGATGCTAAATGGTTTTAGCTCCGTCAAGCACTTTTGCGCTTTGATTCGCGGCAAAAGGCACTCGGAACGATTTGGGCCGCGCATCTTCAATCGTCGATTTGGCGGCGTTCACCGGGTGCGACGAGATCGGGATGATCCTGCTTCGGCAACCAAGCGGAGAGTTCCGCTTTGATCGTTTGAAAGGCCGGATCGGCCGCGAGATTCCGCCACTCGTTCGGATCCGCCCGCTCATCATAGAGCTCCTCCCCGCCGTCGTAGTAACGCGTGTAGCGCCATGCCTCCGTCCGCACCGAGTGATTCTTGAACAGGTAAGTCGAAATCGCCGGCTGTTCCCACGCCGCGGTCGGATCGCGCAGCAGCGAACGCACGCTCGCACCTTCCACGTGCGCGGGCGTTTCGATTCCCGCCAGATCGCACAAGGTCGGATACACCGACATCAGGTCGACGGTGCGTTCGCAGGGCACGCCGGCGGGCGTCATTCCAGGGACCACCCAGATCATCGGCGAACGCGTTTCGTTTTCCCACAGCGCGAATTTCCGCCAGTGCTCTTTTTCACCGAGGCTCCAGCCGTGATCGGACCACAGGCAGATGATCGTGTTGTCGCGCAGCGGGGAACGATCGAGCGCGTCGATTAACCGCCCCACCATCGCATCCGCAAACGAGATCGAAGCGAGATACCCCTGAACCGCCTGCTTCCACAACCCGGCCTCCACGATCGCCTCGTGATCGCCCCATTGCAGCGCCAGCCGCCTCCCCTCGCCGGGCACATCGTCCAGATCGCCGTCCTGATGGGGCGGAAGCTGAATCTCTTCGAGCGGGTGCAGATCGAAGTATTTTCTGGGCACGAACCACGGGAGATGAGGCTTCTGGATTCCCACCGCCAGAAACAGCGGCTGGTCTCTTGTCTGCTCCAGCTGCCGGATCGCGTAATCCACCACCTGGTAGTCGCGCATCATCCGCTCGTCTTCGTCGATCGCCCCGAACTTGATCCGTGTGCCCGCCCCCTGTTGTTCCGTCGGACGCGGGTTGCGCGGCTTCTCGTCGAAATACTCGTCCCACTCGGCGCGACGCGGATACGCGGTGTGATAGATCTTGCCCGCTCCGCTCACGTGGTAGCCCGCCCGGCGGAAGGTCGAAGGCAGCGTCATCTCGGGCGGCACCACCTCGCGCCAGTCCGTATCATTTTCATACACACCGGTCGTGAACGGCCGCAATCCCGTCAGCACCGCCGCACGCGAGGGATTGCACGAAGGCGACGCCGCGTAGGCGCGCGTAAACGCCACGCCTCTCGCCGCCAGCCGGTCGAGATTCGGCGTCTTCGCCTGCGGATGCCGGCCAAGATAACCGACCCAGTCGCGGAGGTCGTCGACGACGATGAAGAGAACATTCGGCCGCGCAGGCGCAGCGGATTGTTCGGCGAAAACCGGGCTGGCGAGCCCGCAACCGAGAGCAAGCCAGGGAAGCAAACGAAGCATTTTCATCGGGAAGAATTGTGAAGATTAACCGACTCGCCGCCGCTCAATCGTCGGCCTTGCTGCGTTTCGCCTCCAACGCCGAGCGATCGAAGGGCACGTCCAGGTATTCGAGTCGCAGCAGAAATTGATTCTTCGCGGTCGCGAGCCACTCCGCCGGAAACCAGTCCGCCTGAATCTTTCCCGCGTATCCAGCCGCCCCGTCGCGCAACATCACGACCGTGTTGAGCATCAGGTTGGCTTCGACGGGATCGGCCGCCCCGCGCAGCGCCTCCGCGAGGACCGGGTGCGGATCGCCGGCTCCGATCAACGCAAGAAACTCCGCCGCGCGCACGCCCACCAGCCGCTCGGGATCGTCGGTCGACATCCGCCGCACGATCGGCGCGAGCGACGCCGCCGCGCTGCCGTGCGAGCTGCACGCGATCAGCGCCCAGTAACGTTCCCATGGATACGCCGACGCCAGCGCCCGCTCGAGCTCGGACTTCGCCTCCGCCAAAGGCCGCAAACTCAAATCGGCGATATCGACCAGCCGCGCGATCTCCGCGCGATGCGCCCGGCCAAACGCCACGGGATTCTCGAGCGCTTCGCGCACGAGCATGTTTTCCGGATAAAAGCCGAGATCCGGCATGCCCTTCACCCACGCCGCCAGCCGCGCGCGAAGGTCGTTCAACACGTCCGCATACGCGGGATCACCCGCGAGATTCCGGGTCTCGTGCGGATCGTTCTCCAGATCGAAAAGAAGCTCCGGCGCCCGCGGCTCGAAAAACGCCCGCTGCACGTCGTCGAGCTGGCCGGCACGATAAAGCTCGCGCCACTCCGCATACGCGGGCTGGCGAAAACGATAGTCGTTGTGCAGTCCGTCCGGATTGAAGGGCTGGTAATTGCGCAGGTATTTGAACCGCCCTTTTCGCAGTGCGCGCACCAGATCGTATTTTTCGTCGAAACGATCGGCCGCGCTGAAATGTTCATCGCGCCGCGCGAGTTCCTCCGCGGAAACGCCCGCGCCCAGAAACGGCTTCCCGTCCATCGCCGCCGGAGGCTCGAGGCCCGCCAGTTTGAGCATCGTGGGCGCGAGATCGATCAACCCCACGAAACCCGTCACGCGCGAACCCGGCGACGCCGGCAGCAGGTGTCGCCATTTCGGCGGCGCGTAAACCACCAACGGCACGCGAAGCCCGCTCTCGTAGAGATAACCTTTGCTGCGCGGCATCACGCCGCCGTGATCTCCGTAGTAGAAAACAATCGTGTCGTCCGCCAACCCGTCGGCCTCGAGTTGCGCGAGCACTTTGCCGATCCGCTCATCGAGCAAACGATGGCGGGCAAGGTAGCGCGCCTTCGTGTAGCGCGTCACCGGCGTGTCGGGAAGGTAAGGCGGGACCACGATGCCGCTTCGATCGACCGTGTCCGTCGCCATTTCCTCCGCGGTGAAATGCAGGCTGCTCTCGTGCGTCGTCGCGAAATTCTGCACGTGGAAAAACGGCTGGTTTTCGCGTCGGTTCCGCCACGTCGCGCGCGGAGAGGATTCGTCCCACATTTCCGTGTCTCGCAGGTTGTAGTCCGTTTTGTAGTTGTTCGACGTGTAGTAGCCCGCCTGCCGCAAATACCACGGAAACATCCGCAGTCCTTCGGGCATCGTCGCGTGTTTCGAACGACGATGATGCATCGCACCGATCCGCGGCGCGTAGCTGCCGGTGATGATCGTGCTGCGCGAGGTCGAACAAACCGGCGAATTCGCAAACGCCCGCGTGAACACGAGTCCTTCCGTCGCGAGGCGTTCGACATTCGGCATCGCCGCACCGCCGTCCGCGTAAAGCCGCAGGTAATCGGGGGAATTATCCTCCGAAACAATCCACAGGATATTCGGCCGCTCCGCCGCAAACGCGGAAGCGAGCACCCACAACGCCGCAAAACTCAACGCACGCCATTTCATGGTTCGAAATCCTCCATCGCGATCGCCTCGCCTGCGAGCGGTTCGCGCGTCCCCTCGCCCTTTTGCCACGTCACTTCGAGCCGCGCCTCCGAGGCGACATGCCGCGAGTAGAGCCGGAACGGATGCCAGCCCGCCGCCAGGCGGATCACTCCACTCCGCTCCTCGCCCGGCCGGCTCGCGACGTCGTCGACGAGTCGCGCCTCGTGCAGGAACAGCACCGCGCCGCGATCGCTCGTCACGTGGAACGCGTAGTCGCCGTCGTCAGCCGCGTAAAAGTAACCCGAGAACGCGAGCCCGCCCGCTTTCGCGTTGAGCAACGCCGCGCCGATGCGCTCGACCGCGCGTGTTTCCACCGGCTGCAACGCCCGGAAATCCGGCACCCATTCCCAACGGCCTTCGTAAACGGCGCCTCGCAGCCGGCCTTTCTTCAACGGGCCAACGATCGCCGCCGGCACCGGCGCATCGTCGTAGGGACGTCTCGCGCTCGGCTCGGGTCGTCGCGCCTGCAGCGCCCTCGCCTTGAACTCCCGCTGCCACTCGCGTCCGAGCTGAGCGGCGAGGTTGTTTTCCTGTTTCGGATCGTTCTCCAGATCGAAGATTTCGAAATCGTCCTGCGCACTTTGAACATCGTAGCGCACTCCGACGAAGCGATCCGCATGGACCGTCTGCATCTGGCGGCGCGGACGATCGCGATACATCGCAGGCAGCGCATCGTAACCCGGCGCCTTGCGGGCGTTGAAGTATTCGAAATACGCCGTGCTCCGCAGCGGCGCGCCGCGCCCCGTCAGCCGCGGCACCAGCGAAACGCCGTCCGAAAACGCGGGCGCGGCGAAGCCCGCGAGTTCGGCGAACGTCGCCAGCCAGTCCCACTGACCCGAAACGCTTGAATCCAATTTTCCCGCGGGAATCACACCGGGCCAGCTCACGAACGTGGGCACCCGCACACCGCCCTCCAGCGTGTCGCGTTTCAAGCCGCCGAGCGGCCCCGCGGTGTCGAAGAAATCCGGATCGCACGGATTCTTGCGTAAATACGATTCCGGCGTCGGGCCGTTGTCCGAGGTGAAAACCACGAGCGTCTCCCGGTCGATGCCGAGATCCCGCAGCAGCTGCATCAAATCTCCCACCGCCGCATCGATGCGACGCACGCTCGTGGCGAAGCGTTTCTGCACGTCCGGCCACGGCTGCTCCGGCGTGGTCGGATCCCCGTCATGATCCCAGGTCTGCGCCGCCACGGCGGGATCGCACCACGTGTCCTTCGCGCCGGTGGAGGTGTTGAGCATCGCGCCCGGCCGGCCCGTCCATTGCACGCCGCCGTGGCGACCGCCTCCCGCCGGGTATTCGGTCGAAGGATACGCCATGACCGCGTGCGGCGTGTCGAACGCCAGATAGACGAAGAACGGCTGCGACGAACGCTCCCGATGCTCGACGATCCAGTGTTTGGTGCGCGCGGTGAACAAATCGGTCGTGTAGCAAAGATCGAGGTCCGCCGAGACTTCGCGGTCGTTCTCCCACACTTCGCGGCCGTCCTCCTTCGGGTAGTGAAAATGTCCGTCCTTGTGTCGCACGTAGCCGAAGAAAAAATCGAAGCCGCGCTTCGTCGGATAACTCACCCAGCCATCCGGTGAATTTGGCGACGCGCCGGCCGCGGTTCCGCTCTCCTCCGTCGAGTCCTCTCCCCCGCCCTGCAATCCCCACTTGCCGATCACCGCCGTCGCATACCCGGCCCGCCGCAGCACGGACGCCAGCGTCGGCCGGTCCGGCAACGCCTCGTCGAACGCGTTGTCGCGAATCGGCGAGTGTCCTTGCGTCAGCCCCAGCAACAACGACGCGCGCGCGGCGACACAGATCGGCGCCGCCGCATAATGCCTTTGCAATTGCACGCCCTCGGCGGCGAGCCGGTCCAACGACGGCGTCGCAAAGAAAGGCTCCGTTCGCGCGCCGCGCGCCGCGCGTTCGTTCTGAAACGTCGGCCCCGTCGCGCCGAACCCGAGGTCATCGCAAAGGATGAAAATGATGTTCGGGCGCGGCGCCGCCGAAAGCGGCGTTCCGACGAGCGCCAGCAGAAGAAGCGCGGAGAGTCGCGAAGATCGCAGGGTCATTGGGAAGCTTTTCCGGTGGAGCGCGCGTTTTCGACGAGCACTTCGTCGAGCAGCACGCGATTGCCCGACGACGCCACCACCTTGATGCGGTTCGCGCCGCCTTCGAGAACCACGGGGATTTCGAAAGTCTGCCATTCGCCGACTTCCACCGTCGGCGGCGGCAAGGCGCCGACTTCGACATCGTTCACCAGGATGCTCGAGCTGGTCTCGGTCGTGTTGGGACTTCGCGCGTAACGAAATGTCAGTCGGTAATCGCCGCGGCCGCCGTCGTTTTCCTGATACCATTCGAGCCAGCCTCCTTCGCGAAGTTCGATATAACCCTCGCCTCGAAAGCCCAAAATACGCCGTCGCGGACTGCCGTTGTGATACACCGCGTTCTCCGCCTGCAATCCGGCTTCAGGGGCCTCCCGCGATTCTCCCGGCGCGAGCCAATGCAGGCCGGCCTCGGCCGAGAAGGTTTCTTCCAGCTCCATCACTTCGCGACCGTCTTCCAACACCAGCGCGCGCACGGTCGCTCCCAAGGGAACAGAAAACGCGCCGGCGTAGCGAAGGCTCGAGGCGGTCGGTCGCGTGCCGTCCACGGTGTAGTGAATCGTGAATACACCGCGCGGCCGGGGTTCGCCGCGAACCACCACCCGCTGCACGTCGATGGTCACGCGATCCGAGGTGAGCTGCCGGCGTTCGCCGTTGATCGCACCGACGACGACGGAGACCGGACTGGTTTCGGTCGTCGCCTGAAGAAACGCGCGCGCCAATCCGTAAAACGTCCGTCGCGTGTTCGCGCCGTAGTTCGATTCCGTGTCCACCGGATTTCCGTTTTCGAGCGACAGCAGCCGCGCCGGACCTTCGAGACGGAAGGCGATCCGATTTTCACCGTAAGGATAAAACGTTCCGGCCTCATCGACCTGCGCGAGGGTGAGCCGCGCGGTGGCGCGTCCATCTGCCGGAAAACCCGCCGACTCGATCCTGGCCCGCAACGCCGCCGGCGCGCCGGCGGTGCGTTGCGTCGCTCGCACGACTTCCTTGCCTGCACGGTAGCCCACCGCTTCGAGCACGCCCGGCTCCCACGGCACGAGCCACTCGCATTGCATTTCTTCCGCCGCACGGCCGGAACGATCGCGGCCCAACGAGCGGCCGTTCAAAAACAACTCCACTTCGTCCACGTTGGTATACGCCCACACCGGGATTCGCGTCCCCCGCGCCATGCGCGGGTGCGTCCAGTGCGGCAGCAGGTGCAGCATCGGCGCCGTGGTCCACTGGCTTTTGTAGAAGTAATACAAATCCTTCGGAAAACCCGCGAGGTCCACGACCCCGCCCATGAACGCGCGAAACGGCCAGCCACCGTGTCCGTAGCCCGCCTCGCCGAGATAATCGAAGCCCGTCCAACGGAAGTGTCCGCTGAACCACGGCAGATCGCGCGCGAGCTCCCAGTTTTTCCGCGCGGTGATTCGAACCATCGCGTTGTCGTAGGAGGAATTGAAGACCTGCGCCCGGTTCGCCTTCTTCACCGGCGCGATCCAGTCGTCCGTGAAAATCTCCTCCTCGGTCAGATCGGCCAACGGAAAGGGCTCGCGGTTGCCGGCTCCGTTCACGCCATCGCGAAACCAACTCTGCGTGCGATAGAATCCGCGCACCTGCCAGGTGTGCGGCGCTTCCGTCGCAAGAAACGGTTTCTCGGGTGGCGGATTCCGAAAGAAACGCGGCGACTCCGAGCCGCCGTTCATTCCGTAAACATCCATCAACGCCGGCGCCGCATGCCCCGACGTGTAACTCCGTGTCGGATCGACCTCGCGCGCGACGCGCAACAACTCGGCCGCGATCTCTCCGGAGGTTTCGTTGCCGAGACTGTAGAGAAACACGCTGGGATGATTCCGATCGCGCCGCACCCAGTCGCGCAGATCGCGTTCCCACCACTCCTCGAACGTCTGATGCGCGTAATCTTCGGGCGCCTTCTGCCGCCAGCCGTCGAAGATTTCGTCGAGCACGAGCATGCCCAGCTCGTCGCAGAGTTCGTAGAAGCGCGGCACCTGCGGATTATGCGCCGTGCGGATCGCGTTCGCGCCCATGTCGCGTAGCAATTCGATTTTCCAACGAATCAACTCGTCCGGCCACGCCGCGCCGACCGGTCCGCCTTCGAGGTGTTCGGAGACGCCGCGAATCTTCACGTTGCGGCCGTTCAGCCAAAAACCCGTGGCGGTGTCCCAACGAATTTCCCGCAAACCGAAACGCGTGCGCACCACGTCGGTCAGTTTTCCCGCCACGCGAACTTCGCTCACCGCGGTGTAGAGTCGCGGCGCGTCGAGGTCCCATCGCTGCGGCGCGTCGACGACGAAGCGCTGCGTGTGCGTCGTCGCACCTTCGGAAAGTTTCACCGGAACCGCGGAAGCGGCAACGACCGTGCCATCGGGAGCGAGCAGTTGCGTGCGCAACTCGACGGAGTCCGCGTCGCCCGCGAGGTGTTGCAACTCCGTCTGCACGACGATGCTCGCCGACGCGTCCGACAACTCCGGGCTGTGAACAAAAACGCCGGACGGAGCGACGCGCACGCCGCCCGTCGACACCAACCGGACGTGTCCGTAGATACCGCACCCGTGATACCACCGCGCGCTGGGCTCGCGCGAATTGTCGACACGCACCGCGAGCACGTTGCGTCCCGGCCGCAGGTGCGGCGAGAGATCGTAACCGAAACTGATGTAGCCGTAAGGCCGGCGTCCGAGTTTCTGACCGTTGAGCCAGACCTCGCTGTTCATGTAGATCGCGTCGAACTCCACGCGCCAAACGCGTCCGATCTGCGCCGGCGCGACGTTGAACTCGCGTCGATACCAGCCGATCCCGCCGGGCTTGTAGCCGCCCCGGTCCGCCTGCGCGGCCTTTTCGCCATAGGGTGCTTCGAACGCCCAATCGTGCGGCACATCGAGCCGCCGCCACGCGGCATCATCGAAGTCCGGCCGCTGCGCACCGGGCGCGTCTCCCAGATGAAACCGCCAGTCGAAATCGATGTTCGTGATCGTCCGCTCGGCGCGCGCTACGCCGATCGCCAGGCACGCCAACGCGCAGAGCGCGAGAATTCGACGACAGGCTTCAGCGGCGCGGGAAAGAAAAGACGGCATCGATAATCAACTCAGTTCGCCGCGAACGGAAGGACGCGAGGATTCTCGCCCGCGAGTTCGCGCAGCTGTGCCGACAACTCGCGCAGCAACGCGGCGTTCTCGGGTTCGCCCGCGCGGTTGATCGTTTCCCGAGGATCCGTCGTTTCGTCGTAGAGCTCGCGAGCGATGACGGCGCCCGACGCGTTTTCCCGCCACTCCACATAACGATGCCGCGCGGTCCGCAACGCATAGCCCATGTGGGTGAACTCGCCATTGAAATATGGCCGGGGATGCTGCGAGAGCACGGCCGGCTTTCCGGGATGCCGCGGATTTTCGAGCAACGGAACCAGGCTGCGGCCTTGCAGTTCGTCGCGTGGCGGCAGTCCGCAGAGCGCGGTGACGGTCGGATAAATATCGATGAACTCCACCAGCCCGGGAGCGCTCACGCCGGGTTGCGGCAAGCGCGGCGCGGCGACGATGAGAGGCGCGCGGGCGTCCAATTCGTAATTGCTGGATTTGCCCCAAAGCGCGTGCTCGCCCAGGTGGAAACCGTGATCGCTCCAGAAAACGATCACCGTGTCGTCCGCAAGACCGAGCCGATCGAGCTCCGCGAGCACGCGGCCGACCTGCGCATCCAGAAAACTGATACTCGCGTAATAGCCATGGCGCAGCTCCGCCGCGAGTTCCGGAGGGATCGGTCCCGTCCTTGGGAATTCCGCCGTAGTTGCGCAGTTCGTCGGAATCCGTGTCCGGCGAGTCGCCGGGGCCGCGGCGGGCGCGGACGCGGGATCGACCGGGGCGAGTTTCGTCCGATCGTAGAGATCCCAGTATTTTTTCGGCGCATTGAACGGCAGGTGCGGTTTCCAGAAGCCCACCGCGAGGAAGAACGGCTGGCCCGCGGATTTCAGTTCGCCGAGTTTGGCGCAGGCGGCGTCGGCAATCTTGCCGTCGAAGTAGGCGTTGTCGGGCACGTCGAGGCACTGCGTCGCTTCCTGCTTGCGCGGCGGCGGGCCGCCGTCGGGCATCACCCAATCGTGCCAGTGCGCGCCGTTCGCGAAGACCGGCGGTTCCGACCAGGAGACGGGATCGGGAAACGGACCTTCCGGCGGCACGCGTTTGCCTTGGTTGTGGAAGAGCTTGCCAATGCTGATCGTGGTGTAGCCGTGGTTCTTGAAATGCTGCGGCAGCGTCACGGCGTCGGGCCGCGCGGCGCGAAAATGCGTTTGCAGATCCCACACGCGCACCGCGTCCGGTCGCAATCCGGTCATGATCGACGCCCGCGACGGATTGCAAACGGCCTGCTGAACATACGCGCGCTCGAAAACCCGGCCGCGACGAGCGAGCGCGTCGAGGTGCGGCGTCTTGACCTCCGTCGCGCCATAGCAACCGAGGTCGGCGCGCAGATCGTCCGCGGCGATGAAAAGGACATTCTTGGGTTGGGCGGAGGCACTCGCCACCGCCGCCAGAACGAGACTCAGCGCTCCAACGAGGAGCCCAAATTGGGTCAGCAGCGATTTCATGGATGGGGGAGAATGGGGATCAGCGCGGCGGGCATGTCTCGCCCGGCGGATGGGGCTAGAACGCGATCGTGTTTGTCAAGAACACCGCACGTTCGACCGGAATCCGCACGACGGCCCACTTGCCATCGGGATTGATCACCTCGGGCATGAGGTCCTGGTCGCCCAAGTAATTCCGGAAATTGAGCTGCACCGTCCATTCGAACTTGCGGAAGAGTTTGCGCGAATAGCGGACGAAAACATCGCCGTTCCAGGTCGCCGGCGCGTAGTAGGGCCGCGCCAAATCCGGCGCCTGCACCGCCACGCCGTCGGTTTCGGTCAACACGAGCGGATAACCGACCGCGGCCTTGTCCTGCCAACGCACGGCGCCGCCGACGGCGAAACCCTTCAAGGGCGCGGCGTTGAATTTATAAGCGGTCATGAGATTCCAGCGCCACTTGCGCTGCTCCTGGCTGACCGTGCCGTCAGCGGCGAGGATGCTGGCGAGCGGATTGAGGTAGTTGTTGGTGAAACGCTGACGGTAGGTGATGTTCGCGCCGACATTGGGTTCGTCGGGAATGTTCGTGTCCCACAGGTGCGCGGCGACGAGGCTCTGCTGGATCTGCGAGTAATATTGCTGGAGGTCGCGGCCGGAGCCGTTGCGCACGGTTTCCTGCTTCGTGACGTTGAGCGCGAGCGTCCAACTCGGCGTGGGATTGGCCACGAGTTCGAACTCGAGTCCGCGCGCCAGCAGGCTCGACGTGGACGCGAGTCCGTGCACGGGATCGCTGACAACGTTCTGCAAACCCACGCCGGCGTCGACCACGCGCAGGTTGGCGGCGCTCTTCAACGGCTCCGGCACCATGTTCAGGAGCGTCGTGATGAGCTCGTCGTAACTGCTGTAGAAATTCCCCACCCCGGTTTCCTGACCATTGACATTGAAGCCAAACGGCACGCCGATCCGGCGGGCTTCGACGAGACGATTGACCCAGAGCGTCATGGGACCGAGGGCGGACGTCGCGAGGTTCGTCGACAGTGCGATGTTCTCGTTGCGCGTCTCATAGCGGTTTACGCGCAGGTTGATCTTGTTTTCGAGGAACGAGAGATTGATGCCATACTCCTTCGTTTCGCCGGAAGGCGGAGCGATCGAATCGAGAAAGACATTCTGCCGAAAGCCCGTGGGCTGGAAGTTTTCCGACTTCGTCGCGAAGACGCTGAGGTCGGCGCCGAACGGCAGCGTGAAGAGCAGTTTTTCGGGAAAGTGCGCGACGAGGCTCCAGGTTCTCGTGTTGCCGCTGGCGTCGAGGCTGGGCGTGTCGCTGAGCGCGAGCCCCGCGGGATCGTAGGAGCCGTCGGGCAGGAGCGGCGCGTCGACGTTCAACGTGTCGCGGACGCGGTCGTGCCGCAGACCGACCAGCCCGACGAGGTGATTGTCCAGCAGGTAGCTCTGCCAGGCGATGGCCCGGGAATCGATGATACGTTCGCGCGCGTTGCCGCTGTTGAGATACTCCTCCGCGAAAGCGGAGACGTTGCGAATGGTGTTCGTCGCGGGATCCTTGATGAACGTCCGGAAGGTGTCGCCGTCGCGCGGCCGCTGGACTTGCAGCGAACCGGAGAGACGCACGTCGTCGTAGTTGTGGATGGGGCGCAGGTCCGGCCCGACGTAGAACGCGGCGTGGAGCTGCCGGCGGTTGTTGCCCTTGAGCCCGTTCAACACCACCTGCATGTCGACTTCGTCGGAGCTCGTGGCCATGGCGAAGTTGCGCGTGAGCGTTTCGCGGCTCGTGCGTTCGACGATGCCGGAAAACACATGCCGGCCCAGCCAGTGACCAAACCGCGATTCGAGGAGGTTGCGGAAATCGAGGTCGTAGAAGCCGGTCGCGCGATGCGTGCGGCGGTCGATCGTATCCTCGGTGTGATTGCCCCAGTCGCGCGAGATGAGCACGGGGCGGCCGACGTTCGGGTTGGGCTGGCCGTTGGCGAGCCAAAGATTGTTGTCGACCCACACGTCGGTGGAGCGGAAATCGGAAAACGCGAAGTGCGATTCGCGATCGAGCGTCTGCTGGTTGTAGGAAAGTTCGATGCCGCCCTTGCCGCCGTGGACGAGCTGCTCCAGCGAAACGGTCGTGCTCTCGAAGTCATCCTCGCGCCCCTCCACCGTGCCGGTGATGAGATGGTTCACGAAGTCGTAGATCCGCGTGTCCTGAAACGTGCGCGCCGTGAAACCGGCCGTCCACGCTTCCTCCGTGAGGTTGCTCTGCATCAGCCAGTCGAATGCGCCCGCGCCGGTGACGCGTCCGACCACCGCCTGCAGATCTGAATAAGGCGCGTTCGGAAAACCGATCGACGGCGGATTGTTGCCGGTCGGATTCGTGTAAACCTGACCGACGGCGATGAACCACGGATTCAATTGCGCGAGGGAGCCGAAATAGGGCTGATTGCGATCGTTCAGCGACTGCGGAACGAAAGTGCCGTTCGTGTAAATCGCCGGAGCCGTCTGGCCGTTTTGCGCGGTGATCGCCGCGGCGTCGGGCACGAGATACCAGTCGCGAATATTGTCCACCGGTGCGATCACGGTCGTCGGAGTCGTTTCGACCTTCGCCCGCTCGACGTTCGCGCGCAGCTTGGTGGAGCCGAGAAAACCGCCGAGCGCCTTGTCATCGCGCAAGACCGCCTCGACCGCGCCGTAGAACCGCTGGTCTTTTTCGTAAGCGGGTTCCTGACGAAAGTTCTCGCGATCGTTCAAGACGCTGATCCGCACGGCCAATCGTTTCGGCACGACCACGACGTTCGCGTCGGCGACTTCGCGATGACTCCCGCGCTCGCCCACCCGCACCGAAAACTCGTAGCGATCTCCGGCCAATCTCGGCTGCTTCAGCGAATAGTTCAGCACTCCGCCGGGACTGCCGACGCCGAAAAGCAGCGAGTTCGGTCCGCGACTGATGTCGACGCGCTCCGTGTTGAAAGAATCGAAGCTGAAATCGGTGCTGAAATAATCGCGCGTCAGTTCCGCGCTCACGAGGCCGCGAATGCGGGTGTTGCCTTCGGGATTGGTGCGATTGGTCTGCTGATCGGGACGCCCGCGATCGAACGTGGAATTGGTGAAATTGCCATAGGCTCCGCCGACCTCGGCGCCCGGCGCATAAACCAGCAGATCGGCCATGCCGGTGCCGCCCGAATCCTTGATAAACTCCTGCGTGAGCACCGAGATCGCCGCGCCCAAATCGCGCAGCTCGGTCTTGATTCGAGTGCCCGCCAGCGAAGAGGTCGCCTGGTATCCGACATCGGCCGTGCTCGTGATCACGAACGGACTCAGCTGGATCGGTTCATCCCGTAACGCCGATTCGTCGCCGTCGGCGGAACCTTCCTGCGCCACCAGCCACGCAGGCGACCCAACAAGCACGATGAACGCCGCGCCTCTAAAAACGTGCACGCGGCGCCGCCCGAAAAGGCGCGCGGCACTTGAGGCGGAACGGAACCAAACGAAACGATCAAGCGGGAGTAACGAGAGCATTGGGGTAAGAACTCAATCGATTTAGCAAATAAGCTGATCAGGCGCACCAAAGTGACCTGAGCAGCGGGGTAACTTTGCCTGAGCTAGGAGCTAAATGGATTTAGTCAAGGGCCGTTTAAGCTTCCTTGGCTGTTCGTCGCATGGACGCTCCGCACTTTGTGCGCCGAAGCGCGAACGATCACCGGAGGCACGACAAGAATCTCCTTCGGAACGTCTTTTTCCCCGTGAAGGATGCGGAAGAGCAACGGCACCGCCTCGGCCACCATCGCGTCGTTTGCTCCCGCCACCGTCGTCAGCGGCGGATCGAAAAATTCCGCCAGATCGTAGTCGCCCACCCCGACTGCGGCGACGTCCGTCGGTATGTTGAATCCCCTTTGCTTGAGCGTCTTGTAAGCGCCGACCGCCAGACTGTCCGTCACGGTGAACAACCCATCGATTTTGCCGCCGTTGGACAGGTAGCTCTCGATCGCCGCGGCTCCGTTTTCCGGCCGCAATCCGTCGCTCATCAACGCCACCGCGGGCTGTTTCGTTCGCTCCGTCAGCCGTTGGTTGAACGCGTTCAGACGATTTGAGGTCGTCAGCGTCAGCGAGCGGCCATGCAGGACGACCGGGTGCCTGCACCCCGCCTCGATCAAAATATCCGCCGAGTGCCGACCCACGACATCCGGCGCCTCCAACACGCAATGATATCCCGGTATCCGGCGGCCGAGAATCACCACCGGATACGGCAGCCGGGCTTGCGCGAGCATGGCATCGTCCTCCGGGAGCGTGTTGGTGATGATCACGCCATGATAGCGATTCGCGTCCAGCAAGCCGGGCTTCTCGATCAGCTTTCCCGAGTGAAACATCTCGATCGCGACCGCATACCGGGTGTGCGCCGTCGCATACGAATCGACCGCGCGCTGCAGCGCATGCAACGCCTGCCCCACCAACGGCAGCGGCGCTTCGAAAGACGTGAGGATCGCGAGGTCGAACTGCCGGACCGACGACTTGTGCGCCCGCAAACGCCGGCCGGCCATGTTCGGCACATACCCCAGCTCGGTCGCAGCTTCACGGATACGCCGGATGGTCTCCGCCGAAATGCGCCGCTCCTTCCCTCGATTAGCCAGAGCCGACGACACCGCGGCCGGCGACAATCCCAAGTGTTTCGCAATCTCGTAAATCGTGACGCCCGGCGTGCCGTCTAATTTCCCAGCCATCGAGACCTCGTTATCCATGCACATTGAACTTGCGAGGACATTTTCGGCACCGTGGCCCTCTCGCCTCGGCACAATTTCTCGACCTTCTTCGCCCTAAATTGCCAACGGCGAAGGCTCCCGGCTCCAGCCTCAGTGCGCGCGGCGAAACACGTTCTCGCATTCACCCCCCCCCGCTCCGCCGCAGCACCCGCAATTCCGCGCCCGTCCACGCGTGCGAATGTGCTTCTCGAACAAATCCGCCGCGCCGAACAACCGCTCGCCTTCGCCCAGCATGAGCGCGATCTGCGGCGACAGTTCGCGCTCGCCTCTTGCCCCGGACCGTCCCGGAGCCATCGTTTCGCCGCACGGCCAGGCGAATGTCGACTCCCGATAGCTCCACCGCACTCTTCCCCGCAGACAAAGCCCTCCGCACACCGCTGCGCGGCGATCTCTGGGCGCTCGCGCTCGCCGCCGCCGCCACGACCGCCTCGCTCGCTCAATCGTGGTGGCTCCAAAGCAATCCGGTCTACGCCTTCTACTACCTGGCCGTCGTGCTCAGCGCGGTTTACGGCGGGATTCGCGGCGGCGTCCTCGCGACCTTCGTCGGAGCCATCACCGCCTATTTCATCTACGACACGACGCCGCCCGGCGTTCGTTTCACGCAGCTGGCGCTTTTCGGCCTCGTGTCCGCGCTGCTCATCGTCGGCGTCCACCGGATGCGGCGGATGACCGTGCTGCTGAAGGAAAGTGAACGGCGCTTCAGCGATCTGCTCGGCCGCGTCGAGCTCCTCGCCACCATGCTCGATCGCGACGGCCGCCTCACTTATTGCAACCAGCACTTCGTGACGCTCACCGGCTGGAGGCGCGACGAGGTCATCGGACGCGACGTATTCACTTTCCTGATTCCCCAGGAAGACGTGCCCGCCGTGAGGCGGCTGTATGCGCGGCTGCTCGAGGACGAAGCCGCCACGTCCGAAGTCGAAATCCTCACCAAGCGCGGCCAGCGCCGGCTCGTCCGCTGGAGCAGCACGATGCTGCGCGCCCCTTCCGGCGAGGTGATCGGCGCCGCCAGCATCGGCCAGGACGTCACCGACGAGCGTCGCGCCCAGTTCGCCAACAAGCTGCTCGCGTCGATCGTCGAATCGACCGACGACGCCATCCTCGCCACCACCCTTGACGGCACCGTCACCAGCTGGAATCCCGCCGCGGAACGAATCTTCGGCTACCCCGCCGGCGAGATCCTGGGGCGTTCCTCCCTCCTGCTGGCGCCGGAGGACCGTCGCGCCCAGGCGAAGGCCAACCTCGCCCGCATCGCCCGCGGCGAACGTATTCAACAGCTGGAGACCGTCCGGATCCACCGCGACGGCCGCCGCGTCGACGTGTCCATCACGCTCTCGCCGATCTTCGACTCCTCCGGACGGATCGTCGGATCCTCGGCCATCGCCCGCGATATCGGCGCCCGCAAGGCCTCCGAACGCTCGCTCCGCGATCTTTCCCGCCAGCTGTTCGTCGCGGAGGACCAGGAACGCGGTCGCATCGCGAAGGAGCTACACGATTCCACCGCGCAGAATCTCATCGCCGTGATGATGAGCCTCGAATCCGTCCGCGAATCCGTCGGCGCCCGCTCCGACTCCGCGCACGAAACCCGCCAGATCGAAGACTGTCTCGCCATCCTCGAAAGTTCGACCCACGACATCCGCACCCTCGCCTACGTCCTCCACCCCGCCCGTTTCGACGAAGACGGGCTCGTCGGCGCGCTCCAGCACTACGTCACGGGCTTCGTCGAACGCACCGGCATTCAAATCGCACTCGACTTCCCCGCCCATTTCGACCGCCTGTCCCCGGACGTTGAAATGATCTTGTTCCGTATCGTTCAGGAAGCCCTGGGCAACATCCACCGACACGCGCGCACGAAAACAGGCGCCATCCGGCTCAGCCGCGATGCGACGAGGGCCTGCCTCGAAGTCAGCGACGCCGGATGCGGCATGCCCCTCGACGCCGCCGGCAACCCCGCGAAAGTCGGCGTCGGCATCGCCGGCATGCGCGAACGCATGCGACAAATCGGCGGCTCCTTCGACATCGTGTCGGGCTCGCAGGGCACCACCCTCTGCGCCACCGTGCCCGTCGGGAGGGCGACCCCATGAGTCAGGTCAGAATCCTCATCGCGGACGATCACGAACTCGTTCGCGACGGCATCAAGGCCCGCCTCGAAAAACAAGCCGGCTGGGTCGTCTGCGGCGAAGCGAGCACCGGACGCGAAGCCCTGACCCTCGCCGAACAACTTCGCCCCGACGTCGCGGTGCTCGACATCGGCATGGCGGAACTCAACGGCATCGAAGCCGCCGCCCAGATCCGCAAGCGTTGCCCCGACACGGAGGTCCTGATGCTGACGCTGCAAGACTCCGAACAGCAGGTCCTCGCCGCACTCGCCGCCGGCGCGAAGGGCTTCATCCTGAAAACCGACGCCAGCCGCCTCCTCGTCGACGCCATCGACGCGCTGCTCCGACGCGAACCGTTCCTCTCGGGAAAAATAGCCGGACAGGTGTTGAACGGCTACCTGTCGCCCACCGAATCGCGCCCGCCCCTCACCCGGCTGACCTCGCGCGAGCGCGAAATCGTCCAACTGCTCGCCGAAGCGAAAACCAACAAAGACGTCGCCCGCATCCTCGGCGTCAGCGTGAAAACCGTCGACGCCCACCGCTCGAACATCATGCGGAAACTCAACCTCCACTCCGTCGCCGAGTTGGTCAGGTTTGCCATCCGCAACCGAATCATCGATGCCTGACCGCCTAGGAGTTTCACCTCACAGCTCGCATCTATCGGCTCGCAGGAAGTATTAGGGTAATCACCTTAAGGTAGATCAGTCGCCAAAATCAGGTATTGCGGAAATTCCCTGCAAGTCCCGGGCAGGTAGGTTGGGTGCATGGAGCGTATGTGCACGCGGAACCCGGCTTCCGCCTCCGCTGGGCGATCGGGGCATCAAGCCCGCCACGGAACGCACCTCAACCACGTCCGTCGTGAAACGCCACTCGGCGCCTCCGCGCGCGCGGGACGATGACGAACCACCCCTCGCCCATTCCCCCCAACGAGCCAAGCGCCCCGAACCCCGGCGCCGTTCGCACGCTCGTTGTATTCCACCTCGACGAACGCCGCTTCGCCCTCCACCTCGCCGCCGTCGAGCGCGTCGTGCCGATGGTCGAAATCGTCCCGCTGCCCCGCGCCCCCGCGATCGTGCTCGGCGTGATCAATGTCGAGGGCCGCATCATCCCCGTCGTCGACATCCGCGCGCGGTTTTCCATGCCGCCGCGGCCCGTCGCGATTTCCGATCACCTCGTCATCGCCCACGCCCGCCGCCGTTCCGTCGCGCTCGTGGCCGACACCGTCGCCGGCGTGACGCTCACGCAGGAAATCATCTCCACCGAACGCCTCCTCGAAAACGCGACCTACATCGAAGGCGTCGCCAAGCTGAACGGCGACCTGATCTTTATCCACGATCTGGATACATTCCTCTCCGCCTCCGAAGCGGCCGCGCTCGACGCCGCCCTCGAACCCCACGGCGCCTCATGATGTCCGCCGCGCCCGCCTCCACGTTCGACGACCTCCGCCAGCTCGTGAGCGAGGAGCTCGGCCTGCACTTCCCCGCCGCGCGCAAATCCGACCTCCAGCGCGGCCTGAAATCCGCCGCCCGCGAACTCGGCCTCGCCAACCTCGACGAACTCGCGCGCTGGATCGGCTCCGTCTCCCACCAGACTCGCTCCGCGCTTCTCGCGCGACACCTCACCGTCGGCGAAACCTACTTCTTTCGCCACTCCAGCCTCTTCGAAGCGCTCGAACAAAAAATCCTTCCCGAACTGATCCGCGCGAAAGCGTCCGCCGGCCGCCGCCTCCACCTCTGGAGCGCCGCCTGTTGCACCGGCGAAGAAGCCTATTCGCTCGCGATCGCCGTCTATCGCGCGCTCCCCGACCTGAATCGTTGGGACGTTTCGATCACCGGCACCGATCTCAACACCCGCTTCCTTCAGCGCGCCGAAAAAGGCGTCTTCAGCACGTGGTCGTTCCGCGACACGCCGCCCGGTTTTCGCGAGCGCTATTTCTCCCATATCGTCCGCGACAAATGGGAAATCCGCCCCGAGATCCGCCGCCTCGTGAAATTCGCGCCGGCGAATCTCGCCAATGATCTCGCGCCCCACAGCCCGCTGCGCGGCGCCGACATCATCTTCTGCCGCAACGCCCTCATCTACTTCACGCCCGAGCAGGCCACGCGCGTAATCCACCGACTCGCCGACGCCCTGCCCGACGGCGGCTGGCTCATCACCTCGCCCAGCGAAACCGCCATGGTTTCCCTGCCCACGCTCGCCCCCGTCCAATTTCCCGGGGCCATGGCTTTCCGCAAAACCTCCCACCCCGCCAAGTCGCGCCCCGCCCCGCTCCGCGCTTTCAACGACGTCGACTTCCCCGCCCCTCCGCCGCTCGATCGCGCGCCCGTTTTCGAACCCACCCCCGCGCCACCGCCCCTCGCCGTCGTTCCCGATCTCGCCGCCACCGCGCCCGCAACCGAAGAACCCGCTCCCGCCTCCGCCGCCGAACGCGCCGCAGAACTCGCGCTCGCGATTCGCACCTGCGCCAACGATCGCCGCCTCCCCGACGCGCTCGCCCACTGCGACGAACTCGTCGCGTTGAACAAATGCGACGCCAGCGCCCACTACCTGCGCGCCAGCATCCTCGCCGAGACCGGCGACCGCACGTCCGCCATCGAAGCGCTTAAACGCGTCCTCTACCTCGAACCGGACTTCGTCCTCGCCCATTTCGCCCTCGGTCATCTTCACCGCGTCGAAGGCGACTCGAACCGCGCCACCCGCGATTTCGCCCACGCGCTCGAACTCGCCCGTCGTCAACCGCCCGACCAGCTCCTCCCCGCCTCCGACGGTCTCACCGCCGGCCAGCTCACCCAAATCCTCACCACGATGAGCGCCCACCCCGTCGGCTAAACGCCCTCGCCCGATGCAACCCGCCGCTCTCCCCCACGACACCGTCGCCATTCTTCGCGCCCGCGCCCGCGCGCTCGCTCGCGAACCCGAGCGCGAACAAGCCGCCGGCACCACGCTCGAAGTCGTCGAGTTCAGCCTCGCCCACGAACGCTACGCCCTGGAAACCGCCTGCATCGCCGAGGTCTGTCCGCTCGAAGACCTCACCCCGCTGCCCTGCACGCCCGCCTTCGTCCTCGGACTCGTCAATGTCCGCCGCAGCATCTTCCCCGTCATCGATCTCAAACGTTTCTTCGACCTGCCCGAGCCCGGCATCACCGACCTGCATCGTATCCTGATTGTGGATGCGCACGACATGAAGTTCGGCCTGCTCGCCGACGCGATCGCCGGCGTCCGCAGCATCCGCACCGATCAGCTCCAACCCGCGCTGCCCACCATGAACGGCATCCGCGCCGAATACCTCAAGGGCCTCACGCCCGACCGCGTCGTGATCCTGAACCCTCACGCCATCGCCTCCGATCGCCGCATCCTCGTGCACGAAGAGGTCGAACAATAATTCCCCCACTCCAGCCCCACCCTACACACACTATGATGAAAACGACGGTCGGAACCAAGATCGCTGCGGGCTTCGCGCTCGCCCTGGTGATCCTCATCGCCATCGGCACCGTATGCTACCAGAGCACCGGACGGCTCATGGAAACCGCCGCGCGCGTCACGCAGACGAACAACGTGCTCAAGGCTCTCGTCGCGGTCACGCATGATCTCGTCGACGCCGAGACCGGTCAGCGCGGCTACATCATCACCGGCGAAGACGACTACCTCGAGCCCTACAATCTCGGCGTCAGTTCCTCGGAAAACAACCTCCGCCAACTGCGCGCCCTGCTCGCCGACAACCCCGTGCAGCAGCAGCGGCTCAATCGCCTGGAACCGCTCGTCCGCGATCGCCTGCGCCAGTTGAAGGACGGCATCGACCGTCGCCGATCCGGAGGAGCCGAAGCCGGCCGCGAATGGATTCTCTCCGGCGTCGGCAAGGAACAGATGGAAGAGATTCGCCAGATCGCCGGCGAACTCGAGGCCGAGGAAAACGCGCTCCTCGCCCAACGTTCCGCCGCCGCCGAAGCCTCCGCGCGCAACGCCCGTCTCGCCGTCACGCTCGGCACCCTCGGCGCCTTCGTCATCCTCGCGCTCGCCGCCTTCTTCATCACGCGCGACATCGCCGGCCCGCTGCGCGCGCTCTCCGACACCGCCGAGCGCATCGCCCGCGGCGATCTCTCCGGCACCATCGCGACGAGCGACCGCACCGACGAGGTCGGCCGGCTCACGCAGGTCTTCGCGCAAATGAACGGCTGGCTGAACGGCATGGCGACCGTCGCCAGCCGCATCGCCTCCGGCGATCTGCGCGGCAAGGTCGAGCCGCAATCCGAAAAGGACGTGCTCGGCCAGTCCTTCGCCGCGATGGTCGACAACCTCCAGCGGCTTACCAACGACCTCACGCACGGCGTCGGCGTCCTCGGCGCCTCCGCCAGCGAAATCTCCACCTCCACCTCGCAACTCGCCGCCAGCGCCAGCGAAACCGCCACCGCCATCGGCGAAACCACCACCACCGTCGAGGAGGTCCGCCAGACCGCGGAGATCTCCAGCCAGAAGGCCCGCGCCGTGTCCGACACCGCGCAACGCGTCGCCCAGATCTCGCAGACCGGTCGCAAGGCCACCCAGGACACCGTCGAAGGCATGACGCGTATCCGCGAACAAATGACATCGATCGCCGAGAGCATGGTCCGCCTCAGCGAGCAGAGCCAGGCCATCGGCCAGATCGTCGCCACCGTCGAAGACCTCGCCGCGCAATCGAATCTCCTCGCCGTCAACGCCGCGATCGAAGCCGCCAAGGCCGGCGAACACGGCAAGGGTTTCACCGTCGTCGCACAGGAGGTGCGCAGCCTCGCCGAGCAATCGAAACAAGCCACCGGCCAGGTGCGCACCATCCTCAACGAAATCCAGAAAGCCACGAGCGCCGCCGTGCTCGCCACCGAACAGGGCAGCAAGGCCGTCGAAGCCGGCGTCGAACAATCCGCGCAGGCCGGACAATCGATTCAAACCCTCTCCGGCAGCATCTCCGAAGCCGCCCAGGCCGCCGCGCAAATCGCCGCGTCCAGCCAGCAGCAGCTCGTCGGCGTCGAGTCAGGTCGCGTCCGCCATGGAAAGCATCAAGCAGGCGAGCACGCAAAACGTCGACAGCGCCAAACAGCTCGAATCGGCCGCCCGCGATCTCAAGCAGCTCGGCGAAAAGCTGAAGCTCCTGATCGAACGCTACAAGGTGTAGCGCACGACCCGTGAGCGACCTCGACGAGGAATTCCTGAAACGGCTGCGCGCCACGTTCCGGCTCGAAGCGGACGAGCACGTCCAGGCGATCTCCGCCGGCTTGCTCGCGCTCGAAAAAACGCCGTCGTCCGAAGCCGCCGCGCCGTTGCTGGAAAAAATCTTCCGCCACGCGCACAGTCTCAAAGGCGCCGCCCGCGCCACCAACTTCTCGCAGATCGAAACCATCTGCCAGTCACTCGAAACCGTCTTCGCCGCCTGGAAACGCGGCACGCTTCGCGTCGGGCCGGAAAGCTTCGACGTGTTTCACCGCGCGATGGACGCCATCCGGCAGCTCACCGCCGACGCCGACAACGCGCCGTCCGGCTCCCGCAGCCCCGCGCTCTCGCCCCTGCTCGGCCAGCTCGCCCAAATCACCGCCGGAATTCTTTCCGCCCCCACGAGCACAACCCCGCCGCCGCTGCCAAAACCCGAACCGCCGCCCGCTCTCCCCGCCGCGTCGCCCGCGCCCACGTTTTCCGCTCCACCTCCACCCGCCGTTTCCACCCCCGCCGCGCCCCCGCCAATCGTCCCGGCGCCGGCCGCGCCCGCACCCATCACACTCGCCGAAACCGTCCGCGTTTCCACCGCCAAGCTCGACCAGCTGCTCCTCGAAGCCGAGGAGATGCTCGTCGTCAAACAATCCGCCGCCCAACGCGCGGCCGATCTCCAACGCCTCGAACTCTCCCTCGCCGAGTGGAACCAGCGCTGGGATCGCCTCCAGCCGCAGCTTCGCGCCTGGCGCTCACGCGGCCAATCCGACCGCTCTCACGCCGCGATCTCCGAATTTCTCGAGTGGAACGCCACCTGCCTCCGCACCCTCGAACAGCGCGTGCGGACCATGGCCAAATCCGCCGCGCAGGATCGCCACGACATCTTCCGCCGCGTCGACGACCTGCTGCTCGATTCGAAGCAGCTCGTCATGCTTCCTTTCTCCACGCTCTCGGACCTGTTCCCGAAACTCGTCCGCGACCTCAGCCGCGAGCAGGGAAAATCCGTCGATCTCGTGATTCGCGGCAGTGAAGTCGAAATCGACAAACGCATCCTCGAGGAGATGAAGGACCCGCTCATTCATCTTCTCCGCAACGCGATCGACCACGGCGTCGAAAAGCGCCGCACGCAAGAAACCCCCGGCAAACCGCCGCGCGCCACCCTCGTGCTCGCCGCCACCTTGATCGGCGGCAACCGAGGTCGAAATCTCCGTCGCCGACGACGGCGCCGGCATCGATCCCGCCCGCGTCAAACAATCCGCGCTCTCCCGCGGCCTGCTCAGCCCCGACGCCGCGCGCGGCCTGAGCGAACGCGAAACCCTCGAGCTCGTTTTCCAGTCCGAAGTCTCCACCAGCCCGATGATCACGGAGATCTCCGGCCGCGGCCTCGGCCTCGCGATCGTGCGCGAACACTGCGAGCGGCTCGGCGGTCGCGTCACCGTCGAAAGCGCCCCCGGCCGCGGCACCACGTTCACGATCACGCTGCCGCTCACGCTCGCCACCTTCCGCGGCATCCTCGTGCAGTCCGCGAAACAGAGCTTCGTCGTTCCCACCGCCCAGGTGTCGCGCGTCGCGCGCATCAAATTCGCCGAAATCAAAACCGTCGAAAATCGCGCCACCATCTCCCTCGACGACCGCACCGTCGCCCTCGCCTCGCTCGCCGTCGTCCTGGAACTCGACGCGCCGACCTCGCCGCCGCCCAACGGAGACTTCGTCTCCGTCATCGTTCTCGGTTCCGGCTCCGACCAAATCGCCTTCAGCGTCGACGCCGTTCTGCACGACGAGGAAGTCCTCGCGAAAAGTTTCTCCCGTCCGCTTTCGCGCGTGCGCAACATCGCCGGCGCCACGGTCCTCGGCTCCGGCAAGATTGCGCCGATCCTCCACGTCGGCGATCTCATCAAATCCGCGCGCAAACACGGCGGCCTTCCCGCCGGCGCTCCCGCACCCGTTCGGACCACCGCCCCCGCCGCGAAAGCGCGATCCGTCCTGCTCGCCGAAGACTCGATCACCTCGCGCATGCTCCTCAAGGGCATCCTCGAATCCGCCGGTTATCGCGTCGTCACCGCCGTCGACGGCATGGAAGCGTGGACGCTCCTGCGCACCGACGAGTTCGACCTCGTCGTCTCCGACGTCGAAATGCCGCGACTCAACGGCTTCGATCTCTGCGCCCGCATTCGCGCCGACAAGAAACTCGCCGACAAACCCGTCGTGCTCGTCACGGCGCTCGCCTCCGCCTCCGACCGCGAGCGCGGCATCGATGTCGGCGCGAGCGCTTACATCGTGAAGAGCAGTTTCGATCAGAGCAACCTGCTCGAGGTCGTTCGCCGCCTCGCGTGATGCCGACCAAGTCCCCCATCCACGCCCTCATCGTCGACGACTCCGCTTCGTCGCGCCTGCTCCTGCGGCATATCCTGACTTCGGATACGCGCTTCGCCGTCCTCGGCGAGGTCGGCAGCGGCGGCGAAGCCCTCGCCTTTCTCCGCCAGCGGCACCCCGACGTGGTCGTGATGGACATCCACATGCCCGGGATGGACGGCTACGAAACGACGCGCCAGATCATGCAAACGCACCCGGTGCCCATCGTGATCTGCACGGGCGTGCCGGGCCCCGACGAAGTCGCCGACAAGTTTCGCGCGCTCGAAGCCGGCGCCCTGGCGCTCGTGCTCAAGCCCGCTGGTCCCGGTCATCCGCAGCACGCCGAAACCGCCGCGAAGCTCGTCGAAACCGTCGCGCTCATGTCGGAGATTCGCGTGGTCAAACGCTGGCCGCGCGAGCGGGTTTTGCGCAGCCCCACGCCCATCCCTCGTCCCGCCAGCCGCCCCGCCGAACCGATCGAAGTGATCGCCATCGGCACCTCGACCGGCGGCCCGCCCGTGCTCCAAACCATCCTCGCGAGCCTTCCCGCCCACCTCCCCGCGCCGGTGCTGATCGTGCAGCACATTTCCGCCGGTTTTCTTCCCGGTCTCGTCGAATGGCTCGCGCAATCCAGCACGCTGCCCGTCCGCATCGCGACGCACGGCGAGTCGCTCCAGCCGGGCCACGTCTATCTCGCGCCCGACGGCTATCACATGGGCATCGGTTCATCGCGTCAGATCGCGCTCAGTCGCAGCGAGCCCGAAAACGGCCTTCGTCCGTCCGTCTCGTTTCTGTTTCGCTCCGTCGCCTCCGTGTGCGGCGCCCGATCCATCGCCGTGTTGCTCACCGGCATGGGCCGCGACGGCGCGCAACAACTCAAGGAACTCAAGGACCTCGGCGCCGTCACCATCGCCCAGGACGCCGAAACCTCCGTCGTCCACGGCATGCCCGGAGAAGCGATCCGTCTCGGCGCCGCCAACTACATCCTGCCGCCCGAGCGCATCGCGATCGTCGTGACCAGTCTCACGCTGGGAAACGCCGCGCCGCACGGACGCGCCCAGCCCCCTTTGTAGAGCGAAGTTTGTCATGTTAGCCTCCCACGTCCATCCGCCTGAACCTCCCGAAATCCTCGTCGTCGAGGACAGCCCCACGCAGGCCGAGCACTTGAAGCACGTGCTCAGCACCAAGAACTACCGCTTCCGCACCGCGCGCAACGGCGTCGAGGGCCTCGTCGCCATCGCCGAACGCCGGCCGACGCTCGTCATCAGCGACATCGTCATGCCCGAGATGGACGGCTACGAACTCTGCTGCCGGATCAAGCAGGACGAACGCACGCGCGACATCCCCGTCATTCTCCTCACCTCGCTCACCGATCCCGTCGACGTCGTGAAGGGGCTCGAGTGCGGCGCCGACAATTTCGTCTTCAAGCCCTACGACGAAAACTACCTCCTCTCGCGCATCACCTTCGTGCTCGCGCACCGCCACCTGCGCGAGGTCGAAAACACCCGCATGGGCGTCGAGGTGTTCTTCGCCGGTCGCACATTCTTCATCACCTCCGACCGGCTCCAGATTCTGAACCTTCTGCTCTCGACTTACGAGACCGCCGTCGCGCGCAACCAGGAGCTTTCGTCCGCTCGCGATCAGCTTCGCCTGCTCAACGAAACCCTCGAGGAAAAAGTCCGCGAGCGCACCGCCGCGTTGCAACAGGAGGTCCTCGAACGCGCCCGCGCCGAAGCCGAGGTCCGCCGGCTCAACGCCGAACTCGATCTCCGCGTGCGCCAGCGCACCGCCGAACTCGAACGCATCAACCAGGAGCTCGAGGCGTTCTCGTATTCAGTTTCCCACGACCTCCGCGCGCCGCTTCGTCACATCAACGGTTTCGCCACGCTCCTCCAGAAACGCATCGCCGGCGATCTCGACGCGACCTCCGCGCACTACCTGCACCAGGTCTCCGACGCGTGTCAGCGCATGTCGACGTTGATCGACGACCTGCTCGAGTTCTCCCACGTCGGCCGCGCCGAGCTGCGACTGTCCCTCGTCGACCTCGACGCCGTCCTGCGCGAAGCCTTGCGCGAACTCGAAATCGAAACCAACGGCCGCCGCATCGACTGGAAACTTTCGCCGCTGCCCGCCGTTTCCGCCGACGCCGCGATGCTTCGTCAGGTCTTCGCCAATCTCCTCGGCAACGCCGTCAAATACACGCGCACGCGCGAGGTCGCCGAAATCACCGTCGGCGCCGAATCGCGCGACGGCGAACTCGTCGTCTTCGTCCGCGACAACGGCGTCGGCTTCGACATGCGCACCGCCACGAAACTCTTCGGCGTGTTTCAACGCCTCCACGCCGCCAGTGAGTTCGAGGGCACCGGCATCGGCCTCGCCAATGTCCGCCGCATCATCGCGCGCCACGGCGGACGCACCTGGGCCGAGTCCGCGCCCGACCAGGGCGCCACCTTTTACTTCAGCCTTCCCTCCTGCCCCCGCGAAACCAGCCCGCCGCTCTAACCGACATGCTTCCCACCCACCTCGCTCCCGACACACCCGACGAAATCCTCATCGTCGAGGACAGCCCCACGCAGGCCGAGCGCCTCCGCTACATCCTCGAGAAAAACCGCTATCGCTTCACCGTCGCGCGCAACGGACGCGAGGCGCTCGACCGCATCGCCGTCCAATGTCCTTCGCTCGTCATCAGCGACATCGTGATGCCGGAAATGGACGGCTACGAACTCTGCCGCCACCTCAAGCAACACGAGCGCTTCCGCAATCTCCCCGTCATTTTGCTGACGTCGCTCAACGATCCCATCGATGTCGTGCGCGGCCTCGAATGCGGCGCCGACAACTTCCTCTTCAAACCCTACGAGGAAAACTACCTGCTTTCCCGCATCGGCTACATCCTCGCGAACCGCCACCTGCGCGAAATCGAATACACGCGCATGGGCCTCGAGGTCTTCTTCGCCGGCCGAAAATTCTTCATCACCTCCGACCGCCTCCAGATCCTCAATCTCCTGCTCTCCACCTACGAGACCGCCGTGGAGCGCAACCGCGAACTCGCGAAGGCCCGCGACGACCTCCACGACCTCAACGCCACCCTCGAAGCCCGCGTGCAGGAACGCACCGCCGCCCTTCAGGCCGAGATCGTCGAACGCAAACAGGCCGAGCTGCAGGTGCGCGAACAGGCCGAGCTCCTCAACAAAGCCAGCGACGCCATCGTCGCGCTCGATCTGCAACACCGCATCACCTACTGGAACGCCAGCGCCGAACGCCTCTACGGCTGGACCGCCGCCGAAGCCCTCGGCCGCCCCGTCGCAGATCTCAAGCTGAGCTCGTCCGCCGAACACTTCGCCCTCGCCTACGCCGAGGTGCTCGCCAACGGCGAATGGCGCGGCGAGTTGCAGGTCACGACGAAAACCGGCGCGACCAAGTTCATCTCCAGCACCTGGAGTCTCGTCCGCGACGCCGACAACAACCCGCGCTCGATCCTCGGCATCGACACCGACATCACCGAGAAAAAGAAACTCGAATCCGAACTCCTGCGCAGCCAGCGCATGGAAAGCATCGGCATGCTCGCCGGCGGCGTCGCGCACGACCTCAACAACGCGCTCGCCCCCGTGCTGATGGCCACGGAACTCCTTCAGTCCAACTGCACCGATCCCGAGCAACGCCACCTGCTCAACCTCATCCGCAGCGGCGCGCATCGCGGCGCCGCGATGGTCAAACAGGTGCTCACCTTCGCGCGCGGCGCCGAAGGCAAGCGCGGTCGCGTCCAGGTCGCCCACCTCCTCCGCGAAATCGAGGACCTCACACGCCAGACGTTCCCGAAATCCGTATCGATCGAGGCCACCTTCCCCCGCGATCTCTGGCCGCTCGTCGCCGATCCCACGCAGCTGCATCAGGTGCTCTTGAACCTCTGCGTCAACGCCCGCGACGCCATGCCCCTCGGCGGAAAACTCAAGCTCACCGCCTCCAACCAGGAGGTCGATCACAGCTACGCCCGCATGATTTCGACCGAGATGAATCCGGGGCCCTACGTCATCCTCACCGTGAGCGACAACGGCACCGGCATGACGCCCGAGGTCTGCGCGCGGATTTTCGATCCGTTCTTCACCACCAAGCCCACCGGCATAGGCACCGGCATCGGTCTCGCCACCGTTCAAAACATCGTCCGCAACCACCACGGTTTCGTCACCGTTCGCAGCAGCCCGGGCTCCGGCACCGAATTCAAGATCCACCTGCCCGCGGAAACCGGCGCCACCGGCCAGCTCCCCGCTCCGGCGAAATCCGCCCGCCCCATGGGCACCGGCGAACTCATCCTCGTCGTCGACGACGAGGCCGCCATCCGCAACATCGTCGCGCAAACGCTCCAGTCCTGCGGCTATCGCGTGCTCACCGCCGCCGACGGCGCGCAGGCCGTCGCGATCTGCGCCCAACATCGCGACAGCATTCGCGTCATGCTCGTCGACATGGCGATGCCCGTCATGGACGGCTCCGCCGCCATCCACGCCGTGCGCAGCATCGCGCCCAACGTCCGCACCATCGCCTCGAGCGGCCTCGATCCCAACTCGCAGGAAAAATCCATCTCCACGCGAAACCTTGCCGACACCACCCTCAGCAAGCCCTACAGTGCCGACGAGCTTCTCCAAGCCATCCACCACCTGCTCGAGTCTCCGCAATGACCCGTGGTTTTCCGCCTCTCCAGCAAAACACACCATGGCCAAGATCCTTGTTGCCGACGATAGCCCCGAGATCCTGCACGTGCTCTCGATGATCCTTCGCGACGCGGGGCACGACACCACCACCGCCAGCGACGGACACGAGGCGCTCCAGCTCCTCGAACTCAACCACTACGACCTCCTCATCACCGACATCGTCATGCCCAACAAAGAGGGCATCGAAACGATCATCGCCGCCCGCCGCAAAGCACCCGACTTGAAAATCATCGCGATGTCCGGCGGCGGCAGCTGGATGACCGCTCAACAATACCTGGACATGGCCAGCAAACTCGGCGCCGCGAAAGTCCTGCCGAAACCGTTCAGTCGCACCGACGCGCTCCTCGCGATCAGTCAGGTGCTGGGCGAAACGTGAACCTCACCTGAGCCCGCCGCGCGCACCGCCGCATCTCGACTCTTGGCGGGCGTGCAGGACCTCTACGCCCGCCATCCCCGCGATTTCCTCTATCCTCTCGCCTGCACCTCGCCTGGCGATGTCACGGCGTGACACGCCGCAAAGTGGTCGCGCCCCACCTTCACCAACCCCGGGCGACGCTCCTTGCACGGCGCAAAACAAGCACCGCAGCGCGGATGAAACGCACACCCCGCCGGCAACCGGCTCGGATCGGCGATTTCTCCCGGCGCCGACGGCCTCAGGCGCCGCGCGGGGTCCGGGTCGGGAACCGCCGAGATCAACGCCTGCGTGTAAGGATGCTGCGGATCCGCGAATACCTCCGCCGTCGGCCCCACCTCGACCAGCCGCCCCGCATACATCACCGCCACGCGATCACACACATGTCTCACCACGTCGAGATTGTGCGCGACGAACAGATACGTCAGCCCGAACTCCCCTTGCAGGTCTTTTAAGAGATTCAACACCTGCGCCTGCACCGAAACGTCCAGCGCCGACACCGCCTCGTCCGCCACCACCAGCGCCGGCTGCAGAATCAACGCTCGCGCAATGCCGATCCGTTGACGCTGCCCGCCCGAAAACGCATGCGGGAAACGACCGCGATGCTCCGGCTTCAACCCCACTTTCCGCAAGATTTCGCCCACGCGATCGTCCAGCTCTCTCCCGCGCGCCAATCCGTGAATGACGAGCGGTTCTCCCACGATCTGCGCCACGGTCATGCGCGGATTCAGCGACGCATACGGATCCTGAAAAATCATCTGCATCTCCCGGCGCAGCGGCTTGAGCGCCCGTTCGTCGAGCGCCGCCAGATCCACGCTGCCGCGTCGCGAACGAAACCACACCTCGCCCTGCGTCGGCATCAGCGCGCGCAAAATCGCCCGCGACACGGTCGTTTTGCCCGAGCCCGATTCGCCCACGAGCCCGAGCGTCTCCCCCGGCTGCAAGGTGAAGCTCACGTCGTCCACGGCGCGCACGACGCCAATCTGCCGACGCACGAGTCCCTTGCTGTAGATCGGGAAAAACTTGCTCAACCCGCGCACCGTCAGCAGCGGCTCCCCCGCCGTCGTAACCGCCCGCGCCGACTCCGCCGCCGTCACGACCGCCCTGCTTCCCGCCGCCTGGGCGTCGATCTCCCGCGCGCGCACGCACGCCACCGAATGCCCGGCCGAAATCTCGTCAGTCTTGGGAGGCTCGCCGACATCGCAGCGTCCGGCCTGCGCAAACTCGCAGCGCGGATGAAACGGACAGCCCGGCGGAATCGCGTTCAGCGACGGCACCGTGCCCGGAATCGACGCCAGTCGTCCCGCCCCATGATTGAACGACGGCAGCGACCGCAGCAGCCCCCGCGTGTAAGGGTGTTTCGGATACCGCAACACCTCCGCCACCGGCCCGTGCTCGACGATCCGCCCGAGATACATCACCGCCACCTCGTCCGCGCTCTGCGCCACCACGCCGAGATCGTGCGTGATGAGCAGCACCGAGCAGCCGATCTCCTGCTGCAGGTCTTTGATCAGCGTCAGGATCTGCGCCTGGATCGTGACGTCGAGCGCCGTCGTCGGCTCGTCGGCGATCAACAACTCCGGCCGGCACACCAGCGCCATCGCGATCACCACGCGCTGCCGCATGCCGCCGGACATCTCATGCGGATACTGGTCGATCCGCTGCTCCGGATTGCCGATCCCCACCTTTCGCAGCATCTCGATCGCGGTCTTCCGCGCCGTCACCGCATCGACCGGTTGATGCAGCCGGATCGCCTCGATGATCTGATTTCCGACCGTATGCACCGGCGAGAGCGCGGTCATCGGCTCCTGGAAGATCATGCTCACGAGCCCGCCTCGCACGCGGTAGAGTTGCTCGTCGTCATCATCAAGTTGCGCCAGATCCAGCGACGAACCCCGTGCGGACCGCAAAATCATCCGGCCGTCGACGATGCGTCCGGGGCTCTGGATGAGGCGCAGGATCGACGCGCTCGTGACGCTCTTCCCGCAACCCGACTCGCCGACAAGCGCGAGCGTCTTGCCGCGCGGGATGGAAAACGTCACCCCGTCGACCGCCGGCAGCGCGCGGCCTTCATCGGTGAAGAAATACGTGCGAAGATCGCGAACCTCGAGAACGTGGTCGGCCATGGTCAGCGAGCGCTGTAGGGATCGGACGCGTCGCGCAGTCCGTCACCCAGGAAGTTGAACGAAAGCACCGTCAGCACGATCAACACCACCGGCATCAACAGCCACGGGTAGTTGCCGATCGTCTGAACATTCAGGCAGTCCTGCAGCAGCACGCCCCAGCTCACGATCGGCGAACGCAGTCCGAGCCCGAGAAAACTCAACGCCGTCTCGCCCAGGATCATCGTCGGCACACTGAGCGTCAGCACCACGATGATGTGACTCGTGAACCCCGGCAGCAGATGGCGAAACAAAATCCTTCCGTGCGACGCGCCGAGAAGCCGCGCCGCCACGGCGTAGTCCTCCTCGCGCAGCGAGAGAATCTTTCCGCGCACCACCCGCGCGAGGCTCGTCCAGTTGAGCAGGCTGAGCACGATCGTGATCGCGAAATACGTCGTGAGCGGTGACCACGCCGGCGGCAACACCGCGCCCAACGCCAGCCAGAGCGGCAGATTGGGAAACGAGTTCACGACCTCGATGACCCGCTGAATCACGTTGTCCACGCGTCCGCCCACGTAGCCCGACACGCCACCGACGACCACGCCGAGCAGGAACGTCACAACCACGGCGACCAATCCGACCGACAAACTGACGCGCGCGCCGAAGATCAGCCGGCTGAAGATGTCCTGCCCGTATTTGTCCGCTCCAAGAAAGTAGAACGTCGGCGCAAAATCCTCCGTCTCCGGAACCGTCACCGCCGCGCGATCGACGCCGATCAGTCGGCGTTCGAGCGGAATCATTCCCCACAACCGATACGGCTCACCTTTGGCGAAGAACTTCAGCGGAATCACGATCGCCGGATCCTGCCGGTAGATTTTCTGGAACGTGACCGGGTCGATGTGGCGTTTCACGCCGACAACATGAAGTCCGTGTTGCCACGAGAATTTCGGTATCTGCGGCGGACAATAGATGTAGCGCAGATCGCGCCATTGCGCCGGATACGACGCCACGAACTCCGCGAACGCCGCGAGCAGATACAGCCCGCCGAGCACGAACAGCGCCGCCACCGCGAGCCGGTGCTTGAGAAACCGCCGACGGATCAGCCGCCACTGGGTTTCCGGCGCCGGATCGACCGCGGCGACCAGCGGCCGGTTCAACGCGGCCGGCGTCGACGCATTCACCGCGCACCTCCTTCGAGCCGGATGCGCGGATCCAGCCACAGCAGCAGCAGGTCGCTCACCAGCGTGCCGCACACGCCAAGCAGGCTCAGAATCATGAGCATCGAACCCGCGAGATAAACATCCTCCACGAGCACCGCATCGAGCATGACCGGCCCAACCATGGGCAGACTCAACACCAGCGCCACAATCGCGCCGCCCGACACGAGTTGCGGAAACAACCCGCCCAACCCCGACACGAACGGATTCAGCGCCAGACGCACCGGATACTTGAAGAGCAATCGCATCGGCCGAACGCCCTTCGCGCGCGCCGTCGTCACGTAGGGTTTCTTCAACTCGTCCAGCAGGTTCGCCCGCATCACACGGATCATGCTCGCCGTGCCCCCCACGCCGAGCACGAGCACCGGAATCCAGAGATGCCTCAAGAGATCCCCGACCTTCTCGCGGTTCCATCCCGGCATCGTCGCGAACTCTGGCGAGAAGAGTCCCGACACCTTCAGCCCGAACCACTGGTTCGCCCCCCACATCAGGATGACCGCCAGCAGGAACGGCGGCACCGACATGCCCAAAAATCCAAGCAGGGTCAGGCTGTAGTCTCCCGGCGAATACTGCCGCACCGCGGAGTAGATTCCGATCGGCAGCGCGACGACCCACGTGAACAAGATCGTCGCGAGCGAAACCACGACCGTGAGCAGGATGCGGTCGCCCACCACTTCGTTGACCGGCTTGTTGTGCTCCATCGAGAGCCCGAAATGCCCCTGCAACAGCCCGGCGTCCTCCGCGCGGAATGTGAAAAACCACCTCAGCCCGACCCACCGCAGGTAGCGCTGAGGCATGGGCTCATCGAGGTGAAAATCGCGACGCAGGTCCGCGATCTGTTGCTCCGAGGCGCCGCCGCCCGCGAGCTCGAGCTCGGCGATCTTCGTTTCCACAAAATCCCCCGGCGGTAGTTGCACGATGACGAAGACAAGCACCGACACGACGAACAGCGTCGGAACCATCAACACCAGCCGTCGCGCGATGAACGGATGCCGCACCGCGGCCGCGACCAATCCCAGTGCGAGCGCCGCCATGATCAATACTCGCAACCAGTCTCCGCCCGCCGTCGACGCGGTCATGGCGCCTGCGGCGCCTTCCTCTTCTTCGGGCGGCGCGCCCGGCGTCGGCGTAACGCTGATCATCGCGGCCTTCGTTTGCTCCACCGTCGCCGGGGGATCGTAGGGTTTTTCCCAGAAATAGAGTTCGAGGCCCGTATTGCCGGGCGATTGAAGATTCGCGCCGATCAACGCCCGTCGTGGCACGTTCCGCAGGCCGTTGTTCACCACCGCAAGCTGGGGCGGCGGCGTGCTGATGCTGATGTGCCACAAGTGCTCGGCGCCGATGTCGGTGATTTTCTCGAACATCTCCCGCCGCTGCGTCTCGTCGGGCGTGCGCAGGAGTTCGTCGTAAAGTTCCATCGTGCGACGCAGCGGATGTCCCGCCGGCGGCTCGATCGCATTGAGCCGTCGCGCCGCCGGATTTCCGTAGAGACCGCCGTTTTGAAACCAGATGCCGAAGCCCGGCGCGAACGTCGACCAGCGATACGTCGGCACGAAGCTGCGCGGTTCGATCAGCGGATAAAACTCACTCTCGCTCGTGTAGACGGTGAAGTCGTGCGCGTAGGCGTTCATCTCCGACTCAAACAGCTTGCGTGCCTTGATGCGCGTCACGCAGCGGATGCCCACACGCGCCCAGTCATCGACCACGAACTGCGCCGGCCCGTTGCCGGTCATGTCCGTCATGTGCATGAACCACGTCATGCGGGTGCCGTCGGAAAACGTCCGAAAACCTTCGCGATCGCGCCGCGTGAGTCCGATCTCGTCGAGCAACGCGTTCGCCCGCGCGGGATCGAATTCCGTGAATGCACGCATCAGCCGCTCGTTGTGAAACGGCGAATCCGGCCCCGGATCGACCTGCGCCGGCTCGGTCTGACCGTTGAACTCCGCCGCGATGATCGCCCGGCGGTCGATCGCGAGCGACAGCGCCTGACGAAAACGATCGTCGTTGAGCAGCGCATGCTTCTTCGCCGAGTCGGGCTCGTCGGGATCGACGCGGCGGTTGAGATTCGGATAGATCGTGAACACCGAGCGCGTCGCCGGCTGCCAGTGATACACGCTGTAGCCGTTGCGCTTCGCCTCGCCCATCAACAGCACGTAGTCCTCATAGCGCACGTGCCGCTCCTGCATCGACGGCTGGCCCGTCGCCGCGGTCAGGCCGATGAGGTTCGACGGACGAATGTCCATCACGAGCCGGTCGAGATACGGCAGCTGGTTTCCCTCCGCATCGACCGCGAAGTAATACGGATTGCGCACGAACGCATGCGGCGCGTTCGGCGAATACACGCGATACACCCAAGGCCAGAGCCGCGGATGCTCGGGATTCAGGTGATGCTTCAACCGCCGATAGACCGCGAGCGGACTCGACAGCCCGAGCGACTTCATCGCTGTCTCGATCGCCGCCGGATCTCCGATCTCGGGATGATACTTTCGGAGATAATGCGCCGGTGTGCAGTATTCCGCATACAGCTGCGGATCGCCGCTCACACCCGCGACGCGTTCGAGAAAGAGCGGATTCGGATGTTCGAACACGAACTTCACGCGCAGCCGGTCGACCTTCTCCACGCTTCCCAGTCCACCGCTCGCGCGCAGCACGCGCGGCGACGCCTTAAAATACTTCACCTCGTGCTCATACCAATACGCGATGTCGTCCGCCGTGAACGGCTGCCCGTCCGACCAGCGCATGCCTTCGCGCAGCGTGAAGGTCCACTCGCGCGCGTCTTCCGACATCTCCCACGCCTTGGCGATGTGCGGCACGATCGGCCCGCCCTGCGGCGACCAGCGCACAAGATTCGGATACGACAACCGCCAGTAGATCGTGCGCAGATCCTCGATCGAATTCGCCAGCCGATACCAGGTGCCACCGTAGAGTCCGATGCCGTCCGGCCCCGCGAGCACGACCGGTTCCGGCCCCACGCGCGCCTCGACCGGTTCGATTTTTCCCTCCGCCACGAGCTCCGCGAGAACCGGCGCCTCGCCGTTCGGCCACCACGCCGCCGCCGGACCGGCGCTGTAATCCACCGTCTGGACGAGCACGGGAGGATTCTCCCGCGCGAGTTGCGTGTCGCGCCGCGCCTCGACCTCCGCGATTTCCTCCCTCGTGCGCTCCGGCACCGGCGCGTCCAGATCCGGACTCAGCCAATTCCCAAACAATCCCAGCAGCGCGAAAATGCCGAGGATTGCCGCCAGCAGAGCGCCCGAGGTGATGAGGAAACGTCGCAACACGCCGTCTTACTTGAATCGATTTTGGAGTCTTCGACCTGAGTCCATGCACCCGATCGCGGCGAGTTTCATCGGCGCGAAAGTTGCGAGAGCGTTTTCGCCTCCGGCGCGAGCGGAATCAAATCATCGATCCTCACGGTCGCGCCTTGTGCGAGAGATTGATTCGCCGCCACCCCGACGAGAATCGACGCCGCCCCCGCCGCGGGGCCCGCGTCGCGTCCGAACATCTCCGCCGGAGGATTCGCGCTGAAGAAATTTCGCCACATCGGCTCATCCCCGCCCCAGTGTCCGCCCCGGCCAAGCGTCAGCGCGACATCATACGCCGCTCCAAAATGGGGATACACGCGAATGAACGCCCGCTCCGTCGCGTGCCGCGGGCCGGCGCTTTTCTTCTCCGCGGATGACAAGAATCCCTCATCGTTCTCGCGTTTCCGCGGATTCGATTTCTCGAAGAGATAATATTCCAGCCGGCCGCGATCACCGTTGAACACCACGCGCATCCCCTCGCGGGAGCTGAAGGCGTTCAGCGTATAAGTGAGCAGCGCTCCGCCGCGATAGCGAACGAGCACGCTGATGTTGTCCTCGATGTCGATGCCGGCGCGGAAGACATTTCGATCCCGGATGTAGCCGGTCTCGTCCTCGGCCTCGAGATACAGCGCCTTGAACCGCTCGTTGCTGGAGAGATCCAGGCGGAATGGATCCGATACCGCGGCCGCCTCCCCCGTGTAGCGCGGATAAACCGTGCGCGCCTCCTCACCGCGCGCGACGGCGTTTTCCCGACCGTAAAACATCAGACCGCCCATCGCGAACACCGTCTCGGGCAGCGCATCAAGCCACCAGTTCACGAGGTCGAAGTGATGCGTCGCCTTGTGCACCAACAACCCGCCCGACGCGTTTTTCTCGCTGTGCCAGCGGCGGAAATAATCCGCGCCGTGTTTCACATCGAGCAACCACTCGAGGTTGACGCTTCGCACCGGGCCGATCGTGTCGGCGGCGAGCAGCTCGCGCACTTTCGTGTTCGGCGGCGCCCAGCGATAGTTGAACGCCACCGCGACTTTCCGCTCTGGATGACGCTCCACCGCCGCGAGGATCGTGCGACACTTCTCCGCGTCGGTCGTCATCGGCTTTTCGGTGATGACATCGCAACCGAGCTCCAGCGCGCGGACGATATACGTGTGATGCAGCCCGTCGATCGTCGTCACGATCACCGTCGTTGGCCGCTGCTCGCGCACCATGCGATCAAACGCCTCGGCCGGATAACAGGGCACCGGCGGCGTGCCGAAGCGCTCCGTCAACCAGCGGGCCTGCGTCTCCATTCGCACGCGGCTGAGATCGCAGAAGCCGACGATCTCCGCATCCGCGGCGTAGCGACCGGCCAGCTCGGCGAGAAAATTCCCGGCGCGATGCCCCAGACCGACAAATGCGAATCGTTTTTTCGAAATTTCCGACATGTTAAAGCGGTTCGCGACCTGCCGGCCGCGCGGGGAGATGCGTTCGCACGCGCGCTCAGTCTTCCAGTTTGCTGGCCGATTTTTTCTCGGGCAGTTTGTCCACACCGACCTTCTTCGCCCACGCGTTCCAGCGGCCGACCAGATCGCGCAAAACCTCCGGGTGCTTTTGCGACAAGTCGTGCTGCTCCGCGCGATCGACCGACAAATCGAACAACTTCCACTCCCCTTTCGGCAACGCCACGATCTTCCAGTTGCCGCGGCGGGCTGCGCGATCGTGATTGTATTCCCAATACAGCGTGTCGTGCCCTTCGCGGGTGCCGCCGTCGAGAATCGGCACGAGCGATTTGCCCTCGAGCGGCGGAATCGACTGGCCCGCGAATTTTTCCGGATAGGTCGCGCCCGCCAGCTCGTAGAACGTCGGCGCCAAGTCCATGATGTGGCTCACGTCGTGAACGATCGCACCGCGCTTCGCCTTCAGGCCACGCGGCCAGTGCACGATGAACGGCGCCGCGTTTCCACCTTCGTAACAAGTATCCTTATACGAGTAGAATGGCGTGTTGCTCACGTCGGCCCATGGCGTGTCGTAGGTGTGAAACGACTCCATCGGCCCCGGACCCACCGTCGCGACATCTGTGGGCCGCGCGCCGTAATGATGCGTGCCCGACGACGCGCCGTTGTCCGAAAGAAAAACAATCAGCGTGTTCTCCGCCTTCCCCAGCTCCTGCAGCTTCGCGCGCAGGCGTCCGATGTTCTGATCCACGCGGTCGACCATCGCCGCGTAAACCGCCATCTTCAGATCCCATTGGTCGTGATCCGGGACTTCCTCCCACGGCAGGATGTCGCCGTGGTCGTCCCAAAATCGCGGCATCCACGGACCCGTGTCGCGCACGGACGCAAAGCGAATGTTTCCGCGGGGAGCCAGCGGTGCGTCCGTTGGCAACAAGCCCATCGCGCGCTGCCGCTCGAAACGCGCCTGGCGGATCCGGTCCCATCCGGCGAGATAACGTCCGCGATATTTGGCGATATCCTCCGGCCACGCCTGAATCGGATAATGCGGCGCGGTGAACGCCACGTAGAGGAAGAACGGCCGATCGTCCTTCTGCTCCTCCAAATAGCGCAGCGCGTGGTCCGTGAACGCGTCGGTCGAGTAGAACTTCGGATCGTCGGGCGTGTAGGGCTCGAACATCTGGTCGTCGATGCCCCACTTGCGCGTCCACTTGTCCGTTGCCGGCACCGGCTCGCCCGGACGCTGACGCCCCGGATTGAAATGATTGGCCGCGCCGTCGTTGAGGCCGAAGTAGCGGTCGAAGCCGCGCTTCACCGGCTGATCCTTGCCGTGCCACTTGCCTACCATCCAGGTGTGATAGCCCGCGTCACGCAGCACCTCCGCGAGCGTCGTGCTGTTCGTGAGATTGGCCGCGACGCGGCCGAGCCCCGTCTGGTGCGGATAAAGTCCGGTGAGGAGCGAGGCGCGCGAGGGAAAACATTTCGGCGTCGTATAGAATTGGGAAAACCGGATCCCGTTCTGCGCCAGCGCGTCGAGATGAGGCGTTGCGATCTCCGAACCATACGGACCGATGTCGGAGTAGCCCATGTCATCGACCATGATGACGACTATGTTCGGACGTGACGCCGTGGTTTTCGCCGGCGCGGCACCGAGCCCGACCGCGGCGGAAAGCCCCGCGATGATCGCGGAAAAGAGACGAGTGGGAAACGACATGATGAAGGAGTGTTAGGTTAATCGGACGCGATCTGCATCCAGGTGAGACGCCAGGTGCCGTCACGGCGTCCGCCTGTCGCATACCAGGGCGTGAAGAACAGAGGCACGCGCGCCTCCGCTGAAAGTTTGATCGTCGGTGCTTCGTTCGGCGAAGCTGCCGCGATTTCCGCGAGCGCCGCGGTGGAATCCGTCGACAACCGCAACGTCTCCTCGCGTTTGAAGCCGTCGATCAGCTCCGTCGCGTAAACAAGCGGACCTCGCGTGATCGCGACATAATCGTAGCGCATCACGGTCTGCATCACCTTCACTTCGTCACGCCGCAGGTTCGTATCCTGCGCGCTTTGATTCGTGCGCTGGTGCAGCACCGGACGCATCGGAAACGAAAGCGTCACGACGTCGCCCGCCGTCCAGCGGCGCCGGATCCCGGCGAACGTGCCGGGCGACAGCTCCGCTTTCCACGGCGTCCCGTTGATCGCGATCGTGGCGCCCTTCGCCCAGCCCGGGATGCGCGCATGAAGCGTGAACTCCGCCGCTTTTTCCGGAGCAACCGCGAGCTCGATGTCACCAGCGAACGGATACGTCGTGCGTTGTCGCAGCGAAACCTCCCCCGCTGCAAGCAGCGTCACTTTCGCCGCGCCGGGGCCATAGAGATTCACGAAGACATCGCGTCCGTCGCGCACCGCGTAAGCCGCGGGTCCGAGTTCCTCGAGCGCCATCGCGCCACTCGATTTGCAGCATTTCATCTCCGCGGTGTGAACGCGCCGGCCGTTCGGAAACGTGTAGTAACACCAGTCCTCGCCATTCGGAGCGAGCGCGCCGAGCAGCGAGTTGTAGGCGGCGCGCTCGATCTCCTCGGCGTAGCCCGCTTCGCCCGTCAGTCGCAGCAGTTCGCGGTTCAGCTGGATCCACGACATCACGCTGCACGTTTCAACGAAACCATACGGGCTGAAGAACTCCGCCGGGTTGAACACTTCGCGATGCGATGCGATCCCGCCCCACGGCCCGCCGCCGAGGGTGAGATGATCCCGTCGCACGCTCTCCGCCGCATGGCGCGCCATCTCGAGATACTGCGGATCGCCGGTCACACGATGCAGCGTCGCGAGCCCCAGAAACTGCCAGCACAGCTGATACGCCTTTCCGGTCGCGATCGTCTGCACCTCCGCGCCCGCACGCGTCTTCCGCACCAGGCCGAAACCTTCGTCTGCCTGTTCGAGAATCAAACGCGCGAGTTCCAGATAACGCGGCTCGCCCGTTACGCCATGGAGGTCGGCAATCGGCTCGAGCAGGATCGTCGCGGACAAACCCTCATGATTGGACAGCTCCGTGAGTTTTACCGTGCCCGCCGAAAACGTCCGCCAGCAGAGATCCGCCAGTCGACGCGACGCCTCGATGTAGCGCTCATCGGGAAAGTGACGATTTACCTCGAGCAGCCCCATGATGACGTAGGCCGTCACCCACACATCCCATTTTCCTCGGGTCAGCGTCCTCTGACCGGTCATGAATCGCAGCGCCCGCGGATACGTGCCGATGTAACCGTCGGGTTCCTGCGTGCTGATCAGATAATCGGCGATGCGTCGCACGTGCGCCTCGAGTTGCGCATCCTGCGCGCGCGCCGCCGCCCGCGAAGCCGTGAACAACCACTTCCCGACGTGCTCGCCCCAGTAGCGGCCCTCGGTGTTTTTCTCCGAACCCTCGGAGCCGAAAAGCGCGAGTGGAACGCTGGTCTCGTCCCGAATAAAATTCGGCAGCCGTTGCTCCGCGCTCGCGGCGATCGCCTCGCCAAGCAGCCCTTCCCAGCACACCGCGGCCGGAGCAGGAAACTCCAGCACGACGCCGCCGCGGACCAACAGGACCGACGCGGAAAAAACGAGGGCAACAAAAGCGTTTCGTTTCACGGCAGCGTCCTGCGCTGTTCGTCCGGAATGCCGGACAGGTTCTCGAAATAGCGGTTGAACGCGCGGCACCATTCCTCGGCGTAACCGATCTGGTCCGCGAGCCGTTCGCGCACGTGTTCGAAGCGCGCGTCGTCGATTTTTCCGCGCAACGTTTCCCAATCGCGGAGGAAACCGCGCACGCGTTCCACTCCGTCGAAATGACGATCGTAAAGTTCCTGGATCAGCGTGCGCCCGTTCTTCATCCGGTGCGTGTAGGGCACGTGATGCAGGAAAAGCAGCAGGTCCTCCGGACACTCCTCGAGCTTTTCGAAACGCGTGCGCCAGGGCTCGGAATACTGCGCGGCGTAACCCGTGCCCGTTGCCGCCGTGCGATCTTTTCCGACGCCCGTCGCATTGCCGCCATGATAGTCCGCACGATTGGCGAGATCGGGATAAAAGTGATCGACGCGACGGCTGAGCAGCCCGAGCCCAAGAGGCGAGGTGTAGTCTTCAAACGCGCGCCACGAAGCGAGCAGGATGCGGTTGACCACCGCATTGACCTCCGGATCGCGACCAAATGTGAGCTGCGTCCATTCCTCCGCGATCTCCTCCGGTGTGAGCGCGGGATTCCACGCGAGCCGCCCGAACGCGTAGGTGTTCGCCTGCGCGAGCAGATGCCCGGTCCAGTTGCGCGCGTCGCCGATGTTCATCACACCGGCAATCGCCGGGAGTCCGGTCGCCACGCGCTCCGCAGACACTTCGCCACGCGGAGGAAAGTTCAGCACTTCGCTCCACATCGGCCCGAGGAAGCACACATGTTTGTCCTGCCCGGTGTATTCCTGCGTGATCTGCAGCTCGAGCGCCTGCGCGGTCGCCGGCATCGCGCCGAAAAGCGGCGACACCGGTTCGCGCACCTGAAAATCCAGCGGACCGTTCTTGATCTGGAGAAACACGTTCGACGCGAACTTGCCGTCGAGCGGCTGGAAATGTCCGAAGGCCTGCGTCACGCGATCGCCGACCGTGCGGTCATACACAAACGCCCGCCAAAACACCGTGCCGCCGCGCGGCTCGAGCGCCGCGGCGATCATGTTGGCGCCGTCGGCATGGGTGCGTCCGTATTTCATCGGGCCGGGCTCGCCCTCCGAATCGGCCTTCACCACGAAGCCGCCGAAATCCGGGATCGCCGCGTAAAGTTCGTCCGCCTTCGCCCGCCACCACGCCTGCACCGCCGGATCGGCGGGATCGGCCGTGGGCAGGTTGTCGATCAGGATCGGACTGAAGAAATTCACCGAAATCGACAGCCGCACGCCGTAGGGCCGCAGCACGTCGGCCAGCGCGACCAGCTTCGGCCGATACGCCGGTGTCAACAACCGCCAGCCTTCGAGGCCGCGCTTCGCGGTGTTCACATTATTGACGACGATGCCGTTCAACCCCATCGCCGCCAGCAATCGCGCCCAATCGTCGATCCGCGGGTCGATCTTTTCGGGAAGTTCGTCCCAGTTGAAAATCGAGTCGCCCGCGTAACCGCGCTCGATCGACTCGCTGCGAAACGTGTTCGACCGGACCGGATTGTCCCAGTGATTGCCAACCCGCGTCCGTATGCGCGGAAAATCCTTCACGTCCAGATCCGCCAACGAACGCCCGAGCTGCAGGTGTCGCAGCAAAGCGAATACGCCGTGCAACACGCCGCGATCCGTGTTCGCCGCGACGATCAACGCCGGGCGCTCGCTCCAATGCGCCGTCCTGAGCACAAAACCCTCCTCGCCGAGAGGCGCGAGTTCGCCCGCCGCGACGAGCTGTCGCAACGCGTCGTGATCCTCCCGTGTGCCGAGATAAATTCTCCCCTCCCCCCCGGCGCCCTCCCCGGCGATGGCCGACAGCCCGCGCTCGAGCTCCGCGCGCGCGGCCGCGAGGATCGGACGCGACGGCGCGACGATGCGCCGCCCCGCGAAAGTCGCATATTCCGAGCGCCGCCGCACCTCCGGCTCCGGCCGGTAGCGCAACCAGAGTTCGTATCCGTCCTCTGCATACGAGAGAGTGCCGGCGGTGGACAGCAGCGCGACGACCCAGGGGAGTGATTTCACGCGTCGTCCCACGTCAGGCGATCGGCAGATGTTTCTCCAGGCGAGCAACGATGTCGGGCAGGCGCGCCGCCACGTCGGTTTGCTCGTGAGGATCGTTGTCGAGATCGAACAACACCGGCGAACGCTCGCTCTCGCCCGCCGCCGCATCGTCGTCGTCGCCGTCGTAATCCGTGCGGCTGACCGCCGCGGGGTTGAAGCCGCGGATCAGTTTGTAACGGCCATCGGTGACCATCCGCCACCCGCCATATCCGGCCGTGGCGAGGGTCGGCTCCGCCGCTCCACCCGCGCGCAGCAGCGGACGCAGGGAGCGGCAATCCATCTCCGGCAGCGCCGCCGCCCCGGCGTAGTCGAGAAAGGTGGCGGTCAAATCGAGCGTTGAAACCGCGCCGCGATGCGTCGCGCCGCGGCGGACGTCCGGACCTCGCATCACGAGCGGCACAGAAACCGAAGGCTGCAAGGGCGAGCGTTTGCCCCACTGGCCGTGATCGCCCAGCATATCGCCGTGATCGCTGCTGAAGACCACGAGCGTGCGGTCCAATTCGCCGCGCCGCTCGAGCTCGTCGAGATAGCGCCCGAGCCAGTGATCGATGTTTTCCACCATCGCCGAATACGCGCGTCGCGTCTCCTGATGCTCCTCCGGCGTCAGCTCGGTGTTGTTCAACGGCAGCGGAAACGTCGTGTCGCGATACCAGGCCTTCATCGCCGGCGTGACATCCATCGGCGCGTGCGGTCCGGGAAAATTCACCTGCAGGAACCACGGCTGGTTCGTCGGGAACTCGGTCAGCAGCTCGAGCGCCTGTCGGCCAACCCAGTTGTCGTTGTAGAGTTCGTCGGCGATCTGGACCGGTTCGGTGTAGGAATAATTCGGCGCGGGCCGGCCGGCGCGACGGCGATTCTCGCGCCACTGGATGTAGCGCTCGAGCGAACCGTCGCCGCGATCGCGCAGCATTTTCATGTAAGGCCCGATGGGCTCGCGGAGCCTCGTGCCACCTTTCAACGTGTCCCCCTTGCCTTCGCTATCGAGTCCGTCGGTAAAACCCCACTCGCGAAAGTAGTGTCTCCCGTCCACCCGATGCTGGCCGTCCGGTCCCCAGCTGTAGGCCGGTTTGCGAAGATCGAGTTTTCCAGTCGAGCCCACGCGGTAACCCGCGTCGCGCAGTCTCGTGTAAACGGTTTCGACGTCGGCGAGGATATCCTTGTTCGTCGCGACACCGGTGCGTCCATAGGCGCGGCCGGTGGCGAGACTCGCACGCGACGGCGCGCAGAGCGGCGAAGGACAATACGCGCGATCGAAACGCATGCCCTCCTCCGCAAGCCTCACGAGATTCGGCGTGCGCACCGGGAGGCCCGCGGTGAAACCCGTCCAGTCGAAACGCAACTGATCGGGAAACACCAACAGGACATTCGGTCGCGTCGCCGCATTCGCGCCCGCGCGCAACCACGTCGGCGCGCAGCCCAGACCGAGGGCGCCCACGGCGGTGCCTTTAAGAAACTGCCGGCGCGTGAACGATCGGACGGGCATGGTGACGGGGGCGAGGCGGGGGACGATCAGAACTCCCAGGCCACGCCAAGGGAATAGAACCGGCCGGTATCACCATAGAAAAGAGCCCGCGACGGCGAGCCGTGATACTGCAGCTCGGGCGAGTTTTCGAGGTTGTTCGCGGTGAACTGCAGCGTCCATCCGCTGCGGAATTTATAACCGACCTGAAGATCGAGGCGGTTGTCGTCGTCGAAATAAACATCGATCCCCTCCCCTGCGAGCTCGCTGAGATATTTGGCGCGGAAGGAATAGGAGATGCGCGCGTTCCAGCCGTTTTTCTGATAGAAAAGTGCGACGTTGCCGACGGATTTGGCCTGCTTGAAAAGCGTAAACGTCTCGCCCGGGCGTTCGGGAATATCGACGTCGGAATCCACGAACGTGAGATTGGTGTAGATGCCGAGACCGTCGAACGGCGCGGGCAGGAAACGGAGCTGCTGCTGATAGCTCAGCTCGATGCCTCGAAGGGTCGCTTCACCGGCGTTGAGCTTGGTTACGAAGCTGTAATTTTGCACGCCGGTGCCGTCGTCGAACGGAATCGTGGTGGTGCTGCCGTAGATCGGACCATCGAGCTTCTTGGTGAAGACGCCGGCCGAGACCACGCCGACCGAGGAAAGATAATATTCCGCGCTGAAATCCCAGTTTTCGGATTCAGTCGGCTTCAGGTTCGGATTGCCGCCGGTGATGATGCGGTCGGTCGTGTTGACGGAGAACGCGGGCACCATGTCGCCTGCCATCGGGCGAGCGAGCGTGTTGGACCACGCACCGCGGAAGATCAGCTTCGAGCTCGCCTCGTAACGGGCGTGGATCGAAGGGAGGAAATTATCGTAGGATGACGACACCCGATAATCGGTGTAGCGGCTGCGGTCGGTGTTCGGCTTCGTCGCATCGATGCGCGTGGCGTCGAAATCCAGCTCGGTTTTTTCATAGCGAGCGCCCGCAATGAAACCCCACTTGCCCCACTGCCAGTCGGCGCGGAGATAAGCGGCTCCGATGTCCTCGTCGATCTCGTAGTCGTTCGCGAGCGAGTTGTTGTAGGTGTTGCCGAGATTGGGCCGGAAGAGACCGGTGTCCGCCGGGAACTGGTCGTTGACCGTATCGTAACCGGCGCCGCGATTCGCGAGGAAGAACTCCTTCATCTTGAGGGCGTCGACACTCGGTCCGAAATCATAGCGGCCGCGGAGGTAAGACGGATCGATGGCGATGTTTCCGCCCAGGCGGGGATCGTCGAAGTCGAGCGTGCCGGTGAGGACGGAATCGTAGCGCACCGGCGTGTTGTTGCGCGATTTCGAGTTCCACCGCTGCTTGACGCCGCCCGAAACCTTCAGCGGTTCGCCCGCTACCGTGAGCGTCCGCGAAGCGTCGGCTTTCACCATCGTTTCCTCATTCAGGAGATAGTCGTTGCGAACGAGCAGCTGGTTGAACCCGAGGCCGGACGGATCGTAAAACGACGTGCCGGCGAGCTGGTTGATCTGCCAGAAATGCGGATCGGTCTGATCGATCACCGCGCGGTTCGCGTTGGATTTGCTCACCCACTGTCCCTGCGTCGTGTTCAACTCGCTGTCGGCGCGGTTGTAGGCGGCCGCGACATCCGCGGTCCAATCCGCCTTCTGCACCGAAACGCCCGCGATCACGCCTTTCGACGTATCGTCGATCGCGCGGGGTTGAATCTGGCGGCGCGCGGTCGTGCGGGTCGTGGTGTAGCGTTGGAACGTGCCGTCCTGCGACACGAGAATCGGCTGCGTGGCATCGAGGTTTCCGCCCGTGGCGGAGACACCGAGCGCATAGCGCAAGCCGTCGCGGAGGTTGAATTCGTTGAACGTGTTCGCGAAGCCTCGCACGTAGAGCCGCACATCTTCGCCGAGTTTTTTCTCCAGCGCCGCGCTGACCGACTCGCGCGTTTTTTCCACGGTGACATTCGTCAACAGCAGCGTGGCCGGAAGAAAGCCGGTGTGGGTGACGCCGCCTGCGGTGACGGTCGTGGGCGTCCAGTTATTCGTTTCCACGTTTTGCTCGAGAGCATTCACCCGCTCGTAACTGTAGGAAACCTGGATGCCCCAATCGCGATTTCGGCCGAAGACGTCGCCGTAACTGATGGCGCCACGGTAACCGAAATCGTCGGCCATTTCGTTATAGGTCGAGTAGACATTGGCGTTGATCACGCGGCGGTCGGCGTCGAACGCGCTTTTGCCCTTCAACACGATCGCGCCACCAATGCTGTCCGCATCCATGTCCGGCGTGATCGCCTTGACGACTTCGATGCCGGAAAGCTGGGCCGAGGGAAACACGTCGAGCGACACGGTGCGCATGTCCTGTTCCGTTCCGAGGATCGACATCCCGTCCATCGTGACCGAGTTGAGGCTCGGAGCCGCGCCGCGGATGGTGATGAAACGCGGCTCGCCGCGCTGGCTCTCCGTGTGAATACCCGGAATGCGTTGCAGCGACTCGGCGACGTTCTTGTCCGGAAAGTTGCCCATCGCGTCGGCGGAGACGATGTTGCGCAAATTTCCCGAGGTCTTCTGCAGGTTCAGGGCGCGTGCCTGTCCTTCGCGCACGCCTTCGACTTCGAAGGCCGCGAGTTGAAGCACCTCNGAACCCAACGAAACGTCGACGGGCGTCACGCCGTCTCCGACCGACACCGACCGGTTCACCGAGTCGTAGCCGAGATACGAAAACACGAGATTGTAACTGCCGGACGTCAGACCCGTGAGGCTGTATGTGCCGTCGCGCGCCGTGACGGCTGACTGGCCCGTCTCGCTGACACGAACCTCGACGCCTTGAAGCGCGCTGCCGTTGTTGGCATCGCGCACGAGGCCGCGAATGGCACTCGCCGACTGCGCCAGCGCCGACAAAGGCAGAAGCACAAAAGCCGCGGTGATGACCGCCGCTAAATTAAAGATACGACCGGTTCTTTGAACGAATGTAGACATGACAGACGGGAACGTGATGTTTTCAGGCCGGAGCCGGGAGGTGGCCGCCCGTCTGTCGGGTAGGCCGGAGAAAAATCTGGTGGCAGTAACTGTGGCGCATCGAGCGCGGAGTAAAGACACGGTTCGAAACGCGCCCTGCAAAAAGGCGCGGGTGCGATGGGCTGGGTGCGAGGTCATGGCTGTTTGGGGGGAAGCACGGGGGAACGTGTGCTAACCGTCGCACCTTAGGGAAAGAAACGGGGGCGTGATATACGATTTTGCGAAATTCGTTTTCGATTTTGCGAAAACAGCTGGATTGCGTCCGAAAAACGCCAACGCTGCGCAACACCGTCCGCCCCCCTTCGTTTAAAGCCCCCTCTTTTTCGAAAAGCCCCGCATGTCCGCCGCCATTCCCCGGGTTAAGCACCGCGCTTCCGCCCCCCGCCGTTTCGCCGTCTTCGTGCAGCTCGAGACCGAGCACGGTCGCGGTATTCTCCGCGGCGTCGCGCAGTTCTTTCGCCAGCATCCGTTTGTCACGGTGCTGAAATTCAACAAACGCGCGGAATTCGAGGCCGAGAAACTGCGGCAGCTCGATCTCGATGGCATCATCGCTAAGGTCAGCAGCCGCCGCGACGAGGATGTCTTGCACCGCTTGGGACTACCCGCCGTGAACATTTCCGGCCAGTTCGAAACCTCTCGTCTCTCGACCGTGAACACCGACGACGATCTGGTGGGCCGGCTGGCGTTTCGCCACTTGCACAGTCGCGGATACCGGCACTTTGCCTACTGCGGCGGTCGCCTGCATCGCGCCTCGCGGCATCGCTGGGCGGGCTTTCGCCAGGAAGCCGCCGCGCAGCCCACCGGCTCCGTGCAACGCATGTTGCTCGAGCGCGAAGAGCAGAACGGAATTTATCCCGAATCCGTGCGCGCCGAACTCGACCGCTGGCTCTCCGCGCTCCCGAAACCGGTCGCCGTATTCGCGTTCACGGATCGCATCGCACTCGAGTTGGAGGAAGCCTGCCACCGCAGCGGCCTGTCGGTTCCGGATCAGGTGGCGATCCTCGGCGTCGGCAACGACCTCACCCGTCTCGAGTTCGCGCAGGTCGATATCTCCAGCATTCAACTCAACACCCAACGCATCGGCGCGCTCGCCGCAGAGACGCTCTGGCAGATGGCGACGCAGCGCTCGCGCAAACGGCGCGAGCTTCTCGTCAGCCCCTTGAAAATCGTCGCCCGACGCTCGACCGATCGCTTCGCCGTCGCCGACGCCACCGTTTCCGACGCGATCGATTACATCCGCGAGCACGTGGGGAACACGATCTACGTGGCCGACATCGCGCGGTTTGTCGGAGTTTCTCGCCGCCTGCTGGAGTTGAAATTCCGCCGCGCCATCGGCTGCTCGGTCTATGCCGAGGTGCAACGCCGCCATTTCGAGCGCGCGATCGAATTGATGGCCGACCCGGAACTCACCCTGGGCGAGATCGCCTACGCCGCGGGTTTTCCCAGCGCACAGGTTTTCTCCTCGTCGTTTCGGCAGCGCTTCGGCGAATCGCCGTCCTCGTATCGTGACCGCATGATCGGCGTCTCACCATCGAACCGGCGCCGCGAGCCGCGCGATCTCGCCCGCGCAGCCAGATAAGTTGCCCCCGCGAACGAGGGTTCGGTTCAACTCACGACGTTTTGCGGACGTCCTTCGATGAAGCTGCGCACATTCGCGATCGCGATGTCGAGCAGTCGCTGCCGTGCCGCGCGCGTGGCCCACGCGAGATGCGGAGTGACGAGACAATTCCGGGCCGTGAGCAACGGATTGTCCGCCGACGGCGGCTCCGCCGAAAGAACGTCAACCGCCGCACCGGCAAGCACGCCCGCCTCCAAGGCCGCCGCGAGATCCTTCTCCACCACGAGCGGCCCTCGGCCGGTGTTGATCAGAAACGCCGTCGGTTTCATCAGCGCAAGCCGGGCGGTGTTGACCAGCCCTTCCGTCGCGGGAGTCAGCGGACAGTGCAGCGAAATGACGTCGCTCCGGCGAAACAGGTCGTCGAGCTCCACTTTGGTCGCACCCGGCGCCTCGCTGCGGGTGAACGCGAGCACATTCATGCCAAACGCCCGGCCAAGTTCCGCGACCGCACGACCGATCCGGCCGTAGCCGACGATGCCCAGCGTGAGCCCATCGAGCTCCACCAGCGGCCGATCCCAGTAGCACCAATCGACCGACCGCGTCCATCGACCATCACGCGCCGTCTGCGCGTGATGCCCCACCGAATTCGTCAGCTCGAGCAACAGCGCAAACACATGCTGCGCCACCGAACGCGTTCCATACGCCGGCACGTTCGTCGTCACGATCCCGCGCGCTTTCGCCGCCGCGACGTCCACCACATTGTAACCCGTCGCCAGCACGCCGATGTAGCGCAGCTTCGGCAGCCGCTCGATCGTATCCGCCCGCAAAGGACACTTGTTCGTCAGCACGATTTCCGCGTCCGCCGCCCGCTCGACGATTTGTTCGACCGGCGTGCGATCGTGGATCTCGCCCGCGCCCAGCGCGCGCAAAGCACTCCAGTCGAGGTCGCCGGGGTTGAGGGTGTAGCCGTCGAGCACCACGATTTTCATCGGCCGCGTTTCAACGCGCCCCGCCTCGCCTTGGCGAACGTTTTAAGCGGTGCCGTTCTTGCACCAGCGGCCCGACCTTGAGCGGCGTCCCGCCCGCGTCGCAGGATTTTTGCGTGAACCCAACCCCCGTTCGTTTCGCGATCGTCTCCCCCGGTCGCTGGGGCCGCAAGCTGCTCGATGCGGCGCGCGGCTCGCCCAAGCTCCACTTCGCCGGCGTCACCAGCCGTTCGCCCATCACCGCCGCCGAAATCGCCCGTCACTATCACGGCCGCGCCTACGCCTCCTTCGAAGAGCTGCTCGCGGATCCCGAGATTGAAGCCGTCGTCTTGCCCACGCCGCACTTCCTCCATCACCCGCAGGCGACCGCCGCGCTCGAAGCCGGCAAACACGTCTTCGTCGAGAAACCCATCGCCACCACGCTCGCCCAGGCCGAGGAAATGCACGCGCTCGCCCGCGCGCGCGGACTCCAGCTCGCCGTCGGCCACCAAGCGCGCTTCACCGGCATGGCGCGCACGATCAAGGAAAAGCTCGCCGCCGGCGAACTCGGCCACGTCGCCACCGCCGTGATGGTGCAGGGTTTTCCCCGCTTCCTCGAACCCGAGCTGCAATGGCGCGACACCGTCGAAAACATTCCCGGCGGTCCCCTCGACGAATTCGCCGTCCACTATTTCGAGCTCCTGCACTTCTGGTTCGGCCCCGTGAAACGCGTCACCGGCTTCGTCCAAAACGCGCTCAAGCGCAGCGCCGTTCCCGACGTCGCCACCGTCGCGCTCGAGTTCCACCAGGGTCTCGTCGCCAGCTACACGACTTACTTCGTCTCCGCCGGCTCGAGCCGCATCACGCTCTACGGCACCCGCGGCGCCTTGGAAATCAACCGCCTCGGCGAATGGTCCTGCACGTGGCAACCCGTCACCACCCTCGCCGCCGCCCGCGCCGGCGCCAACCCGCCGGAACCCGTCACCTTCCCCGGCCCCGCGCTTCTCTCCACCGCGCTCACCGCGGAACTCGAAGCGTTCGCCGACAGCATTCGCCACCACACGCCACCTCCCGTCGGCGCCCCCGAGTCGATCGCCACGCTGCGCCTCTGTCGCGCCGTCATGGAAGCGAGCGCCACCGGCCGCACCGTCGAAATCGAAAACCCATGAGCGCTCCGTCTCGCATCGTCTGGACCGACATCGAACTCAACTCCGCCGCCCGCCAACTGCTGGAGCCCTACGCCACGATCGTCGTCGGCTCGGCCGCCCACCTCGAACATCTCGAAACCGCCCACGGCGCCATCGTCGGCTCGCTGCTCCCCGCCAACCGCGAGTTCTTCGCCCGCGCAACGCAACTCCAGGTGATCGCGCGCCTCGGCATGGGTTTCGACAACCTCGACCTCGCCGCCGCCAGCCACGCCGGCGTCTGCGCCGTCAACACGCCCGACGCCCCCACCGAATCCACCGCCGAGTTCACGCTCGCGCTGATGCTCGCCGTCGCCCGCCGCGTCGCCCTCGCCGACCGCCGGCTTCGCTCCGGTTCGTGGGACGGTCCCGACCAACTCCAAGGTTTCGATCTCGCCGGCAAAGCGCTCGGCCTCGTCGGCTGCGGCCGCATCGGTCGTCGCGTCGCCGAACTCGCCGCCGCCTTCCAAATGCGCGTCGTCGCTCACGATCCGCTCGCGGCCGTTCTCCCGCCCGACGTCGAACGCGCGCCTTCGCTCGACGCGCTGCTCGCCCAAGCCGACATCGTCTCGCTCCACCTCCCCCTCAAGGCCACCACCCGCCAACTCATCAACGCCCGCGCTCTCGGCCTCATGAAACCGGGCGCGATTCTCATCAACACGTCCCGCGGCGCCATCGTCGATGACACCGATTTGCTGGCCGCGTTGCGCAGCGGACATCTCTGCGGCGCCGGCCTCGATGTCTGGGATCCCGAACCCGTTTCCCCCACGCACCCGCTGCTCGAATTACCCCACGTCGTCGTCACTCCGCACATGGCCGCCTACACGCGCGAGGGCCGCGTCCGCAGCCACCGCGGCGCCGCCGAACAGGTGCTGCAGGTCTGGCGCGGCGAAATGCCCGCCTCGCTGCTGAACCCCGATGTGTGGCCGCGGCGTCGCCGGAATTAGCCAAAGGTATTGAAATTGAACCACTGTCCGCCGCTTGTTCCTCACTCGCCCCCGGGACACCCTCCCGCCCCGTCCCGCGCTCCCCGGCACGTTCACCCCGTCCTACCTTGAAACCGAATCTGCACGGCCTCATCGCCGCTCCTTTCACTCCCTTTCGCCCCGATGGCGAAGTCGCGCTCGACGTGATTCCACGCCTGGCCTCGCTCCTCGCGCACAACGGCGTCAGCGGCTCCTTCATCTGCGGCACCACCGGCGAGGGCCACAGCCTCACGGTCGACGAGCGCCGCCAAGTCGCCGAAGCCTGGCGCGCCGCCACGCCCGCGTCCGTGAAACTCGTCGTGCATGTCGGTCACCTCAGCCTCGGCGAAAGCGCCAACCTCGCCGCGCACGCCGCCTCGATCGGCGCCGACGCCATCGCCACGATCGCTCCGTCCTTCTTCCGCCCGGCCGGCGTGCAAGAACTCGTCGCCTGGTGCGCGAAAGTCGCCGCCGCCGCGCCGCAACTTCCGTTCTACTACTACCACATGCCCGCGATGACGGGCGTGAACATCGACGTCACCGATTTCCTCACCGCCGCCGACGGACGCATCCCCAATCTCGCCGGCGTGAAATTCACGCACGAAAATCTCATGGATTACGGTCTCGCCCGCGCCGTCGCCGGCGGCCGCTATTCCATGCTCTTCGGCCGCGATGAAATTCTCCTCGCCGGCCTCAGCCTCGGCGCCGCCGGCGCCGTCGGCAGCACCTACAATTTCGCCGCTCCGCTCTACCAGCGCATCCTCCGCGCCTTCGACGCCGGCGATCTCGCGACGGCCCGCGTCGAACAGGCCCGCGCCCAACAGTTCATCCACGTCCTCCAACATCGCGGCGGACTCGCCGCGGGCAAAGCCACCATGCAACTCATCGGTGTCGACTGCGGCCCCATGCGTCTCCCGCTGCGGAGTCTCACGTCCGAGCAAATCGCCACGCTGCGCCGCGAACTGGAGTCCATCGGCTTCTTCGACTACTGCTGCAAGGTTTCATGATGCCCCCGCTTTCCCTCCCGCCGCTCGCACTCGCCTGGCAGGATTCGCTCGTCATTCTTCTCTACCTGGTCGCGATGCTCGCGATCGGTTGCTGGTTCAAGTGGCGCGAGACGCACGGCACCACCGAGGAATACCTCCTCGGTAATCGCGGGATGTCCTGGTGGCTCATCGGCATCGCCTACGTGATGACGCTGCTGAGCACCAACTCGCTCGTCGCCGTCCCCGGCGAAGCGTTCAACCACGGCCTCGGTCTCGCGATCCGCTACCTGCTCGCACCGTTCGTCGGCATCGCAATTTTCTATCTCTTCATTCGTTTCTTTTTCCGCAGCCGCGTCTTCACGCCGTTCACCTACCTGCAGGAACGCTTCGACATCCGCGTCCGCGCGCTCGGCAGCGTGTTCTACGTCATCATCCGGCTCTTCTATCTCGCGCTGGTCCTCTACTCCTCCGCGATCGTGCTGCGCGGCGTCGCCAACTGGCCGCTTGAACTTTCCATCCTCGTCATCGGCATCGTCGGCCTCCTCTACGTCTATCTCGGCGGCGCGAAAGCGCTCATCTGGGCCGACTTTCTTCAATTCATCCTGCTGGTCGGCGGACTGATCTTCATCATCGCCGTCTGCATCCTCCGCGTCGACGGCGGCGTGAGCGGCATCGTCAACTACGCCATCGATCACGGCCGCGGCTTCGAGGTGCTGCGCGAGTCGTCCTTCTACGATTTCGACGCCTTCGTCCGGCTCAATCTCTGGCTGATGCTCTTCGTGACCGTCAGCGACCGCATGTTCTACGCGAGCTCCGACCAGATCGCGATCCAGCGCCTGCTCAGCACCTCCACCTACAAAGCCGCCGAACGTTCCTATTGGTTCAGCCAGCTTCTCACGCTGCCGACGATCTTCATGCTCTGGTTCGTCGGCCTCGGGCTCTTCGCCTTCTACGGTCAAAATCCCATCGACGGCGTTCAACTCCGCGGCGACACCGCGCTCTTCCGTTTCGTCTCGACCGAACTCCCGCCTTTCCTCCCCGGCCTCTTCATCGCCGCCTGCCTCGGACTCATCATGTCCACGCTCGACGCGGGCTTTCACAGCCTCGCCACCGTGCTGGTAAAGGATGTCTACGGCGTTTTCATCAACCCTCACGCCGACGACAAGAAACAGCTCCAACTCAGCCGCGTGCTCATCCTGATCATCGCCCTCTTCTCGATGGGCATCGCGCTCTTCATGGCGGTCACCTCCGACAGCGTCGCCAGCTCCTTCATCGAAACCCAGGTCTTCTGGATCTCGTTCCAAGGCCTGCTCGCGATGATCTTCCTCATCGGCGTCACATCCTGCCGCGTCACCGGCGGCGACATCCTCCGCGCGTTCTGCGCCGCCGCCGTGGTCACGCTCATCACGATCTACTTCTACATCGACAGCCGCGGCACCGACCGCCCGATGAGCTTCCTTTTCGTCTCGATTCCCGGCGAGGTCTCCATGCTCGTCTTCGGCTACCTGCCCGCGCTCTGGCGCCGCAAGCTCCCCGCCGACAAAACCGCCGGCCTCACGCTCTTCACGCTCGGCAAAAAGTAAGCGTCCGCCCGCGGACGACATTCGACGTCCGCTCGCCGAATCGTCCGCCACCCGCTCCACCGGTCTCACAAACGGACCACTCCGACGCCGTTGCGCTCCCCGCCCGATCGCGTGCCATCGGCCGCGCCTATCCTCTCCCCGTGATTCTCGATCAACTCTCCCACGCCTCCCGCTACCACACGCTCGGCCCCCGCTTCGCCGCCGGTCTCCGCTGGCTCGCCACTTTCGATCCGGCGACCGCCGACGGCCGCTACGACATCGACGCCGACGACGTCTACGCGCTCGTCCAGAGCTACTCGACCGTCGCTTCCGCGGAAAAAAAATACGAGTCTCACCGCGCCTACGCCGACATCCAGTTCATCGTCTCCGGCGAAGAATCGATTCACTACGCGCCCACCGAAACGTTGACGGCCGTCACCGATTACGACGCCACGAAAGACTTCACGCTCTACCGCGATCCCGCTCCCACGAACGCCACGCCGCTCGCCCTCAACCCCAACAGCTTCGCCATCTTCCTTCCCCACGACGGCCACAAGCCCGGCTGCATCGCCAGCGCTCCCTCGCCGATCAAGAAGGTCGTCATCAAAGTGCGCCTGTAACCTCGCCGCGCGGCGCGCCGCCCCGCCCACTGGTTCGGCCGAGGAACCAAGGTTGCACGCTCGCGCCCCGCGGCTTGTTTTCGATCCTTTTTCCACCCCACCCCCCATGCCTCGCCCGTTTCAATCCCACTTCAGTCGCCGCCGTTTTCTTCAAGGTCTCGCCACCGCTTCGGCCGCCGCCGCCGTCGCGCCCGCCCTGAAAGCGTCCGCTGCGTCTCCGCGCCCGTCGTCCGCTCGCCCCGCCGCCCGCGAGATGAAAGCCGACGTCGTCATCATCGGCGGCTCGCTCGGTGGCGTCGCCGCCGCGCTCGCCGCCGCCCGCATGGGCTGCACCGTCATCCTCACCGAGGAAACCCGCTGGATCGGCGGCCAGGCGACCACGCAGGGCATTCCCCTCGACGAACATCCCTGGAGCGAACGCTACGGCCGCACGCAGAGCTACGCCGATTTCCGCGACGGCGTTCGCGCGTATTACCGCCGCAACTACCCGCTCACCGCCGCCGCCCGCGCCGACCGCAACCTCAACCCCGGCGCCGGCTGGGTCAGCAAACTCTGCTTCGAACCGCGCGTCGGTCTCGCCGTCCTCCAGGAAATGCTCGCGCCCTACCTCTCGTCCGGTCGCGTGCAAATTCTCCTGCAACATCGCCCCGTCGCCGTCAGCACCGACGGCGACTACGTTCGCGCCGTCACGCTCCACGACGAAACCGCCAACCGCGAACTCACCCTGACCGGCCCCTACATCCTCGACGCCACCGAACTCGGCGACCTCCTCGAACTCGGCCGCATCGAATCCGTCATCGGCGCCGAGTCGCGCAGCGAGACCGGCGAGCCCCTCGCCGTCGACGGCCCCGCCGAACCGCACGAGCAGATGGTGTTCACCCACGTCTTCGCGCTCGACCACTTCCCCGGCGAGGAACACGTCATCGACAAACCGCGCGACTACGATTTCTGGAAACAACAGAAGAGCCACCGCGGCGATTTCCCCAAATTCACGCTCCCCGATCTCTTCGGCGCGAAACACGACCACATGCGTCGTCCCGTGAAACCCGGCCACTACGTCGCCAGCACGTGGAGTTTCCGCCGCATGCTCTGCAAGGACAACTTCCTCCCGGGCGCGTTTCCGAGCGACGTCACCGTCGCCATCTGGCCCATCAACGAATACCACCTCGGCGTCCTCTGCGGCGTCTCGCCCGAGGAACGTCGCAAACACCTCGAAGCCGCGCGCCAGCTCAGCCTCAGCACGATCTACTGGCTCCAGACCGAGGCGCCCAATCCCGGCACCGGCGGACAAGGCTATCCCGGCCTTCGCCCGCGCGGCGATTTCTTCGGCACCGACGACGGTCTCGCGCAAGCGCCCTACATCCGCGAATCCCGCCGCATCCGCGCCGAGTTCACCGTCCTCGAACAACACTTCCGCACCGATCTGCCCGAAACGAAAAACGGTCCCATCAAATATCACGACAGCGTCGGGCTCAGCGGCTACCGCATCGACATCCACAAGCCCACCGCCCCCGGCAAGCCGAGCATCACCGAGGTCATGCACGGCAAGCACTGGCTGCAGCAAATCCCCCTCGGCGCGCTCATCCCCGTCCGCGTCGAAAACCTCCTCCCCGCCTGCAAGAACCTCGGCGTCACGCACGTCACCAACGGCGCCTTCCGCGTTCATCCCACCGAGTGGAACATCGGCGAATCCGCCGGCGCGCTCGCCGCCTACTGCGTCAAACACCGCCTGAAACCCCGCCAGGTGCGCAACGACGCCAAACACCTCGGCGACTTCCAGCGCGAACTCGTGCGCCAGGGCGTCGAACTCGACTGGCTGCGCATGGACACGTCCCGCTCCTACTACAGCCATCACAATCTCGAGCTGAAGGACGCCGACACTTTCTACTTTGGCGAAGCCTCGCGGCTTTGACCCCAACGCGCGCGGCGCGCGCCCGCTTTCCCACCCCATGAACGCGCCCCAACGTTCTCATCTCACGCGCCGTCGCTTCCTCCAAAGCGCCGCCGCCACCGCGGCCACCGCCGCGTTTGCTCCCCGGCTCACGTTCGCCGCCTCCACCCCGGCCCCCGCCCCATCCCAGCGCGTATCCGAAAAAGAACTTCATGCCGACGTCCTCATCGTCGGCGGCAGTTTCGGCGGCGTGTCCGCCGCGCTCGCCGCCGCCCGCATGGGTCGCTCCGTCATACTCACCGAGGAAACCCGCTGGATCGGCGGACAGGCCACCACGCAAGGCGTCCCGCCCGACGAACATCCCTGGATCGAAGACTTCGGCCGCACGCGCAGTTACGCGGAATACCGCACCGGCGTGCGCGAGTATTACCGCCGGCACTACCCGCTGACCGACAAGGCTCGCTCCGACCCGCACCTCAACCCCGGCGCCGCCTGGGTCAGCGCGTTCTCCTACGAACCGCGCGTCGGACTCGCCGTGCTCGAGACGATGCTCGCTCCGCACCTCGGCGCCGGTCGCATCCGCCTTTTCCTGCGTCACCGTCCGACCGCCGTTCACACCGACGGCGATCGCGTCCAAGCCGTCTCGCTGCGCGACGACGAAACCGGCCGGTCCCGCACCTTCTCCGGCACCTACATCCTCGACGCCACCGAACTCGGCGAACTCCTCGAACTCGGCAAAATCGAACACGTGATCGGCGCCGAATCGCAGGCCGAGACCGGCGAACCCAACGCGCTCGAAGGTCCCGCCGACCCGCGCGACCAGATGGGTTTCACCCATTGCATCGCGATGGACTACCTCCCGGGTGAAGAGCACGTGATCGACAAGCCCCGCGACTACGATCGCTGGCGCAATGCTCGCAAACTCGTCGTGCCCGATCTTTTCGGCCACAAGCAGGATTACTTCAGACGCCCCGTCACGAAGGGTCCCTACGTCGCGGCGCCGTGGAGTTTCCGGCGCTTCCTCTGCCGGACAAACTTCCAGGACGGCGCGTTTCCGTCCGACATCACCGTGCCGATCTGGAGCGCAAACGAATATCACGCCGGCGTCCTCTGCGGCGTCCCGCCGGAAGAGCGCCGCCGGCACCTCGACGCCGCGCGCCAGCTCTCGTTGAGCCTTCTCTACTACCTTCAAACCGAGGCGCCCGACCCCGCCACCGGCCGCAACGGTTTCCCCGGCCTGCGCCCGCGCGGTGATGTCTTCGGCACCGCCGACGGTCTCGCGCAATATCCCTACATCCGTGAGTCCGCGCGTATCCGCGCGGAACTTACAGTGGTCGAAACCATGTTCCGCAACGATCTCGAGCCAACGCGCGCCGGCCCGGTCAAATTCGCCGACAGCGTGGGCGTCGGCGGCTACCGCATCGACATCCACAAGCCCGCGAAAAAAGGCGCCGGCAGCATGACCGGCCAAAATCACGGCAAACACTGGTGCCAGCAGATCCCGCTCGGCGCCTTGATTCCCGTTCGCGTCGAAAACCTGCTCCCCGCCTGCAAAAACCTCGGCGTCAGCTCCGTCGTGAACGGCGCCTTCCGCCTCCATCCCAACGAGTGGAACATCGGCGAAGCCGCCGGCGCGCTCGCCGCGTTCTGCATCGACCGCAACCTCTCGCCCCGCCAGGTGCGCAACACTCCCCGTCACCTCGCGGATTTCCAACGCGAACTCGTGCGCCAAGGGGTCGAACTCGACTGGCCCGCCGGCCACCGCGAAACCGGCCGCTCCTACTACAGCCACCACGACAAGGAGCTCCAGGACCTCGACACCTTCTACTTCGGCGAAGCCTGGCGTCTCTAACGCGTTGGGCGCCCAGCCGTGCGCGTCCCGGAAGCAACAAGCTATGGAGCCATTAGTCTCATAGCATTCTTTCTCCACTCCGGTTTTCTGCGCCGCTCAAGCGCCGATTGCGCCATACGTGCTATGAATGCCCTGCGGGGTTAATCTCCGGAACTTCACGCCGTCCCGCACCAGTGACTTCTTAGGGGCGTCCCCCTCCCCTCATGAACTCCCTCGATCGTCGTTCCTTCGTCAAAACCCTCGCCGCCGGTTCCGCGCTTCCGCTGATGCCGCGCGCCTTCGCCGGTTCCGCAGCTCCGCACGCCATCCCGAAGCCCGCGCCCGCCTTCGATCCCGTTTCCTGGCATTTCGGCAGCCTGCGCGGCGTGGTGGTCGGCCCGGCGAGCGACGAGTTTCCGTTTCAATCCGAAGGCACCACGACGAAGCTCCGCGACGGCACGCTGCTGCATGCGTTCAACCTCCGCTTCGGCGAAAAGGACATGTCGCAGTGGCACGCGCACTACGCCCGCACCGTCATCGCCCGCGTCCTCTCGCGCGACCGCGGTCGCTCCTGGACGGCTCCGGAAATCATGTTCGAGAGCAACACCGGCATGAACGCCTCGCACCCCGCGATCCGGCGCCTGCCGAACGGCGACCTCGGCGCCACCTACCAGCGCATCGACACCAAGCCGCAGGACCAATGGAACCGCCGCGACTGGATCAAATCCGTCGCCCGCGCCAACAAGGTCTTCCGCTACTCCCACGACGACGGAAAAACCTGGTCGCCGGAAATCCTCATTTCTCCGCGCGAGGGTTACTGGACCAGCGCCCACGATCGACTGCTCGTCCACTCGTCCGGACGGCTCTTGCAGCCGCTGCACTGCAACCGCCACTTCGCCGAGGGAAAATCCAACCGCGTCGAAACGATCGTCGCCTACTCCGACGACCATGGCCGCAGCTGGAAACTCTCCCCCGACTGGCTCGCCGTCACCGACCTCGCTCCGGGCTACACCGGCGGATACCTCTCGAACTATCACGAGGTCGCCATCGCCGAGCGCGCCGACGGATCGGTCCTCATGATCGGCCGCACCTCCGCCGGCCGGCTCTACTCCAGCGTGTCGCATGATCGCGGCGAGCACTGGACCCAACCGGCGCCCACCTCGCTCCTCTCCCCCGAATCACCCGCCAACATCGCCCGCCTCCCCGACAGCGACGACCTGCTCGTCATCTGGAATTCGCGCTGCGTCACCAACAAAAACCGTTCGCTCGGCCAACGGCTCACCCTTGCGTCCGTCGTGAGTTCCGACGGCGGAAAAACCTGGGGTGACTACCGCGAGATCATCACCATCCCGCCGGCCGCTGACCACACCGGCGGCGGCTTTGGCTCGGACCGAATTTGTTACCCCTCGATCTTCTTCGACGCCGGCCAGGCCTACATCGGCTACTGGGCCGGCGCGAAGGTCGACGGCCGCCAATACGATCAGCAATACGTCATGACACTGCCGGTCCGCTTCTTCACCGCCCTGCGCGGCACCCACGACACGCGCCCTTTCGAAACGGCCTCATGAGCGATTGCCCCTTCTGCCAATTGCTCGCCTCGGGCAATCCCGGCTCCAAACTTCCACATTTGATCGCGGACACGGGATCGGCACTCGCGCTCCTGAACCGCGCCCCGCTCGCTCCCGGCCATCTCACCCTCGTCTTCAAGGCGCACCATACCCAAACCAGCGACCTGCGCGACGTCCATCTCGCCGGCGCGGGCGAATGGCTGGGACGGCTCTCCGCCATTCTCGAACGCGAGTTCGCGCCGCAACGCGTGATCCTCCTCGGCGACGGCAAACGCAGCGCGCATCTCCACTGGCACCTCGTTCCCGAACCGCTCGACGCACCGCTCGATCCCGGCGCCGCCGTCGCCGACCTCACCCGTCCCGCTCGTCCCAACACGCTCGGCGACGCCGATGTATCCAAATTGGTGACACGCCTCCGCGACCAGCTTCGATGAACACGTCACCCGTCCACGTCTTCAGCGCGCACGCGTTCGCGCCGGATCAGCTCGCGCGTCTCCAATCCGTTTCGCCGCGACTCGTCATCCGCCAGGCCCAGGTCGCCTCCTCCGCGGAGCTCACGCGTCTCGTTCCGCCTGAAACGGAAATTCTCCTCTCCCGGCTTTCGCCCACCTCGCTCGACGCGCTGCCGGCCTTGCGCTGGGTCCAAACCCGTGGCGCCGGCGTCAACACCCTCGTCGGATCCCCGCTCTGGAACGCCGCCGACCTCACGATCACCACCGCCAGCGGTGTCGCCGCCGTTCCCATCGCCGAGCACGTCCTCGGCATGATGATCGCGCTCGCGCGCGATTTTCTCGGCCTGCTCGATCATCAACGCCAGGCCCGCTGGCCCGCGATCAACTTCCGGCGCTTCCCCGGCTATGCCTTCCGCGGCCGCACGATCGTCATCGTCGGCTACGGCAGCATCGGCCGTGAAATCGCCCGCATCACCCGCGCCTTCGGCCTCCACGTGATCGCCGTGAAACGCGATCCTTCCGCCCGCCGCGACACCGGCTTTGTCTTTCCCGGCACCGGCGATCCGGAGGGCGTCTTGCCCGACCGAATCATCTCACCCGCCCAGCTCGCCGACGTTCTCCCGCTCGCCTCGTTCGTCGTCGTCACTTGCGCGTCCACGCCCGCGACACGACACCTCGTCGGCGCGCCCGAACTGGAGCTGCTCCCGCCAGAAGCCTTTCTCCTGAACGTCTCCCGCGGCGACACGATCGACGAACGCGCCCTCGTCGACGCCTTGCAATCACGCCGGATCGCCGGCGCCGCGCTCGATGTGTTCGGCACCGAACCACTGCCCGCCGACCATCCCCTGTGGAGTTTGGACAACGTGATCCTCTCGCCGCACATCGCCGGCTTCTCGCCCGACTACGACGACCGCGTGGTCGAGCTCTTCGCCGCCAATCTCCAGCGCTACCTCGCGGGCCAGCCGCTCTTCAACCAGGTCGACCGTTCGCTCGGCTACTGATCACACCTCTCCATGAAACTCACCGGTCTCACCCAACGCCTTCTCGCGATCGACGCCGCGCCGCGCTACGGCAGCGAGGGCATTCCCGCCGGTCGCCCCCGCACGTGGGAATATCCGCTGATCACGTTCCACACCGACGAGGGCGTCGACGGCCACACCATGGGCTACGGCAACCAAGGCGACGGTCGCGCGATCATGTGCCTCATGCGCGATGTGTTCTGGCCCAAGATCCGTCACGAGAATCCGCTCGAAATCGAACGCCTCTGGCTCCGCCTCCGCCGTGCCAACCGCGATCTCTACGCGCTCAGCGACGCGATGGTCGGCGTGGTCGACGTCGCGCTCTGGGACATCCTCGGCAAAGTCCGCCAGGCGCCCATCTGCGATCTGCTCGGCCGCGTCCGCGATCGCGTGCCCGGTTACTGCACCGGCTGGTCGTTTCATCCCACGCCCGAACGCGCCCGCGACGAAGCCCGCGAAATGAAGGACCGCGGTTTTCGCGGCTTCAAATGCCACTTCTGGAACGATCCCGAGCGCGACATCCCGTGCATCCGCGCCACGCGGGAAGCCGTCGGCGACGACTTCCCGCTCATGCAGGATCTCAACGCGCTCTACGATTATCACGACGCGCTGAAGGTCGGCCGCGTGCTCGACGAACTCGGCTTCGTCTGGTTCGAAGAACCGATCCCGGAACGCCAAACCGGCCTGCTCCGTCGTCTCGCCGACGAACTCGCCACGCCGATCCTCGGCGGCGAAACCGTCACCCTCGACGAACTCGCCGAACAGGTGCGCGTCCACGCCTACGACATCGCGCGCGGCGATGTTTATCTGAAAGCCGGCATCACCGGCCTGATGAAAGCCTTTCGCCTCTGCGAACTCCAAGGTCTCCGGCTCGAGGTTCACACCATGGCCACGCCGCTGCTCGACGTCGCCAACCTCCACTGCAACCTCGCCGCGAAGAACGGCGGCTACGCCGAGGTCATTCACCCGGTTTACCGCTTCGGCTTGCAAGGCCAGCCGCTCGACATCGACGCCGACGGCTGGCTCCACGCGCCGACCGGTCCCGGCCTGGGCGTCGAACTCGATTGGGACTGGATCGACCGCCACACCGTCGAACGGCTGGAGATCTCGTAAATCATCACAACGTCGGTCCCGCGCCCGCCCGTCGCGCCCGCGTCGGCGTGCGTCCCCACGCCCGGCGGCAAACGCGCGTGAAATAATTCGCGCTGCCGAAACCGCACAGCCGCGCCACCTCCGCGACGTTCAACCGCGGATCCGACAACAACAGCCGCGCGCGCTCGAGCCGCAGCGTTTGCAGATGCTCCGAAAACGACTCGCGTCCGAACTCGGCGAACAGACGCGAGAGATGATTCGGATGCACGCGCAGCTCCCGCGCGACCTCCTTGCGCCCGATCGGCCGGTGCAGGTTGTCGGCGAGATAGTGACACGCCGCCTGCCACATGAAGTGCGCCTTGCCCGGCGGCTCCGCCGGCGGCGCGGCGAGGAGCGCGCGCGCCGCCAGCAGCAGGCATTCGAACGCATTGCGATCAAACCGCGCGTCCGCCGCCGCCCCTTCCGCTCGCGCCAGCAGCCGGACCAACGCGCGCTCATCCTCCGGCAAACCCGCCGGCACCACACACGTTTCCACCGGCCGACCCGCGTTCGCCCGTCCCGCCTCACCCCGCATCAAATAAAAGCGCGTCGCATTCGCATAAAACACCACGCCCATCGACGCGTAAGGCTGACGCGGCTGCGCTCGCACCCAGCAGCGTCCGCTCACAAACAACCCCTCGCCCGCCTTGAGCCGAATCTCGCCTCGTTCGCCGCGAAACGCCGCCTGCCCGTCGAGACACACGATCGCCCGCGCCTCCTCCATGAGCGAAGCATCCGCCGGCATCCGTGAGGATCCAGAGTCGACCAATTTCTCCACCCGCGAGATCTCGCCACGCGCGAACAGGTCATCGATTCGCGCCAGGAACTCGGACTCGTGCGCCATTTCCTCGAAGTTACGTCTGTGCTAAAAATGCGTCAACGCTCGCGTTTACGACGATACCTTCGCGAGGGTATCGTGGCCACCAATTCCACTTCTGCGTTACAAACGTGCTATTTTGAAGCCCCCCTCAACCTCATGAGTCTCACCCCATCCCAAACCGTTCGCACCCAGGTTCTCGTCGTCGGTTCCGGCGCCGCCGGTCTCACCGCCGCGATCGCCGCCGGTCGCAACGGCGCCGACACGATCCTCGTCGAAAACGCCGGCTTCCTCGGCGGCATCTCCGCCACGCTGCCATGGCTTGGCTTCCACGACCGCGACTACCGCCTGATCGTGAAGGGTCTGCCGCTGGAATTCTGCCGGCGCCTCCAGCAGATGGGCGCCGCGAGCGATTTCGAACTGGATCCGAAATGCGCGTCGGCCATCAGCATCCACTCCCATTGGTGGAAGGTTCTGCTCATGCAGCTCATGCGCGAGGCCGGCGTTCGCCTCATGCTGCATACCCAGGTTCTGGATACGATCCGCGAGGGCGATCGCATTCGCGGCGTGATCGTCGCCAACAAGTCGGGCCTCCAGCGCATCGAGGCCGACGTCACGATCGATTGCAGCGGCGACGGCGACGTGGCCGCCCGCGGCGGCGTGGAATGGGCCAAGGGCCGCACCGCCGACGGTCTCGTGCAGGCGCCCACGCTCGTCTTCAAGCTCGGCGGCGTCAGCCGCGAAGGCTTCATCGCCGGCTGCAAGGACCCCGCGATCAACTACCGCGAATGGATCGCGCCGTATCCGGATATTCGCGACAAGATGATGAGGCGCATCGATCGCATGAACGTCATCATCTGCGGCGGCTACGCGAAGCTCATCGAGAAAGCCCGCGCCGCCGGCGATTTCTCCGTCCCGCAAACGCGCGTCGTGGGCGTGAAACTTCACCAGCCCGACGAATACCTCGTCGTCATGACCCGCGTCCTCGGCCTCGATCCGACCGACATCCACAGCCTCACCGACGCCTACACGAAGGTCTACGAACAGATCCCCGTCCTCACCAACTTCTTCAAGAAATACGTCCCGGGCTTCGAGCAGTCTCACCTGCGCGAAATCGCCCCCATGCTCGGCGTGCGCGAAAGCCGCCGCATCATGGGCGACTACGTGCTCACCGCCGAAGATCTGATCGCCGGCCGCGTGTTCGACGACGCCGTCAGCATGGGCGGCTACCACATCGACATCCATCGTCCCGCCGGCACCTGGGTCGATTCGCACAACGTCCGCACCTACACGATCCCGCTGCGCAGCCTCATCGCGCGCGGCGTCGACGGCCTGATGATGTCCGGCAAATGCATCTCCGCCACGCACGAGGCCATCGCCTCCACCCGCGTCGTTCCCATCTGCATGGGCCAGGGCCAGGCCGCCGGCACCGCCGCCGCGATCGCGGTGAAGAAAGGCGTTTCCGTTCGCGACATCTCCATCCCCGAACTCCAGGACACGCTCGCCAGCCAGGGCGTCGAGTTCGGCCGCACGCTCGAAGGTCCCAACCTCGCCGCCATCGAGGAAGTCGGACAACTCCCCCTCGACGAACCGCCGACCACCGGCGATCGCGACGCCGCCTCCTCCGTCGCCGGCGCGTGGGTCGAACGCAAATAAACCCACGCGCGCTCGGCTCGCTCTCTTCCAACGGCGCGCGAACACGCGCCGTTGTTTCCTCGCGTCCGGCCGGCGCCGTGCACCTTCTGGTTCTTTCGTGATGGGCGCTGCGCGAGTTTCGCTCAACTGGTTCGGCGATTGAACCTCACCCTGTCGCTTTCCCGCGCGCTACGAATGCCTTGGGGTGGCGGACCGGCATGCCCCACCCCCTTCCCACGTATTCGTTTCCTCTGCTGCCGCTCGCTCCCGCCGACGCCCACCACTCGCGGCGCAGCGAGGCGAGCTTGCTCGAGTTGCGCGACGGGACGGTGCTCTGCGCGTATGGACGCCACACCGGGCCAAACGATCCCGGCTATGCGCGCCTCGTGAACGAACGCATCGTCCGCTACGGCGGCGGCTCCGCGATCGAACGCGACAACGACTTCGGCGAGATCGTCGCCGTGCGCCTCGACGCCGCCGGTCAACCGCTCACGTCCGAACGCGTGATCGTGCCGGCGCCAAACGATGGCCTGAACTCCATGTCGCCCGCGCTTCGCCGGCTCCCCGACGGCCGGATCGGCATGCTCTACAGTCACCGCCAAAGCACCCGGATCGCCGAACGGCGATGGATCGTTTCCAGCGACGAAGGCGAAACGTGGTCCGCGCCCGTCACCGTCATGGCCGGCGGCTACAAGACCGGTTGCCACGATCGTTTCACGATTCTCGCGGGCGACCGTCTCATCGCTCCATGCCACGGCGGCGACGACTTCGATTCTCATTACCGCAAGATCTGGGTCGCGTGGTCCGACGACGCCGGTGCGACCTGGCAGCACGGCGACGAAATCGCGCTCCCCCAAGTCGGCTGGCCCGGCGTCAGCGGCATCGAATCCGGCTGCAACGAACCCGGTATCGTCGAGCGCGCCGACGGCTCGTTGTTGATGACCATGCGCACCGCGATGGGCACGCAGTTCTGCAGCGAGTCGTTCGATCGCGGCGAAACGTGGTCCTCGCCGCGCACCCTCGAGGTGCCCAGCCCGAGCGCCCCCGCACATCTCTCCCGCCTGCCCGGCGGCAACCAGCTCCTGCTGGTCTGGAATCCCAACTACGACTCCCGCACGCCGATGCAGGGCCATCGTCACACGGTTCTCGCCTGCGTCAGCGACGACGGCGGCAAGTCTTGGCCGCACGCGCGCCGCAAGGTCCTCGTGCACGACGTTTCGCGAAACACGGATTACCCGGTGGTCCTTTTTCGGGACCGCGAAGCGTGGATCGCATTTCGCCAATCCGATCACCCGCATGTCATCAAAGGACGCATGTCGACCACGCTGATGCGCGTTCCGCTTGCCTGGTTCACTTCCTGAAACGCCCGTCGCTTGCTCGCTCGAGTTACTCCAACGAAGCTCCGAGACGCTTTCCTCATCACTGAAATACCCCCGCCTCCTCCTCAGCCTCCTCATTGTCCCGCTCGCCCTTCGCGCTGCCGACCAACCGGCATGGGGCGGCACCACCCCCGACGGCAAGCCCGCGCGCATCGCGGTCGCACCGCTCGATACTCCCCGCTTCTCCCACCTCGCCTGGCCCAAAGCCGTGCGCACCGCCGACGGCACCATCGTGCTCGGCTACCAGATCGGCACCCACCACGGCGACGGCAGTTGCCCCGCCGTCTCCCTCTCCACCGACGACGGCAAAACGTTCTCCGCGCCCAACATCCTCCGCGAATTCGGGCCCGGCATGGAATACACCAACAGCGGCAACATGGCCATCGGCCTCGCGCACGACGGCGCCGTCATCCTCCTCGCGCACGGCCACACCAAGAACAGCAGCCACATCTTCGGCTGGCGCTCCACCGACAACGGTCGCACCTGGAAACCCGTCGACACCTCCGCGCTCGGCCCGAACAAAACCGGCTCCTCCACCGGCACGATCGTGCAACTCCCCGGCAAGCGCCTCATCGTCGTCGGCCATTACCGCGACGGCTCGAAGCCCTACACGCGCGGCATCTGGCGCTCGATCTCCGAAGACGACGGCCTCACCTGGGGCGAACCCGCCTTGGTCAGCAACGTCAACGCCGGCGAACCCGTCATCGTCCGCCACGAAAACCGCCTGCTCGTCTTCATTCGCGGCCGAGGCCCGGCCTCCGTCCGCCAGTTCATCGCCGTCTCCGACGACTTCGGCCAAACCTGGCAGACCGAACTCTCCAACCTCACTCCGCGCGGCGCCCACGCGACGCTCATCACGCATCCGTTCGCGATGGTCGATCCGCACGATCCTTCCAAACTGCTCGCCGCGACGATCGAGCGTCCGCTTCCGGCCGTCGCCACGCTCTGGCAGGGCGATCCCAAAACCCTGGCTTTCAAACCGCTGCGCACGCTCGTCACGCTGCCCAAGATCGAAGGCGATCCCAACACCGACTTCGGCTACCCCTGGCTCATCCACGTCGGCGGCAAACGCTGGCTCATGTTTTATTATCACGGGCGCGTGCGCGGAGATTGCGCGATCTGGGTCACCGAGTTCGAATACTGAGTCGTTCACCATTTCATGATGTCGCTTCGCCGTAGTTGTTTTATCCTTACATTCCTCGCGCTCTACGCCGGCCCGCTCTCCGCCGCGTCTTCCGCGATCGATAAAACCGTGCTCTTCCGCGCCGGCGAAGATGGTTACGCCAGTTATCGCATCCCGGCCCTGACGCTCGCCGCGCCCCAAACCCTGCTCGCCGCCTGCGAAGCGCGGCGCAACAGCGGCGCCGACTGGGGCGATGTCGAGATCCTGATGCGCCGCAGCGAGGACGCCGGTCGCACCTGGGAGCCCGCGCGTCCCCTCGTCCGCCAGTCTGACTTGCCGAAAGATGTCGTGCACAACGCCGCCGCCGTCGCAGCCGGTCACGGCCAGTCCGCCACCTTCACCATCGGCAATCCCACCTGGATCACCGACTCCGCCTCCGGCGCAACGCACCTGCTCTACTGCGTCGAATACTCGCGCGCCTTCATCATCACCACGCGCGACGCCGGTCGCACGTTCAGCGAACCGCGCGAAATCACGGCCACGTTCGACACTTTCCGTCTCCGCGATCGTTACGAGTGGCGCGTCATCGCGACCGGTCCCGGCCACGGCGTGCGCTTGTCCACCGGCCGCCTCGTCGCACCCGTATGGCTGAGCACGAGCACCGACGACCCGCATCATCCTTCCGTCTGCGCCACGATCTACAGCGACGATGGCGGCGCCACCTGGCTCGCCGGCGAAATCGCCGTCCAAAACACCTCGTTCACCCCCAATCCCAACGAGAGCGCCATCGCCGAAGTCTCACCGAGCCGCGTGCTGTTCAGCGCGCGCACCGAATCGACGCGCAACCGCCGCACGCTCGTCTGGAGCGGCGACGGCGCCACCAGCTGGAGCAACCCCGTCCAGGCCGACGAACTGCTCGAGCCGATCTGCATGGCCGCGCTCGCCAGCCTCGAATACCCGGGTCTTCCCGGCGCCCTCATCCTCTTCTCCAACCCCGCCTCGCTCGAGCCGCGCTCGAAGGCCAATCCCTCCGCCCCTTGGCGCAAACGGCAAAACCTCACGCTGCGCGCAAGCTACGACGGCGGCAACACGTGGACCGAATCCCTCGTGCTGCATCCCGGCCCGAGCGCTTACAGCGATCTCGCGACCTCTCCCGACGGCACGGTGTATTGCTTTTATGAATGCGGCGAGCGCTCCACCTACGAAACCCTGACCTTCGCCCGCCTGGCCGTCACGTCGCTTCTCTCCCGAGCCGCCCCGTGATGCTTCGGCTGCTGTTCCTCGCCGTCGGCCTCGCCGCCGCCGCTCACGCGGAGCCTCCGCGCGACGTGCTCCACTGGCAAAAACTGCCCGCGCTGCCGGACGCCCTCGGCTTCGCCGGCAGCTACGCCGGCGTCATCGACGACGCCCTTTTCGTCGCCGGCGGCGCGAATTTTCCCGACGGCCCTCCTTGGTCCGGTGGCGCCAAAATCTGGCACGATCGCGTCTTCCTGCTCGAAAATCCGGACGGCCATTGGCAACCCGCCGGCCAACTCCCGAAGCCCTCCGGCTACGGCGTGTCGCTGACGCTGCCCGAAGGCGTGCTGCTCATCGGCGGCGGCGACGCCCACGCGAACTTCGCCGACGTGTGGCTCGCCCGCCGCAGCGCGAACACGCTGCGCTTCGACCCGCTTCCCTCGCTGCCCCGCCCGCTCGCGCAACACGCCGGCGCGCGGCTGGGCCGCACCGTCTATATCGCCGGCGGACTTGACCACCCCGACGCCCGCACCGCGCAACCCGTCTTCTTCGCCCTCGATCTCGATCGCATCGCCGACGGCTGGCGCGAACTCGAGCCCTGGCCCGGTCCCGAACGCATCCTCGCCACCGCCGCCACGCAGGACGGCGCGTTTTTTCTTTTCGGCGGCGCGCGCCTCGTTCCCGGCCCGGACGGAAAACCGCAACGCGAATCGGCTCCGCGACGCCTGGCGCTTCCGCCCCGGCGAAGGTTGGAAACGCCTTGCCGATCTTCCCGCGCCCATCGTCGCCGCGCCCTCGCCCGCACCCGCGATCGCACAATCGCGCATCCTTCTCCTCGGCGGCGACGACGGCGCTCAGATCGACGTCCCGCCCGAGTCTCACCGCGGTTTTCCGCGCGTGGTCCGCGCGTATCATACCGTCACGGATACATGGTCCGACGCCGGTTCGCTGCCATTCTCGCTCGTGACGACACCCGTCGTTTCGTGGCGCGGAAACTGGATCGTGCCCGGCGGCGAGTCGCAGCCCGCCGTCCGCTCGACCGAAATCTGGAGCGGCTCCGCTTCGCGTTAAACAGGATCAACCCAGCCGCGCACGCATCGCCGCCGTCAGCCGCTCCGCGATTTCGACAAAACCGTCGGAAGACGGATGCAGCAGGTCGGCCGTCAAACCGGACTCGCGCGTCAGCAGCTCCCGGCCGTCGAGATGCACCAGACGCGGCAGATCGAGCTCGCGCACCGCCTCGCGCACGATCTCTCGAAACGCCGGAAAATTCGACTTGCTCGAAAAATCGCCGCGCCCGGTGAACAGATCGATGCAGAAGATCCACTTGTCCGCATGCGCCCGCGCGATGCGCGGCAGAAAGTTCGCCACCTGCGCGCGAAATTCCTCCGGCGTCATGCGGCTCGTCAGATTGATGCCCATCTCGAGCGTCGCGAAATCCCAGTCGTCGCGCGACGCAATCCAGTCCGCCATCTCCGGCTCCAACCACGCTCCCCCGCCAAAGCCCAGATTGATGCCGTCGACCCCCAGCGCCGCCGCGACGCGCGCCGGATACAAATCCCCCGGCCGCGCCGCAAACGCGCCGTTCGTGATCGACGACCCATACGCCAGATAACGTCGCCGCGGCAACTGCTCCGGTCGCGCCGCCGTGAACGCCCCCTCGATGCCGCGCACGCGCACCTCCGGGATATACGGCAAAACCACCCGCACCAGTTCCGGATCGAATCGTCCCGGCTGACTCCGCGCCGCCGCGGCGAGCGCCGCCGCATTTTTCGGCCGCTTGATCACGATCTCGGTCCACTCCGTGCCCACCACCTCGCAACGCGCGAGCCGATCGCCAAAATAAATCTCAGCCAGCACCGGCAACCCGCGCGCCGGCTCACCGCGATCGCTCTCGATAAATTTCAACACGATCCGCGCCTCGTCGCCCGTGAAGTTGAACCGCCATTCGACCCCCGCCGGCGAAAACGCCCGCCGTCGCGCCTGCGGGTTCACCGCCTCGCGCAGTGTCTCCGGCAGACGGCTCAACCGCCACCCATCGCCCTCCGGCGCCGCCTCGATCGCGGCGACATTGTGCCACGTCACATCGCCCGGCAGCGCCGCCATCTCATTCGATACTTCGGTCCCGCCCAGACGCCATCGCACCGTCGCCAACAGCCCGAACACCCCCAACGCCTCGCGTCGCGTCATCGTCATGATTCTATTCATCGCAATTCTTCGAGTCCTTATGCTTTCGACGCGACAAACGCCAGATGAGGTTTCGTAAAACCCGCGATCAGCCGAAGCGCGGGCATCATGAAAAAATGAATACACGCTTCTCTTTCATCCACCCCACCTACTCAGGCGTCCGTTTTCCGCTTGTGCGCTTCCATCTCGCCATGCGCGCTCGAACTCCACGCCATACTGCCAGATTTCGTCGCCGCGCGCCCTACCCCTGTTTCACCGAGCCAAACACCTCGTCATCCCACGCGTTCGCGTCATGCGGCTCCTCCGGGTTTGCCGGCTCCACCTCCGGTGCGCTGCGCTCCGGCAGAAATGTCGCCAGGTGCGCTTTCACCGCGGCGAAACGCGAATCGCCCGCGAGGTTGTTCCATTCGTGAGGATCCTGCTCGTGATCGTAGAGCTCCTCCGTCCCGTCGCGGTAGCGCGTGTAGCGAAACCGGTCGTCGCGCACCGAATGACATTCCGGACCGTAGGTCGACAGCACGGGTCCGCCACGATCGACTCGCTCCCCCGCGAGCACCGGCGTGAGATCGACGCCGTCGAGCCGATGCGTCGCGGGACCGGGCAGCCCGCAAAGCGACGCGAGCGTCGGATAAAGATCGATGTGCCCCACCGGCGTGTTCACCACCTGCGGCGCGAACCCGGGAACCGAGATCGACATCACGACCCGGCAGCCGAGTTCGGAAAGATAAAACTTCGACCAGTGATTCTTCTCTCCCGTGTGCCAGCCATTGTCGGCGGTGAAGACGACGATCGTGTTGTCGCGATGCGGGCTCCGCTCGAGCGCATCGAGCACCCGACCGATCTGCTCGTCGACATACGCGATCGAGGCGTAATACGCCTGCAGGCACTGCTTCCACAGGCCGTTCTTCACGATGTAGTCGTGCTCGCCGCGATGCGTCGCCAGCCAACGCGCCGCGGGCGGCAGGTCCTCGAGATCGTCGGCCCGAAAGCCCGCCGGCAGCTCGATCGACTCGAGCGGAAAACGATCGAAATAGCGCTTCGGCACCGTCCAGCTCACGTGCGGCCGCCAGAAACCGCACGCGACCATAAACGGCCGCTCGTGCGCCTGCTGCAGGAATTCGATCGTGCGGCTCGCCTGCTGCGTATCCTGCTGCTGCTTCTCCGGATCGTCGCGATCCCAGTCGTCCGGCAGCACGCCCCATGACCAGCCGGACGTCCACATCCCCACTTCGCTGCCCGGCAGAATGAAGTTGCGCAGGTCCGAATCGGTGCGCCTCACGTCGCCGCGCCGGTTGAACATCTTGTAGTAACCCGGCGTGAACGCGTCCGCCTCGTCCTCCAGGAAGCGATTGTGCGCGATCTTGCCGTATCCGGCCGTCAAATACCCGTTGCGCAGGAAATGCTGCGTCAGATTCTCAACCCGCGCGATCGAACCCGACGCCCGACGGTAAGCCTGATTGTTGTAATAGACGCCGGACTTCGCCGCATGCACGCCCGTGAGCAGGGCCGTGCGGGCCGGACAGCACGCCGGCGAATCCGCATACGCCCGCGTGAACCACGTTCCGCGTCGCGCGAGCCGTTGCATCGACGGCGTGTGCACCGGCGAACGGGCGTTGAGCACGTCGTGCAAGAACGGACCGTGATCATCGATCAGGATCACCAGCACATTGTAAGGACGCTCCCGCTGCTGCGGACCGCCCTCCGCCGTCCACCCGGTCGACGCCAACGCAACTCCGGTGACCAGCGCTAATGCGAGTTTTAGGAGCGGACGGCTCGGTGACATCGTGGTCGTAAACGGTGAGTTCGAGGTTACTGAAACGCTTCGTCGCGCCAGGCGTTCGCATCCACCCGCGGCGCCCCCGTCGCATAACGGATCTCGGGCGCGTCGTTTCGCGGCAGATGCGCGCGCAGCCGCTCCTTCGTCGCCGCGTGCGCGGAATCGCCGGCGAGATTGCGCCACTCGTGCGGATCCTCGCGATGGTCGTAGAGCTCCTCGCTGCCGTCGCGATAGCGGATGTAGCGGAAATGCTCGTCGCGCACGGCGTGATTTCCCCGCCCGTAGGTGTTGATCACCGGCGCGCCACGCGTGTCACTCGTCCCGCGCAGAAGCGCTCCGAGATCGACGCCGTCGAGCGCGTGCGTCGCGGGCCGCGGCACATCGCACAAGCCGAGCAACGTCGGATAAAGATCCACGAGGCTGACCGGCGTGTCGCACGTTTGCGCTCGCAACCCGGGCACCGAAACCGCCAGCGCCACACGGCACGCCTGCTCCCACAACACGAATTTCGACCAGTGATCCTTCTCGCCGCCGTGCCAGCCATGATCCGTGGTGAAAACCACGATGGTATTGTCGCGATTCGGCCCGCGTTCGAGCGCGTCGAGCACGCGGCCGAGTTGCTCGTCGAGATACGCGACCGACGCGTAATACCCCTGCAGCGCCCGCTTCCACAGTCCGTTGCTCACGAGCCACGCATGCTCGCCACGATGCGTGGCAATCCAGCGCGCCGGCCCGGGCAGATCCGCGAGATCGTTTTCGCGATAGCCCGCGGACAATTCGATACGATCGAGCGGAAACAAATCGAAGTAACGCCGCGGCACGATCCAGCCGACATGCGGACGCCAGAAACCGCACGTCGCGAAAAATGGCCGATCATGGCGGCGTCCGAGCAGATCGATCGTGCGATTCGCGAATTCGGTGTCCTGCTGGAGCTTTTCCGGATCGTCGCGATCCCAGTCGTCCGGCAGCGATCCCCAGTCCCAGCTGCGCGTCCATGTTTTCGTCAACGTGCTCGGAATCACCTGCCCGATCAGCGCGCGTTCCGTCCAGCGGACATGCCCCGCTTGATCGAAGATCCGGTAGTGTCCCGACGAATAACAGCGATCCTCGTCCGTTCCGCGGTGATGCGCGATGAACCCGTATCCGGCGGTCAAATACCCATGTTGACGGAATTGCTCGGGCAGCACCGAAGCGCCGGCGATCCACGAGTCCGCCTGACGAAACGCGTGCGAGTTGTAGTAAACGCCCGAGCGCGCCGACGGCACGCCGGTGAGCATCGCCGTCCGCGAAGGACAACACCCCGGCGAATCGCAATACGCGCGGCTGAACCAGGTGCTGCGCGCCATCAAGCGGCGCAGATTCGGCATCGCCGGCGCGTTCGAACCCGCCGCCGCCGGCAGATCCGGGCTCAACCCGTCGCACAACACCATCAGCACGTTCCAACGCTTCGTTCCCGCAGCCGATGACACCGGCGCGCCGCTCGCACCGAGCGAGCGCACGGGCACGACCGCGGACGATGCGAGAAGCAATCCGTTGCGGACGAATGTGCGACGATCGATTTCGGCGACCTGGGGTTTCATCGCTGCCGCGAGCCTGACCGCACCGCGCAAGAGAGAAATCCCGTTTCGTGGTCCCAAGCTGGAACCTCCCGCCCCGCAATAGGCGGGGCAGACTCCGGGTCGGAGGTCCACCCCGCCTCCAGACGGCAACAAGACCCCTAGGCTGCCACTCCATCCAGCGAAGCGCCGCCACCGGATGCCGCCGGCGACATGCGCTACGAAAGCTCATCTCTTCCCGATCATCGGTCATCGTTGCTCGCCCGGAACCGGGAAATTGCGCGATGCGTCGTCGAGCACCAGCACCCAATCCTGTCCGATCGATTTCTTCGGCGGTCGAAATTCGTGGATACCTCGATTGGCGAAGCGACCGGCGTCGCGCACTTCACCCGTCGCAGGATCATACCAGGACGCGCGGACCGGTCCCGAGATCTTGTCGAGCTGCACGGAGAAACTCCGACCAAACGCCGAATAGATCATCGCATAGCTTCCATCCGCGCTGCGCGTCGCCTGGATTCGTTCCTCCCGTTCGCCGTTCGACGACGCGATCATCGATTGGTCCGGCACCCGGCTCAAATACGGCCGCGAAAACAGCAGCGCCTTGAGCAGACGCATCTGCGAGGCCGCCGGCAGTTCGAGCGCCTGCTCCCAGGTCATTTCCGGATCCCAGCGCATGGTGTGCGGAATCGCCGGTTTGCTGAACTGATAGACTCCGTTTGCGCCATAGGTGAAACCGTGCGCTCCTGCGAAAATCGTCCAATAAGCGACGCGCCTCACGTGGTGCTGGGTCAAGCGTTCCTGCACCGGCACCTTCTCCCACATCGAACGTTGGCCGCGCCGCGTCAGACCTTCCGGGATGTTCTCGAATCCCGATTCAGAATCCATCGTCGGCTTCGCCGGCTGCAACGCATAGTCGCGCGCCACGAGCGCCGGCCGCGCGCTTCCCTCCGGACGAAAGTGCTGATGGCTGCCCTGGATCATGTTGAAATCGAGCCAGTCGTCGCCGTGGAAATAACGCGACGACGACGCCCCACCGCGCGGCTTCAGCGTCATCAATTGCGTGCCGCCGTGACCCGCAACCAGTCCCCGCGCGAGCGCGCGCAGCCGGTGCTCGTTGCCCTTCGGATCGCTGTCGCTTGAAACCATCCAGATGATCGGCTTCCCGCGATAACGCCGGCCGAGAAACTCGCCGTAGGCATAGCCGGTGTTCTCCTCGAGCGTCGCATCCAGCTTGTCCCAAATCGGCGCGATCGCGAGGAACAGCCCGTGTCGCTCCGCGAGCGCCACCACGTCATCGATGTAGCGGAAGAATTTCTCGTTGGGCCGCGCGATGTCGTCTTTCGCGGGATCGTCCGCCCGCGGCAGAAACGTCGTGTAGCCGTGAATCGTCACCCCCTGCGGCATCCCGCGGGTGAGCCCGGCTTCGATCACCGTAAATCCCTTCGCCGCGCGATTCCGGAAATACCTGTCCGTCTCCTCCAGCGTCAGGTTGTAGAAGAGAAAATACGCCGCCTCGCCGAGATAGAAAAACGGCTCGCCATCCGTGCGAACGAGAAAGCGTCCGTTGTCGCTCACACGCAGCAAGCGCTCGGCGGCTGAAGCAGCCGGCATCAACGAAAGCGCTGACAGCGCCGCGACAACCAGCGCCATCCAGCCGGGACAAAAACGAAGAGCGGAAGAGGTCATGGGTAAAAGTCTGATCGGCTTGCAACGGCCTCCGCTCACACTCGCCAACCGTCGCGCGCGGAGATCCCGACGTAGTTGTTCAACGCTATATCGTTCGTGATGCGCCCGGTCGCTGCATCCCATTCGATCCGTTTGCCCGTGCGCACCGCGACGGTCCCGAGGAGCACCATCTCCGTGAGCGGCACCGCGTATTCGAAGTTCGAGCCCGGCATCGGACCGACTCCCGCGATCGCGTTCATCCATTCCCGCACGGGCCCGCCTTTCACACGCGGAATCGTTTTCGGCGGCATGTTCTGCTTGAGCTCGTTCATCGCCTCCGTGCCCAGCAGCCGCGGGCTGTCGGGACGCCCCGCCGGCGCGAAAAGCGTGTTCTTGTCACCGAGCATGAACATCCCGCGCTCCGGCAGACCCGGACCCGTCGGAAGATCTTCCCAGTTTTTCGGCACGGGCGGCTTCCGCTCGTTCCCCTCGAACCATTTCATCGTCACGGGCGGACGATCACCGCGCGCGGGAAAACGATACGTCACCTCGGCCCAGCGCGGAGTAATCCGGTCGTTGACCTCGTCAACGCTCGCCTCGACCGACACCGGCGCGCCGAGATCGAGCGCCCAGAACGGTCCGTCGAGCGTGTGGCACGCCCAATCGCCGAGCATGCCGCTGCCGAAATCCCAGAATCCCCGCCACCGTAGTGGAGCCATCGATACGTGATAAGGCCGCATTTCCGCCGGGCCGATCCAGCGCTCCCAGTCGAGCGTCGGCGGAGGCGTTTGCGCGGGCGGCGGCCACGACGCCGGACGCTGAAAAATCCGCTCGGGAAACTCGGGCGACCACGCATGCACTTCCCTCACGTCGCCGAGCACGCCCGCCTGCGTCCATTCGCGCATGAGCCGGATCCCCTCGGTCGTCCGCCCTTGATTGCCCATCTGCGAAACGATGCCGCGCGACCGCGCCGCTTCGCGCAACGCCCGCGCCTCGCCCACCGTGTGCGTCAACGGTTTCTCGACATACACGTGCTTGCCGTGGCGAACCGCCCACATGGCCGCCGGAAAATGATGGTGGTCGGGCGTGCACACCGTGACCGCATCGATTCGCTCGGCCATGCGGGCGAACATCTCGCGATAATCGCGAAACAAGGGCACCGCCGGGAGTTCCGCGCACTCGAGGGCGAAATTCTGCCTGAGCTCGGCCCCGCGCGCGTAGGTGTTTTCGACGAGCACCTGGTCGACGTCGCAGAACGCCACGAGGTTCACGCGCGAATCCTTCATCAGCTCCGACAGCACGGAAAACCCGCGGTTGCCGATGCCGATGCAGGCGACGTTGATCTTGTCGTTCGGCGAAGGACCGGACCGTCCGATGCTGAAACGCGGCAAGGCCAACGCCGCCGCCGCGACCGCCGACGTTTTCAGGAAGCTCCGCCGGCTCGACAGCGAGGAAACGGCCGCCGCGTGATTGGATTTTTTCATACGCAAACCACAGGAACGGGATCGCCGCGCGCTTTCGCTATAGCCGCCGGCCCGCGAGCTCTTCGGCCGTCCACGGCGTTTCTCGCGATTTCGTTCGCGCTCGCACGTCCTTCACCAAATTCGCCGTCACGGCGTCGGCCGCGTTTCCGAATTGCGAGCGGATATAAGTGAGCACGTCCGCGATCTCGCGATCGCCCATCGGCACCGGCGGCATCGGCACGCCCGCGGCGCCGTAAGCTTTTCCCGCCACCTCGATCGGTCCGCTGAGTCCGTGCAGCACGATCTTGATCAGCGTCTCCTTGTCGCCGGTCACCCATTCGCTCTTCGCGAGCGGCGGGTAGATATCGCCCAAGCCCGTCCCTTCCGGCTGGTGACAATTGAGGCATTGCTGCTCGTAGAGGCGTTTGCCCGCCGGCGGCGACGCGAAGGCAAACGCCCGATCGGCGATTTGTTTCAACACCGTCGCATACGGCGCCTGCTGCCCGAGCGGAAACTGTCCCGCCGCGAGCGCCGGCTTCCAATACGGCTGCAGCGCACGCAGGCTCTGCGCCAGCGCATAGTCGATGAACTTGTCGCGCGGCCGGTCGACGACGCGCAGCGCGATCTCCGCCGCGGCCGTATCCGCCAATTCGCTACACGCCACGACGGCCTCCATTCGCACGCGCGGATGCTCGTCGTGCACCCGCGCCCGCAGCAGCGCGGCCGCCTCCGGCAGCCGGTCCGCCCAACCGCCCACCACCCGGCATCCGTAGGCGCGCACGCGCGGATCCGGCGAGGCCAGCAGCCGTTTCACGAGTTCCGGTCGCACGATTTCGTGCGCCTGGAAAACGCCCGTCACATCGATCAGCAACCGTCCGAAGTCGGTGTCGTTTTCATCGAGTGTTCTCACCCACGCATCCGCGGCGGCGATCACGTCCGCCGAGTTCATCCCGAACAGCAATCGCCTCGCTTGATAACGCGTCCACCGCTCCGGCGAGCGAAGTTGCTCGAGCAATTCACTCGCGTTCATCGCCTGCATTGCCGGCGGTCGCACGGCGGCGCGGTGCTTCGCCGTCATCCGCCAGATGCGTCCGCGGCTCTTGTCGCGATCGGGATCCGCATAGCTGGTTTGGTAATGACCGATCACCTGACTGTGCCAGTCGACGATGTAGATCGCGCCGTCCGGTCCCACCTTCACGCCGACCGGTCGGAAATGCGGGCTCGTCGACTGCAAGAGATTCGGCAGCCGCTCGGACCTGAATCCCGCGCCGTCGTCGTGCAAACGGTGGAGCTCGAGATTGTGCCCCAGAAAACCCGCGATGAGCACGCAGCCTTGGATATCCGGCGGCAGCGCCGCGGAACCCACGATGTCGATGCCATTGGTTTTGAACTTCGCCTCCGCGTCCGCGAACAGCGCTCCGGTCGGATGATACTCGTCCGGATCGGAAATCCGCACCAGCCCGGGCGTGCTGTAATAACCGGCGGGGCGGTCGCCCGATTTGTGAAACATCTGCGCGTAGTCGTCGAACACCACGCCCCAGCAATTATGTCCGCCTTTCGCGCCATTGAAGAACGCGTCGAGCCGTCCCGTCCTCGGCCGCCACCGCCACAGCCCCGCCTTCTCCAGCACCGTCACACCCCACGCCGTCTCAACGCGCGAGAACGCGTGCAGCCCCTGCGTGAACCACACGCTGCCGTCCGGACCGTGCGAAATCGAGTTGATCAACTGATGCGTGTCGCCGACGCCGAATCCGGAAAACAGCACGTCGCGACGATCCGCCCGATCGTCGCCGTCGGTGTCGCGCAGATAGACGAACTGATCGTAGTCGCACGCATAGACGCCTTCCGGCGCGGGCTCGAGTCCGAGCACCATCGTCAACCCTTCGGCATAACGCGTCGCCTTGTCCGCGCGGCCGTCGCCATCCGTGTCTTCGAGCAGGAGAATATAGTCGCCCGGCTTCACGCCCGGAATCGCCTGCGGATACGTCGGCGAGCAAGCCACGAAAAGCCGGCCGCGTTCGTCCCAGGCGATGTGCGTCGGCTTCACCACCCCCATCGTCTCATCGGCGAACAGGCTCACCTCGTAGCCGTCCGCCACTTGCATCGCGGCAAGTTCGTTCGCCACCGATTGCGCGTCCGCGCGAGCCGCTTCCTCGACGGCCACCAACTCCCAAATGTGCGCCTCCGCCTCCTTGATCTTCTGCCCGTGCCGCAAATACAGCTCGCTCAACCGCGGATGCTCTCCGGTGCCCTGACCAAAGCCCCACGTCGCCCGATCGCCGTAAGCAAACGGCCAGTTGCTCGGCCGCCAGCAGTCGAACCACATCCGATTCTTCTCCGCCACCGCCTGCCGCAACGCCGGCGAAGCCGTCGCGTCCGTTTTCCGTCCGTGCAACGTCTCCGCCACGAGCACCGCCACGCGTTCCAACCCGGCCGCGTTCAGATGGAATCCATTATCCGTATAACGCGCACCGCGCTGCTGCTCCGCCCGCAGCGGAGTGAAAAGATCGACAAACAACGCCGAACGCTCCGCCGCGAGCCGGCGAATCGCGTCGACATAAACCGCGACATCCGCGTTGCGCTGCGATAAATCCGGCGCCAGCGGCTCCCGCGCTTTTTCAAAGGGCGTCGGCGAAAGCAGCACCACGCGCAGCGACGCCGGCAGGCCCGCCAGAAGCCGGCGATAAGCTTCGACAAACTTCTCCACGCGCGCCGCACCGTCCAGCGCTTCGGTCTGGCCAAACTGCAGGAGAACGCAGCTCGCGTTCACCGCTTCCAACTGCGCTTTCCACGTGCCGAAATTCGCCTCGCGCCACTGCTCGAACACCGTGTCGCCCTCCCACGCCATGGGACGAAACCGCGGCTTCTGCTCGGCAAACAAACGCGTGAGCAACGCCTCCATCACGCCCGCGCGCGCATCGCGATCGAGATTCCCCTGCCCCATCGTCACCACCACTTCGCCGGAACCAAACACATCTCCCTGCGCTTTCGCTGAGTTCGACGACCGCGGCGCCGCGGTCGCATCGAAATGCAGGCGTTTGATACTCTCGTTCTCTCCCGGCACGAGATCGTCCGGAAGTTCCTGGATCGTGATGTTCCGAAACGAAATCTCGGCCTTGCACTTGCCGTGGATTTGCAGCGCGATGATGCCGTCGGTCTCGATGCCCGGCTCGCGCTCGGTGTAATCGATCGTCCGCTTGCCGTTGAGAAAGATCATCACGCGCGGTCCTTCGCAGCGAACCTGATAGTGGTTCCACTCGCCGGGCTTTTCGAGTTCCGCCAGCAACGTCTTCTCCGCCCGCGCCACGAATCGATTGCGCCGAAACTCGTCGTAAAGGCTCCCCGTGTGACCGGCTCCGATGTCCGCCTGATAGCCGATCACTTCGTTCGGCTTGTCCGTGCGACGCCGGCTGCGGACCTGCACGCCGCCGTTCACGAAGCCTTCCGTGCCGATGAGCTTGAACTCGAGATTGAGGACGAAATTCCGATACGTGCGCGTGGTCGCGAGGTATTCGTTGTCGGGGTTGCCCTCGAGATATCCGCCAACAATCGCGCCATCACGCACGCGCCAGACCTTCGTATTCCCCTCCCATCCCGAGAGCGTCTTGCCATCAAACAGAGAAACCTTCGGCGCAACCTCCTGCGCGCTGACGAGCAGAGGAAAAAACAAAAAGGAAACCGCGGGAAGACGAAGCCGGGAACGAAGCAAGGGAGACATCAGGCGACGAAAGGAGTTGGAGAAATGGGAGCGTCGGACTTACCGCTCGCAGGAGCGGCCCGATCGACGAACTGGTTGGGGCGGGGCATTCGGTCGGACACAAAAACGAAAGGGTCGTCGTGAAGAGAGACGCGCGATGGCAGGTTTTCCATTAGGCCGGACGTCTCGCGCCCTCGGCACCGAGCGCTCGACGAGCGCCCGTCGAAATCAGCGGAAGTCCTCCGTCACTGTTCATCGTTTTTCCACCAGCTCCGGCGGGAGCTCCGCGATCTCGCGAATTTCCAATCCGCGGAAGAACACCTCCGCGCCTTCGGACTGCAGCGCGATCCGGCCGTGATGAAACGGCTCCAACGCGTCGCCCACCGGATTCATCGGTTCGTGCGCCCGCATCACGACATGACCGTTGACGATGTGAATCGACTCTCCGCCGACGCAGATGAGCTCGATGTCGTTCCATTCGCCGTGCGGCCGTTCGTAGTCGCCTTGCTTCGTGCAGCGGTTGCGCCGCGGCTGCGTGCCCACACCAATCTCCCGAATCGGTTCGGCGGGATCGTGAAACAGCTGCCCTTTCTCATCCTGCCGCGCTCGCACCTTCACGTTCATGTTCACGGCGTAGAGATCGCCCGTGTCCTGCTCCTGAATCTGCAGTTCGATCGAGCGCGGAAAAGACCGGCGCGGTTCCGCGTAATTGTTCACGACGTGATAAAGCAGGCCCGAGTCCCGCTTCGCCTCGGAGCGCGGCGCCCATTTTTGCTCGCCCCACTTCACCTGCAGACGGAGGTGATAGTTCGAGAACGATTCCTTCGTGGCGATAAACCCAAAAATCCGCCCCGAGACACGCAGCGTCGGCCCCTCCGGCGTGTCGATCAGCGTGAACACCTCGAAGCGATCATCGCCCGCGCCGATCGGATCCAGATAACCGCCATCGGCATCACGCGGAAGCCCCGGCAAATCGTCGGACGCGTGCGGCCGGCCGAGCCAGACATCCCACGCGTCGAGACGGTCCTTCTCCAACAGCGGCCGCCACTCCGACGGCTCCGGCGGAAGCGACAACGACAGGAAAGCAATCAAAGTAAGAAAGATCATCTCACCTCTCCAATTTATGTGGTGAACCGACACCGCCTCGAAGCCATCGTGAACACCACGCGGACCTCCTCGTTGCCGAGCGTCCCGACCGTTTTAGCGAAGCGATACAATTTCATTGTTCTCCCGTTTCACGTCGGAGCTCAGCTCCACCCGAATGGGATTCCCTCCCGTGCTCCTGATTTCGTTGTCGCGAATCACCACGCCCTTGGTCGACCGGATGCTGAACGCCACCGACGCGGTCTCCACGCGATTGCCGACAATCGCGAGATCCCGATGGATGTCCGGGTAATGCTCCTTGCGCCCGGCGCTCACCGACACCGCCGGACCCGCGCCTTTGAAGACGTTGTTGCGAATCGTGACCGCGCGCGTCGCCAGGCTCTCGCGATCGACGGCGGCGTCGCACGTCACCCAGACACCCGCGCCAAGCACGTTCTCGAACGTGCAGTTCTCCACGATTGCGTCGCGGGTCTTCACGCGAACGCCGCATCCGCGATTTCCCCGCACCACGCAGTTCGTCATGCGAAGCCGCGGCGCTTCGGCGGCGTTTCCGAAAACGCCGCCCGCTTCGACATAGTCCGGCAGCACGCGGTCGAGACGCAGGCGCTTCAGCGCAAACCCACGCACCTCCACCCCATCGACCTCCACGATTTTCGCGGTGAACGTCGGCTCGAGCGGATTCTCGCGCCGGCTGAATTCCAGCGTGTCGCCCACGCGCAGCGAATAACGCGCTGGCGACGCAAGATCGTCCTTTCCCAACGGGCCGTTGAACGGGCTCTGCCAGCCGCGCGCCACGATCGTTTGCGGCCCCGTTCGTTCGTGCACCATCGAATACATCCCGTGGATGTTCGCTCCATCGTCTCCCATGCCTTCGAAGAGACAGTCGCGAAAATCGACCGAACGGCGAATCATGTTGCAGTGCGTGGCGTCGACCGTGGTCGACATCCACCGGCCGGAGCCCGGCCTGATCGCCACCTGACACCGCTCGAACGTCACTCGCTCGCACGAGTTGGTCGCGAACCCCATCCCCGGCGCCGCGAACACGCGATTGTCGACGAACTCGACGCTCCCGCAGTTCACCGCGCGAAACGCGCCGCCGCCGCGGACTTGATACCACGCGAGCACGTGCGTTCCAACCGGAGGCAATCGTCGTCCAGCCGTTCCGCTTCGCAGGATCTCCGGTTGCGGACTGATGAAGATTCGCAGCGTGTTTGGTCCGACAATCTTCGCCTTCTTCGAAAATGTTTTCTGCGTGAGAAGGAATCCCTCCGCGTCCGCCTCGGGTATCGGCAAACCTTCCGCGGTATACGCCATGATCGACTGCACGGCGGTATCCTCCCGCAACGGATGCGGCGGGATAATTTCCACGTCCAACGCGTCGCCCTGCGACGCGATCACCCGCCCCGCGGTGAACGGCATCACATCCCAATCCACATCGAGTCCGCTCACGATCACGCGGCCGCAGCCTTGAAACAGGAAGAGCGTTTTCACGCCGTTGCCGACGATCTCGGCCCGCTCACCACGCACCGTGATTTCCGGAAAATCGTGCACCTCCACGCTATTCGGCCCGCTCACGCTCCCCGCCGATAGATCATACTTTCCACGCGGAAACACGACGCACGGGCGCTCGTGCTTCTTCGCCGCGGCAAACGCCGCCCGGATCGCCGGCCCGTCATCTTTTCCATCGTCGGGCACCGCACCGTAGTCGGTCACCCGTATCTCCGTCATCGCTCCTGCCACCAGGCAGGACGAGAGAACAAAGCCGCCGAGCGTGATGAGCCTCCTGAATACTCGCATAGAACAACTCCCTCCCCCGCTATTCCTTCGCCAGTTTGAGGTAGCCGCCCTGCGGAACGTCGATTCGCGATTGCGTCTGCTCGAGCTTGCGCACCGCGATCTCGCGACCATGCACGTCGACAATCGTCATCTTTCTCGGGCGATTGGGCGCCGTGACGGCGACCCAGTTTCTCGTGGAGCCGTTGAGGACGTAGATGTCCTTGTTCTCCTCCGGCAGTTCGACCGGATGATTGTCGTAGAGCCCGATGATGATCGCGTCCTTCGAGACAAATCGCGCCTCGGGCAACTGGTTGCCCACGAAGCGAGGAATGAATTGGCCGTGCATGATCGTCGCACGGTGTTGCTGATAAAACCCGATCCAATGCTTGATGATGCTCCGGTGAGACGCGGTGGTTTCCTCCATCGAAACGGAGATCTGCGGAACGGCGATGATCGAACCGATCATGATGCGACCGACGTTTTCGTCGGCGTCGTCCGTCGGCCAGATGACGGGATCCATGTAGATTGCGCGATCCGGATACAACCCGCGCAGCATCCCCGCGATCGCGCGGTTCAGCTCGTTGTTGTAAGGAACGTCGAAAACGCGATACGCGTTCGCCCAAACTCGCGCGACCAGGTTCGAGTAACCCATGCGGGCTTCGACCACGAAGTCGGGATGCGTTTTCCGAATCTCGGCGAGAATCCCGCTCATCAAATCGGCGTAGAGCGGCCCCGTCTTCACGCCGTCGACCGACTTGTCCATGTGCGGCTGCATCCGCATGCCGACATTGTCGACCATGTCGACCTTGTAGCCGTCGACGCCGTAGTCGCGGACCATCCGCGTCATCGCCTCGGCGACGAAACTGCGCACATCCGGATAGCGGGGATCGATGTAAACCGACGCCGCCGTGAGATCGTTGAGCGTGCGATGCCATCCCGCCTTCTCGAATCGCGGCCAGAAAGGACTGCGCAGGCCCACGCGAAACGGCGCGTTCCACAACAGCACGCGCACGCCTTGCTCCTGGATGCGACGAACGTCTCCTGCCAGATCGGGGAACTTTCCCGGGTGCTGTTTCCAACCGCCCACATACACCATCGAGCGCGCGGGTTTGTCCCAGGCCGCGACGGTTTCGTCGTGCTCGAACCACCCGTCGTCGAGGATCAACGTCCTGAATCCGAGCTCGCGCGCGATCGGAATGTTGCGATGCAGCCACGGCGAATCGACATACGTCCGGATCGCGCTCCAAGTGCAGTAGATCGGATCATACGCCCACTCGGGCACCGGCAGCGCCGGTCGCGTTTCCACCTCGCCCACCAGCCGGGTGAAATCGCGAAACACCTCGAAGGTGTCCTTCCGCGCGAGACTCACGAAGAACACCGTCTCGTGAACTTCCGCGGAGTGCTTTTCGTCCACCGGCCCGGAAACCTCGAGCAGCATGGAGCGCGTCGGATCGGACATCGTCTGGGAGAAACGATGTTTTCCCCAGATGTCCCGCACGCCGATCGCAAAACGGTTCCCGTTCGCCGCATCGATGTAACTCAGAAATGGATCGCCCAGCGTCGGGCCCGTCACGAATTCATATTTCCAATACGGGATCGATCCCCGGTATTGCATGTCGCGGTGAATCGAACCGGAGAAATGCTGGATGCCGGTGAAACCGTGGATGCGAATCGCCGCGTTCAGCTTGAACTCCACCCGGTCAACCGGCTGCGGCGCCACATGCTTCGCCGTGATCGCCCAGGTGTTCGGCGACAGCTCGCGCGTGGACACCGTCAACTCCCCCGGTTGCCCCGCCGCGTCAGCCGTGATCTCCATCGCCTGCCCGCCGATCACGAGGCTCTTCCGCCGCGCCTTGTCTTCCGGGCCTTCTTGCGCGCGCAACACGCCGTCGGCGTTGTCCAGCGACGGCGCTTGTTGCGCGCAAAGGGTGCTCATCAAGCACCCGGCGAGGAAGGCGGTTTTCAGAGCACGAAAAGACATGAGCGATTCGATCGATTTGACGGCGAAGGGACCAAGCCGACGCGAACGGGCGCGGCCTGACGCGCCTCACCCGCACCGCAAGGCTCAGAACCGATAAGTGAGCGTCGTCCGATAGTTGCGCTCCGGCGTGACCGCGATGCCGGTCCAAAACTGACTCGTGCGCACGTCCAGGGTGTTGAAGACATTTTCCACGCGGACGCCCATCGACCACTGCTTCCATTGATACGAAACCACCGCGGTGTGGATGTCGCCCGAGGGCAGCGTCCAGAGCGGAGTGTTGGAGTTCATTTTGCTCTCGACCCCACGCCTTGTAGATCCAGTTCGCCGAAAGTCCCTTCAAGCGGCCACGCGGCACCGCGTATCGCACCATCAACGACAGGCTCGTCTCCGCGATGCCCGGCGGAATGGAGCCGTCCTGCAACCTGCCCTTCACATCGGCGAAGCCCGCCAGGATGTCCCAACCGCGAGCAGGCCGGAAGTTGAGCGCGACGTCCCAGCCCCTGGTCGTGCGCACCCCCACCGGCGCTTGATAGGTGTTGTTGGGCACGCCCGTGATTGAGCCGTCGGGATCGAGCAGCGAGACGAGGGCGTTGTCCTCTTCGTTGTCGAAAACCGACGCCGTCAGCGTCAACCGCTTCTTCGGAAAATCCAGCTTGATGCCGACTTCGTTCGCCTTCGCGTTCCGGTTCGGCAAACGCTGCCCCAGCGTGGGCAGCCGGCGATCGAGCGTGTAAACGGGCACGTAGGTGCGATTGAAATTTGCAAACAGGGCCGCCTCTCCGGCTTTGCCTTTATAGAACTTGTATACAGCGGCGTAGCCGGGCGTCCAGGTGCGGTCGGTGTTGATCTGGCGGGTGACGTTCACGTTGCTCACCACGCTCGTCGTGTCGGTGGTGTTGGAGGTGTAGTTGACGCCACCGACCAGGAAGACGCGGTCGTCCCAAAACGACATGCGCTCGAGCGCGCCAAAACGGTAGGTCTCTTCCGTGCCGGTGGTCTGGGACACGGTGTTGACGACATTCGCGTTGTTGATCACGTCCTCGGCCGTGATGCCCTGGATCACCTTGTTGAGTGGATAAACCCAGATGCGCGGGGTGTTGCCGACCAGCTCATATCCGAGCGACGTCAGCGCCGCGCGGCTCGCCGCCGTCGCACCCGACACCTGGTAGGTGGCGCTGTCGGCGAACCGGTCGCCTTCTCCATAGCTCGCCGTCAGCAGCACCTGATGCCGCGTCTTGCCGATGTCGAAACGAAAGTTCGCATCGATGCTGTAGTCGTAACGGGTGGTTTCCGACGGACGATAGTCGTAGCCGAGCGCCTGGTTGCGATAGATCCCCGCCAGTTTGCCATCCGTCACACGATCGATGCCGATGCGGCGAGACTCTGTGCCGATGTTCGTTCCGTCCTCCGCAACGAACACATCCGAGCCCAGCGCGCGCACGCGGCTGCCGTCGCTGAATTGGTCCCGATAACGCGCGATCACGCGGAAATCCGCCCGCACCGGACCGAAGTCGAATCCATGGCTGGCGCCGATTTCATAGCTGTCGGTGTCGCTCTTGTTGTAACTTGTAATGAGACTGTTGCCGCCGCCTTCGTTCAAGAAGGTGCGATCCAGCAGCGCCACGCCTTCGGGCACGTTGACGCCCGGAACGTTGCTCGGTTGATCCTCGAGCGCGAAGCCGCGCGTGATATAGGCCGCGCGACTCGTCGAGGAACGCACGATGGTCGACCAGGCCCAAACCTGCAGACCGGACTTCGCGCGATAAATCAGACTGGGATTGATGCCGAGAAAACCTTTCTTCGGATCGCCGGGCAAACCGACGGGACCGTCGGTGTCCCACCACGCCGCCGCGAGGCGATAGCCAAAGCGACGCTCCTTGTCGAAAAAGTTGGAGGTATCGAGTTCGACGCGATAAAAGTCATCGGCGCCGGCCATGAAGCTGATCTTCGTGAACGGCTTCACGCGCGGCCGCTTGCTGATGATGTTCACCACGCCGCCCGGACTGTGGTTGCCGTAGATGATGCCGTTGGGCCCCTTCGCCACCTCGATGCGCTCGACGAACGAGTAGTCGAAGCCGCCGTTCGCGGTGAAGAGCGCGTCGGTGACGCCATCGCGCTGCGCGGACGACATCGAGTAGCCGCGAACGGAAAACTCGTTCTGCGTCTGGTTGCCCGTGCTGCCGCCGTCCGAGGTTTGAACGCCCGCCACCAACTCGAGCGTATCCGCGATCGAAACCGCCATCGTGTCCTCGATCAGCTTTTCGTTGATCACGAGAATCGACGCCGGGATCTCGGTCACGCGCGTGGCGACGCGCGACAGCGACACCGACGAACTGCTGCCGTAACCATCCTCCGGATCGGCCTGCACCTCGAAGGGAGACAGCATCAACGGCTCGTCGTTTTCGCTGGAGACCTCCCGATTCCTCACACGATCGGATGACGGCGCGGAGCGCTCCGAACGATCGACCGCCGGCGGAGTCCGATTCACGGCAAAGGCTCCGGTCTGCGCGTCCCGCACCGCCGAGAGGCCCGTTCCCGCCAGCATCAGGTCGATCGCCTCGCGCGCCGTGTAGGTGCCCGCGACCGCATTCGTGCGCACGCCACGGACCGCGTCGAACGGATACACGAGCTGTTCACCCGACTGCTCCTGAAACTTCTCCAAGGATATCGTGGCATCGGCCGCTTCCAGACTATAGGTCCGCTTTTCTTCCGCCGCGCCCAACAACAGCGCAGATTGCAGAAACACTGCTAAAACCAGAAGCGGAGCCGCCAACGCGCGCAGCGAGAAATACAACGTGGTCATGTGGGGTAATGCGTCTCGGGATGAAGGTTGAAGGATCTGTTCAACGAAATAGACGCGCCTCTTTCCGTTTTCCATTAGACGACTCCTCAACCCGTCTCCCGGTATCCATACTTCAGATACCTCTCCGCCCGCGATCGCCGGACCCCTTCCCCGCCACGAACCCCGCAGGTTTCCACCCGCACCCTTGCAGTGGTTATCGCTTGCGCAGGATAATCTCGCCCGCGTCACCGGTCGACGCCGTCACGCCGAAACTCGACTCCAGTAACCGCACAAAAGCGTCGATGTTGTCCGCGCGAAAACTGCCGCCCAGCCGCAGTGCGCCCAATTCAGCATCCCCGATCACCAGTCGACGCAGGCTGTGGCGGTTCAATTCCTCGACCACTTCGCTCAACAGATGCCCGGCGAACACCAGCCGCACGCCCCGCCACGCCAGCATCTGCTCCATCTCCTGCGCCGCGACGGCCTCGATGCGCGCATCGGTCGCGCCGCCAGCGATGCGCGCGCGATGTCCCGCGACCACGATGGGAAAGCTCTCGACGGGCCCGGCCTGCGCGACGCGTTCGTCGCCGATGCGCACGCCCCCTTCGGTCACCAGCACATCCACGGCATCCGGTTGTAACCGGACGTTGAATACGGTTCCCACCGCCCGCACGACCACCGATCCGGCTTGCACGAGAAAAGGCCTCGAAGGGTCCTTCACCACGGTAAATGCCGCCTCTCCGCGCACGAGCACCACCCGGCGATGTGTTTCGGTATAATCGATCGTTACGGCGGAATCCTTGTTAAGCTCGACCTGCGAACCGTCGGGCAAGGCTTGCCTCTCGTGTTTCACGATCACGCTGGGCACCGCACGCGCCACCGCCGGCTCGGTCGGTGATCGCAGACACCAGAAACCGACGCCCATCGCGAACACCGCTGCCGCCGCCAACGCGAGCCAACGCCGGTCCCGCCTCCCCGTTCGCGCCGCAGCCACTCGCCCACCAACCAGCCAATCCGGATCCGACTCTGCGGATGCGCCGGGCGTCCGAACGCGCAAGCCGTCGAGCGTCTCCCACGCCGACCCGAGCCAGCGCACCGCTTCGCGATGCCGCGCGTCCGCGCCCAACCAGGAGTCGAATTGCCGTTGCTCATCCGCGTTCAGGCCCCGCTCTTGGCGCGCCAGCCAGAGCGACGCCGCCGCCTCGATCTCATCGATGTCTCCCGGATCGGACGGAATGAAACCCCGCATGTTGTTGTTCTTGCTCATCCGTATTTTGGGGGCCCGATCACACCGCGATCGCGCAGGTAGTGGGCGCACCGGCGCATGCCATTGGCCACCTGCACTTCCACCGTATGTTCCGAAATGCCCAGACGGGAGGCGATGTCCTTCTGCGAAAGTTCGTGGATTTTTTTCAACGTCAGCACCTGCCGGCAGCGGTCCGGCAAGGACCGGATCGCTTCGGCGAGAATTTCGAATTCCTGGTTTCTGCTGCTGGCTTCCGCGGCGTCCGGCCCATCCTCAAAAATCGTCAACTCCGCAAGGTCTCCGACCGAATCGATCGAAAGCACCTGCTGGTGACGGTTGAGATCGAGCGCCGCGTGCCGCGCGGTGGCGTAAAGAAAAGCTCGGCCCGAACGCACGTGTCCGCGTCGGCATGCCCGCCAGAGCCGCGCGAAGGATTCCTGGATGAGATCGTCGACGTCGCGCAGCCAGGGAAACGAACGCCGCAGATACGCCCGCAACGGCGCCTCGTGCGCCTGCACCTCCTCGGCAAACCATCGCGTCCGCTCGTGTTCGCTGGTGAGAGCGAAGTTCGGAGATGGGGACGAGGACACCGCACGAGGCAGCGCCGGGATGCAGGAGTCGGGAAGGTTCACGCGGGGCAAATTGAGCCGGGTTCCGGCCCACAGGGGGTGAGGTCGCAAAAAAGGATCCGTCTCCCCGAAATCCAATCTTCTTCACTGGCTCTCCAATAGGACCAGTGTAGTCGAAGCTCAGCTACCGCGCCGACTCGCTCCCGGCGTTTCGCGATACCGCTGACGATAGGCGCGCACGAAATAATTCGGACTGGTGAAACCCGCCAGATAAGCGACCTCCGACACCGTGAGTCGCGGATCGCGCAGCAGCGTCCGCGCGCTCTCCAGGCGCACCCGCAACAGGAAACCGCCAAACGTTTCGCCCGCGAACTGCAGGAAGAGCCGGGTCACATGGCTCGGATGAATGCGCAAAAATTTCGCCACGTCCTCCCGGCTCAGCGGTCGGGCGAAGTTCTCGCGCGTGTAATGCTCGGCGGCGCTATAAGTGACAAAGCCCTTGCCCGCCTCGCGCGAACGCACCGACGGCCGTTCGCGCGTCACGCGCAACAACAACGCTTCCGCCAGCCGCCGCGGATAAAGCGCTTCGCTCGTCCCCGGGCCCGCGTCGAGCAACGCCGCCGCGAGGTTCATCGTGATGTTGTCGCAAAGCCCCGGCAGGATCCGGATCGCCGGAGGGATCGCGGCCGGACGGCGTTTCGCCGGGCGGTGAACCTGGCGCGCGATCACCAGACGGGGATTTCTTCCCTCCAGCACCACGCCGAGCGAAACGAAGGAACTCCCCGGCTCCGTGACCACCCAGGTGTGCGGCCCCAACACGAGACAGTCGCCCGCCGCAAGCGTCAGACGAAACGCCTGCCCTCCGCGCATGATCCGAACCCGCCGGCGCCCCGACAATCCCACCACGAGCCGAATGTAGTCTCCGGTCAGCGAAGCAAACCCTCCGCCGCCTGGATGCAGCGTTTCGACGGACCAGTGCACCGATCGCACGCCGCCGCGCGCCAGGAGCCGCTCGAGATGGTTCGACGCATCAATCTCCTGCATTTCCCGAAAAAGCGCTTTACGTGCTATAAAGGCAATCGCCATTCCATTCCTCCTGCTTTTCTCCCCTCCTCGCGGCATCTCCAATTTCCCCGCACCGCCAGAACGTCCCTCACCCCCATTTCCGCGTCGTGTCCGCCGGTCGACACTGCGCCTCATCCTTCGTTTCCCCTTTTTCCCGCTATGAACAAATCACCGCTTCTCGTTCTGCTCTCCCTTCCTTCGCTGGTCGTCGCCGCGCCGCTTCCGGCCCGGCCCGCCACCGGCACCGCTCCCGATCAGACCGCCATCTACTCGGGCAAAGCCACGTCCCCTTACTACGCATTCCCCACCACCTGGGTCGCACCGTGGGATGAAAAATTCCAACGCCGCTCGGAGGCGAGCGCGGTCACCTTGAAGAATGGCAACATCCTCGTCGCGTGGTGCGATCTCGTCGGGAGCAGCGACAACGCCCGCGGCTACATCGCCGGCGTCGAACTTTCTCCCGACGGCACGCCGCTCGGCGAACCGCGCGTCATCATTCCGACGCCGCCCGGCGGCCTCAATTCCCTCTCCCCCGCCTTGCGGCGGCTTCCCGACGGCGCGATCGGTCTCGCGTTCAGTTATCGCATGAGCACGAAGGTCGCCTCGCGTCGCTTCTGTCGCTCCGAAGACGAAGGCCGCACCTGGTCCGAACCGGTGCTCGTGTCCGACGACAGCGAGCCCTACATGACCGGCTGCAACGACCGGCTCACCGTTCACAGCTCCGGCCGCCTGCTCGCGCCGCTGCACTGCACCGACGATTGGGACAAGCATCACATCGGGGTGAAGACGTCGTGGTCCGACGACAACGGCCGCACGTGGCAGNCGACGAAAACGAAACTCGAATTGCCTTACGTTCGGTGGCTCGACGAAGAAGGAAAACCCAGCCGCAAGATTGGCCTCGAGTCCGGTCCGCACGAACCCGGCATCGCCGAACGCGCCGACGGCTCGCTGATCATGACGATGCGCACGCCGATGGGCACGCAGTTCTTCTCCGAGTCCTTCGATCGCGGCGAAACCTGGAGCGATCCGCGCAGCCTCGAACTCATCAGCCCGCTCGCGCCCGCGAACATCTCGCGCATCCCCGGCACGGACAAGCTGCTCATGATCTGGACCCCCAACTACGAATCCGCCGGCTTTCTCATGGGCAAACGCAACACCATCATGGCGTGCGTGAGCGAAGACGGCGGACGCACCTGGCCGCACTCCAAACGCAAGATTCTGCTGCACGACCCCACCGCTTCCTCCGACTACCCGAGCGTGCTCTATCACAACAACGAAGTCTGGATCACGCTGCGCGTCTCGAGCGGCGCCCGCATTCTCCAAGGCCAGACCGGCACCTCGCTCATGCGAGTGCCACTCGACTGGTTCTAAAGTCGGGCGGTTTCCGCCCCGCCCCCCAAACCTTCAACCCATTCCCAACCACCAAAGTGTCACCGATTCGGTGACACTTTTTTTTCGTCTGCTCACCGCCAACGAGGTTCAATCGAAAGCATCGCTTCATCATCCTGGGCGCCGCCGCGCCCTCTTCGTTGCTCCCTCATCGCCGCTGCCACACACGAAGCCACACGACTTCCCTGGCGCGGCTCACCTCATTCGTCCGACGCCCGCTGGACGCCCACATTTCGGCTCCTCCTCACCCCACCCCTTCGCGCCTCTTCGCGTCCGTCGCGGTTCCCCCGTTCTCCGGTTCTCCAACTCCTCCCTCACCTCCCCCAAAAAAAACGGCGGGCGCATTGCTGCGCCCG